>ERZ724527.142-NODE-142-length-36019-cov-5.905072_pt1 | contig 36019 bp, 27 predicted proteins | sample MGYA00376060_ERZ724527 | MGnify/ENA primary metagenome ERZ724527 (study PRJEB28724, sample SAMN07190886) | activated sludge metagenome | isolation source: activated sludge of sewage treatment plant in Hong Hong | place: USA: Christiansburg, Virginia | collected...
TTGGACGAACTCAAAAAAGAACTTTCTGAATTTACAGAAATCTATACTTTATGCTTTGATGTTCGGGATAAAAAAGCGGTTTTTGAAAGCATCAATTCTTTGCCTTCTGACTTTTCTAAAATTGATGTTTTGATTAATAATGCTGGGAATGCCCACGGTTTAAGTCCCATACAAGATGGCAATTTAGACGATTGGGACGCCATGATTGACATTAATGTAAAAGGGCTTTTGTATGTTTCGAAAGCCATAATTCCGCAAATGATTGAACAAAAATCGGGTCATATTATCAACATTGGTTCCATTGCAGGGAAAGAAGTTTATCCGAACGGAAATGTGTATTGCGCTTCAAAATATGCCGTTGACGCCTTGAATAAAAGTATGCGAATCGACTTGAATCCTTATGGGATTCGGGTGGGAGCTATTCATCCTGGAATGGTCGAAACCGAGTTTAGCGAAGTGCGTTTCAAGGGTGATTCAGACAAAGCAGCTGCAACTTACAAAGGCTTAAAACCCTTGATAGCAGAGGATATTGCCGATATTATTCATTTTGTAGTTTCGAGACCTTATCACATAAATATTGCCGATTTGATTGTGTTTCCTACCGCTCAAGCATCTGCTACAATTGTGAATCGGTCTTTGTAGATTTAAAATTATTTTCATTTTATTCCAAAAAAAACAGCCAAAATTCGGCTGTTTTTTAATGTTATTTATAATATTAGACAGCAAGAAGAACAACGGCAACTATCTTTATAAATCAGTAAGTTACAGCGCTTACTTAAGGAAACTTTCAAGAAAATCTTTTTCCTCATCTCCCAGACCTGCAGCCTCGTCAGCAACTACATGAAGGTACTCGGCGATGACCTCTTGCACGCTCTCCCGATCCCCCAGCACCACACCCTCCTGCACCAGTAACTCTGCTAACACCTCAGCGATATTGTCTATTTTCCCGGCAGTCTGCTGGAAGTGGTTATCCACCAGTTGCACGATGTCTTCCCGATGCTCAACGAGCTTGTCAGTCAATGGAAGATGACTCGACTCGATAACATCCAGTAACTCAACAGCATTCTTCATACAACATCCCTCTGTATCCGCTTTCACCTGAACGCTAACAGCAACAAAGTGTTACCTGAAAGCAATCTCGACGAAAGCACAGCCTGATGCGACCAAAGGCTAGACAACCATGCGCTCTGCAATGGCTTGGGCAAGCATCAGTACGCGTTCGGACTCAGCTGCGTGCAAATTCTCTACCAACTTGCCGTCCAACACTACAATCCCCTTCCCGGCTGCTTCTGCTTCGCGCCAGGCCTCGACAACGCGGCTGGCATGCTCAACCTGAGGTACGTCCGGGGCAAATACACGGTTTGCCACTTCAATCTGTCCCGGGTGGATCAACGATTTACCATCAAAACCCAACGCCTTGCCCTGTTCGCACACAGCAGCAAATCCTTCAACATCAGCAATATCAAGGTGTACGCCGTCGATAATATCGACACCGGCAATGCGTGCTGCACCAACGCAACGGCTCAAGCTGTAGAGAAAACCCAGCCGATCGGGGTGATGCGGAATCCTGAGCTCCTTGGCCAGATCAGACGTGCCCATTACCAGCACTTGCAAACGGCTGTGGGACATCGCGATGGCTTCGACATTTGCCACGCCACGCGGGGTCTCAATCATTGCCCACAATGCCATGCCCTCTGGCAAGCGGTCTGCTACATGTTGAACGGTTTCTGCATCTTCAACTTTGGGAACCACAATCGCATGTGCATCGCTGTCGATTACGGCTGCAAGGTCGTCCTCAAACCATTCTGTACCCACAGCATTGATACGAATAGCCACTTCACGCAATCCATAACCATCTGCCTGCACTGCTGCAATGGCCTGTTGGCGGGCTTCGCTTTTCAGGGCCGGGGCAACGGCATCCTCCAGATCCATGATGATGCAATCCGCTGGCAGACTGCGCGCCTTATCCAGCGCGCGTGCATTGTTGGCTGGCATATACAGAACAGAACGGCGAGGAATGATGTGCATGTCAATTTTCAACAGGAGGGTTATTGGAAAGGATCATAAACGAAAACGCCCCGGAATCGGGGCGTTGGCGAGACAGGCGGCCTGTCAGTCAGAAAAGAACCATTCAGGCAAAGTTTTTAGCCACGAAATCCCAGTTAACCAGATTCCAGTAAGACTCCACATATTTGGCGCGCAGATTGCGATAGTCGATGTAGTAAGCATGCTCCCACACATCACAGGTCAACAACGCAGTCTTGCCTTCAGTGAGGGGGCAACCAGCCGCACCCATGTTGACGATCTCAACCGAACCGTCCGCATTTTTTACTAACCAGGTCCATGCAGAACCAAAGTTGCCAACCGCCATTGTGCTGAACTTTTCCTTGAATGCTGCAAACGAGCCGAAAGCCTTGTTGATGGCATCAGCCAGCGCACCAGCAGGCTCGCCGCCGCCATCAGGCTTGAGGCAATTCCAGTAGAACGTGTGGTTCCAGATCTGGGCTGCGTTGTTGTATACGCCACCTGAAGAAGACTTGATGATGTCCTCCAGATTCTTTCCCTCAAATTCAGTGCCAGGCACCAGATTGTTCAGGTTAGTCACATACGCCTGATGGTGTTTGCTGTAGTGAAACTCCAGCGTCTCGGCTGAAATGTGCGGCGCCAGTGCGTCTTTGGCATAGGGAAGCGGTGGCAATTCAAAAGCCATGGGAAATTCTCCAGAAAAGGGTTACAGACAAGCGAGCTAAGTATTGGCGTTTTGGCAGTGAATGCAAGCCCGAACGGGAAAAAACATGCTATATATCGCGGAAATCATACTCACGTAGCTCTTTACTCAGTCGTGTTGCGTCCATAAGGTCTTCCAGCCGCCGGCGCATATCCTTGCTGATTGTGGCGGCTTTGATCTCGGTCGCCATTTCAGCATCCTGATCACCTTCAAAATCGTCCGATTCTTCTATAGTGCTATCTGCATCAAGTTTGCCCATAAATATTCCCCCGAATATTCGTTTTACAGACATTAATGACAAAAGTGCCGCAACAGAAAATATAGCGCCAGTGCGACTGGTATAAAAATTAACGCAGATTTTTTACAGGGTCAATATTCGGGGATTATCATTTTCAAACCATAAAAAAGCCCGCACTGGGCGGGCTTTTTCACGTCCACTGGTCACTCAGTGAAACTGCTCTTCTTCGGTAGAACCTGTCAGGGCTGTGACAGAAGAAACACCGCCCTGGATAACAGTGGTCATGTCATCAAAATAGCCTGTACCCACTTCCTGCTGGTGCGCGACGAAGGTGTACCCTTTTTCACGTGCAGCAAACTCCGGCTCTTGCACCATTTCAACGTAGGCTTTCATGTCCTCCCGTGCATAGGCGTGTGCGAGTTCAAACATGTTGTACCACATGTTGTGGATACCGGCCAACGTGATGAACTGGTACTTGTAACCCATCGCAGACAGTTCACGTTGGAACTTCGCAATCGTTGCATCGTCCAGGTTTTTCTTCCAGTTGAAAGACGGCGAGCAGTTATAGGCCAGCAACTGGTCCGGGTATTTGGCACGGATCGCTTCAGCAAAGATGCGGGCTTCTTCCAGATCCGGCTTGGCAGTTTCACACCACAGCAGGTCAGCATACGGGGCATATGCCAGACCACGGGAAATCGCCTGTTCAATACCGTTACGCACACGGTAGAAGCCTTCAGGAGAACGCTCTCCATGGACGAATGGCTTGTCATTCGGGTCGAAGTCAGATGTCATCAGGTCGGCCGCGTTGGCATCAGTACGCGCCAGTACGATAGTAGGCACGTCAGCCACGTCAGCAGCAAGGCGAGCAGCCACCAGTTTCTGGACTGCTTCCTGGGTAGGTACCAATACTTTGCCACCCATATGGCCACACTTCTTCACAGAGGCCAGCTGGTCTTCAAAGTGAACACCGGCAGCGCCTGCTTCAATCATCGCTTTCATCAGTTCGTAAGCGTTCAGCACGCCCCCGAAACCGGCTTCTGCATCCGCCACGATAGGCAGGAAGTAATCCACATAACCAGCATCACCCGGTTTGATATTGGCTTTCCACTGGATCTGGTCTGCACGCTTGAAGCTGTTGTTGATACGTTTGACTACAGCAGGCACTGAATCGACCGGATACAGAGACTGGTCCGGATACATACTGGACGCGCTGTTGTTATCAGCCGCTACCTGCCAGCCAGACAGGTAAATGGCCTGCACACCTGCCTTGGCTTGTTGTACTGCCTGACCGCCGGTCAAGGCACCCATGCAGTTGACAAAATCTTTCTCAGGACGGAAAGAAGGATGGGCACCTTGAGTGACCATTTCCCAGAGTCTTTCAGCGCCACGCTTGGCAATCGTGTTTTCCACCTTGATAGAGCCACGCAGACGGACCACATCTTCTGCAGAATAAGGACGGGTGACGCCTTTCCAGCGCGGGTTTTCAGCCCAATCTTTTTTCAGGCGCGCAATTTCAGCATCGCGATCATAGTTACCGATAGACATGTGGATCTCCAGCAAGGCTTTGGTTGGTGGTTCGGAGGTAGGTAAAGGGAGGCGGCATTTTAGGGAGCTGGCGACAATATATCCAGCGCAGACTGGGGATTCCTGCATATTTTTTTCACCCGCCCGGCATGGATTTCCTGAAGTTTTTTTACAACACCGTCTGGTATCATGCACCACCTCCAGCGCTGCAGCATTCCCGCCTGCCAGGCAGCCCACTTCCACCCTGATTTGCACGAGCCAAAACCGTATGACCAACAACGACAATACACCTCGCATCTCCCACGGTAACTTGCAAATTGCAGAGTCACTTTACCGACTGGTAGTTGATGAAGTGTTACCGGGGCTTGGTATTAATGCTGACGATTTCTGGAGCGAATTTGAATCCATCGTGCTCGATCTGGGACCAAAGAACAACATCCTGCTGGACAAGCGCGACACGCTGCAAAAGCAGATCGACACCTGGCACCAGTCACACTGCGATAAAGCACACGATCACGACAAGTACAAAGCCTTCCTGCAAAAAATTGGCTACCTACTGCCTGAAGGCCCTGATTTCAAAATCACTACCGCTGGTGTGGATGAAGAGATTGCCACCCTCGCTGGTCCTCAGCTGGTAGTGCCAGTAAAAAATGCGCGCTATGCACTCAATGCCGCCAATGCACGCTGGGGCTCGCTGTATGATGCGCTGTATGGCACGGATGTGATTGCTGAAGCCGACGGCTGCGAAAAAGGCACACGCTACAATCCGGTGCGCGGCGCGCAGGTTATTGCTTATGTGCGCCGTTTCCTGGATGAAGTGACTCCGTTGGCTAGTGGTTCACACACCAATGCCGTGAAGTACGCTGTTATCAATGCCCAACTGGAAGTTACCCTGAATGATGGCAGCAAAACCGGACTGAAAGACACCGCCAAATTTGCCGGTTACTGGTTCAGTAATACCGGTGGCAGCCCATCCAATCCCTCACACATATTACTGCGCAATAATGGCCTCTACATCGACATCCAGTTTGATGATGAGCACATTGTCGGGCGCGATGATCCCGCCAACATTAAAGATGTCGTACTGGAATCCGCCCTCACGACCATCCAGGATTGTGAAGATTCTGTCGCAGCCGTTGACGGGGAAGACAAGGCAGAAGTTTACCGCAACTGGCTTGGACTGATGAAAGGCACCTTGACCGATACATTCATGAAAAACGGCAAGGAAATGACACGCACGCTAGCACCGGATTTACATGCACTGAGCCCTGCCGGTGAACCCATCACCCTGCACGGGCGTGCAGTGATGCTGATTCGTAACGTTGGGCATCTAATGACCAACGAAGCCGTGTTATTAAAAGATGAAGAAGTGCCTGAAGGCATCCTCGATGCAATGGTTACCATTGCTATTGCCATGCACGACCTGAAAAATCTTGGTAGCCGTTCCAATTCACGCAAGCGTTCCATTTATATCGTCAAGCCCAAAATGCATGGACCAGAAGAAGTGGCTTTTGCCTGTGAAATTTTTGGTAGAGTTGAACATGCACTGGGACTACCACGTAACACAGTAAAAATTGGCATCATGGATGAGGAACGCCGCACGACGGTCAATCTGAAAGAATGTATCCGCGCAGCAAAAGATCGTGTTATTTTTATCAATACCGGTTTTCTTGATCGCACAGGCGATGAAATCCACACCTCGATGGAAGCCGGCGTGATGGTACGCAAAAATGAAATGAAACAAAAACCCTGGATAAGCGCCTACGAAAACTGGAACGTAGATATTGGGCTAGCCTGCGGTCTCTCTGGCAAGGCACAAATTGGCAAAGGCATGTGGGCAATGCCAGATTTAATGAAAGACATGGTAGACACCAAAATCATGCATCCAATGGCTGGCGCCAACACTGCCTGGGTCCCCTCACCCACTGCCGCTACACTGCACGCCATGCATTATCACAAAGTGAATGTTTTCGAACGCCAGACTGAATTGAAAAAACGCGAACGTGCAAGCCTCGATGACATACTCACCATTCCATTGCTCGGCGATACCAAACTATCGGATGCAGAAATCCAGCAGGAACTGGATAACAACTGCCAGAGCATACTGGGCTATGTCGTACGCTGGATTGATCAAGGTGTCGGCTGCTCCAAAGTACCAGACATCAATGATATCGGGCTGATGGAGGATAGAGCCACACTGCGTATTTCCAGCCAACACATCGCTAACTGGTTGCGTCATGATTTCTGCAAGCGCGTACAAGTGCTGGAAACATTCAAGCGCATGGCATTGGTGGTCGATCGCCAGAACGCCGATGACCCGAATTATCGAAACATGGCACCCAATTTTGACGAATCAGTGGCATTCCAGGCAGCGTGCGAACTGGTTTTTGGCGGCGTACATCAACCCAGTGGCTACACTGAACCAGTGTTACACCGACGCCGGCGCGAATTGAAAGAGTCAGGGGTGTAATCTGGTAACCATGTTGTTACCCATTCCAGCATTTAGTGACAATTACATATGGATGCTGGTGCGCAATAGCCATGCATGGATAATCGATCCAGGTGAAGCAGCACCAGTAGTACAGGTGCTGCACGAAAAAAATCTGCAACTGGCGGGAATTCTGGTAACCCATCATCACCCTGATCACACTGGCGGCATAGTTGAGCTGTTACAGCATCACCGCGTTCCGGTTTATGGCCCCTGTAACTCACCCACACGCAAACTGATCAGCCATGTACTGAAGGATGGCGACTGCATCAGTCTGGGCGGAATCGAGTTTTCTGTCATTGCTGTTCCGGGACACACACTGGATCACATTGCTTTCTACAGCGCCGTAGAAAAAATCCTGCTCTGCGGTGACACCCTGTTTTCTGCCGGATGTGGCCGTATTTTTGAAGGCACGCATGAACAGATGTATGAATCGCTTTTAAAGCTGGCCGCCCTGCCGGGCGATACAAAATTTTACTGCGCCCATGAATATACACTGGCTAATCTGTTGTTTGCTATTGCAGTCGAACCAGACAATCAGGACATCATCCAATACCAGCGGCAGTGCGAGGCGATTCGCGCCAAAAACCTGCCGACGCTCCCATCAACCATAGCACTGGAAAAAAAGATTAACCCATTCCTGCGCTGCAATAATGCCTTACAATTTTCAGAAAGACGCCGGCAGAAAAATAATTTTTAACATTGCACAAAAATAATCAGTAAGCATCCAGAATTAACGCACTGGCAAGTGAAGCCCTGGCTGGGTCATTATTTGCATCCAATACAAATATACGCTCTGGTGCAACAGCATTTTGCTCTACCATAACTGCTTTGATTTGTTTTGCACGCCGCATAGCCAAATCATTCAGCTCTTCATCTGACACAGAAAAATTACCCTGCAATTTTTCCCAGCCTTTTTCATAAGCAAGCGCTTTCAGCGTTTTGCTATCCGGTTTCTCACCTCGAGCTTTCATTTCATCTTCGATACGATCCTCTATATCATCCAGATCCTCCTTGCCCTGCTTGTCGTAATAGCGCTCAACAGCTTTATAGGCATCACCATTCTCGATGGCAGCCTGCGGCGAAAGAAACGTCCCCCTTGGTATGTCGTCATCTTTCTCGCGCAAGACAGCCACAAGTTTCTGACTCTGGATGCCCAAGCGGTCTTGTTCCGGCAAAGTATTGCCCTGCACATTCATACGCAAACTACTACGCTTATTCAGCATTGCAGCGGCTGTGCGCAACTTGGTCAACGACACTTCATCAAGCTCATCTTGTCCAGGAACAAAAATAATCTGGTCTATACCTTCCGTATTTTCGCCACCCATCAAGCCAGACAAGGCATTAAATGGCGATGTAACCACTTTCATGATCATATTACTCAACACTTTCCAGATGATACCTCCAACTGAAAATTGCGGATCATCGAGATCACCACCCACTTCGAAGCCAAGATCAATAACGCCGTTTTCATCTTTAAGTAATGCAACAGCTAACCGCAATGGCAAGTTAACTGCCTTGTTGCTTTCAACAGGATTACCCAGTTGCAACTGATCCATTACTATCCTGTTATTACCCTGAATCTTGTTGTCCACCATTTTGTAATCAATATCGAGTGACAACTGCCCTCTCTCGATTTTAAAACCCGCATAAACACCCGAGTAAGGAGTAAACGTTGTGAGTTCAAGATTGCTGAAAGCCATATGCATGTCCAGGCTTGGTTTGGCCGCCAGCGGATTCACTTTCCCTTTTATAGTGACCGGGGCATAACGGTCGACCTTGCCTTTTAAATTGACTGATGCTTGCGTCTTGGGATCAGAAGACAGCCCATCGATATTACCGGAGAGCTGATGCATGGCTACTTTAAAGTTAGGCTTCATGCTCAGATCAGCAAATCCAAGATTGGCATTTTTAATTTCAATCTTCCCTAAATTCATCTTCATTGGATCCGAAGACGGTTTTGACGCAGGCTGCGGAAGCAACAAATCCTGGATATTTGTTGATCCATCAGCATTGATTACAAACCCGGTATCAGGATGATCTAGCGAAATTTTATCCACCCTCAAAACGTTTTCTTGCATCAGATATGAAATCCCTGAAACATCCAGGGAATTCCAACTCAATAAATTACGGTTCTTTCCCTTTTCCAGCACGGAGAGCTTATGGATATTTGCTACACCTGTTACATTGACTTTTGGCTTATCGGCAGATTCAAAATGCACATCCATAACGGCACCCACAATGCCGCCAGCAATATCAACTCGCGCAATATCTTGCACATATGGCTGCACTAGCGGCAAAGAAAGTTGCTGCAGATCAAGATGTACATCTGCCACCAATGGCGTGAGCTGCAATTTCGTATTCACTACCAAACTAGCAGGCTGTGAAATTTTTTCACTAAACAAGCCACTTTTCAGCTCTATCATGAAAGGATCATCGGATAACGGCTTGAATTCATTTATCGCAATAGATACAGGAGAAAGGGTGATAGAAAACGGATCTTTGGGCTTTTCATCCTTCAGATGTAATGTGTAATTGCTGATGGCTACCTGATGAACCAGAACATCCCATGGCTTGGCAGGCTCAACCGGCACAGAATTTTGCTGAATGGCTGGATCTTGGGGCTGCACAGTTTCTGGAGTTGACTCAAACAATGCCTGCAGGTTTATCGCACCTTGTTTATCGAGAACAACATCCAATAGCCCATCCGTTGCCTGAACTGCGCCGATAATGACTGATTGCTGCTGCAGGTTCATCTGCACATCGCTGATACTTAATAAAGGCAGTTTTATTACCGGCATATCAGGAGTGCTTTTGTTACTTAACGCCGTATCACGAAGAGACAATGAACCTCCATCTAGCTGCAAGTCCATTGAGTCATTCACTTGCAAATCAAAATTTGTCGCCATTTCAAAACGTGGCGCCTGCAAATAGAAATTAGTGGGCAACATCAACCATTGCCAGACAGGCGCAAGATTCATGTTCTGGACAGACAGCTTTCCTACAAGATGCAAAGGCTCCAGATTGACTGTTGTTTCCAGATTTATCACACCGGAGTCTTTATCGCGCAGTTCAAGAATCAATCGATTAGCTCGCTCGCTCTTCTGGGTATAAAAATCCTCAATAGAAAGATTGGGCAAATCAGCACGCTGCCGGAATCCACCGGCACGTGCTGCATCGATATAATCAACAGAACCGCCATTAATCTGCAGACTGCGTAGTAACACTACCGGCAAGGATGCAGAAGATGGCTGTTTATCCACTTCTTGTGGCTGAGGGTCAGGCTTGGCAGCAAGCATGTGCAATAGCGTATAACTTCCTTGACCATCTGCCTCAAGCTTCAAGTAAGGTTTTTCCAGTAAAAGTTTTTCCAGGCCATATTCCAGACGGAATATTGACAATACTTCATAGTCAAACAGAAACTGCTCAAAAGATACAAGCGCAGTACCATCACCATCCAGAATCTTGAAATTATCAACCTGTAACTTGAACAGGAATGGATTGAATCTGACTTCTGCAACCTCTATCGGGTGCTGGAAACTATCAGCAAGCGTATGCGTCAAGTAACGTTGCAGAAACCACGGTAAAAACAGAAAACCCATCAATGTATAGAATAGAAATATAGCCGCAACAGTTGCGATCGACCGACGATAATGGCAGGCCCATGTACGAATGTCAGCGATCGTCATACCGGATTTCCTTTATAGGCTGATGGGTAGTGTTATGATTTTTGCGATGCTATCAGTGGTGATGCCCACCGTCACCATGCGCATGGCCATGAGCAATCTCTTCCTCGGTTGCAGCACGCACATTGATTATTTCGATCTCGAATGTCAGCCTTTTACCCGCCAGAGGATGGTTGGTGTCGACTTCAGCCATAAACTTCCCGGGCTTGATAACAGTCACCTGACGCGGACCATCCTGAGTTTCGACCCAGGCAATATCACCGGCCTTCAACTTGCCATTAAACTTGAGATGCTTGATTGACATTCGCTGCTGCAATTCAGGATTGCGGGCGCCATACGCCTGCTCTGGAGCCAAAGTGACACTCACTTTCTCACCTGCCTTTTTCCCCAACATGGCATCTTCCAGCCCGGGTAAAACATTCTTGTGGCCATGTAGATAAGCTACAGGGTCCTCATCACGTGAATTCTCACTGAATCCACCACCCTCTTCCGTTAATGTGTAGTGGAAAATAGCGACAGTATCTTTAGCTATTTGCATGGGGATCTCCGTAAGAACAGTATGGATCGCAGTATCCTGACTTGCATGCAGCATGGCAAGGGGCTGCAATATCCTGATAAACTGCGGCAGGTTTGTTTATTGACTCACTTGAGGAAACAGCATGTTAAAAGTAAACGAGTATTTTGATGGCAAAGTGAAATCCATTGCTTTCCAGACCAGCACTTTGCCGGCTACCGTGGGCGTAATGGCTCCCGGCGAGTACGAATTTGGCACCAGCCAGAAAGAAGTCATGGCAGTTGTTAGTGGCAGCCTGACCGTCAAACTACCGGGCAATGAAACCTGGCAAACCTTCAATGCCGGTGACGATTTTGAAGTGGCTGCCAACTGCAAGTTTCAACTCAAGGTCACAGTAGATACCGCCTATTTGTGTACTTATGAATAGAGTCCCTCAAAATGGCTGTCTGGAAACTTTCGCCAATCAGGTTCCAGACGGTTGAGGAAATTAGTTCATGTACATCCCACCATTTACCTGAATTGTCTCCCCAGTGATGTACGCAGCGGATTCTGAAGCAAGGAAAGCCACGACAGCTGCAACTTCTTCAGGCTTTCCAAGTCGTGCCAACGGGATTTGCCCCAGTAGAGCCTGTTTTTGTTCTTCCGGTAAGACATGAGTCATATCTGTATCAATAAATCCTGGCGCGACTGTATTGACTGTGATATTTCGTGAACCAATTTCACGGGCGAGCGCACGTGCAAAACCAGCGACACCAGCTTTGGTAGCCGCATAATTGCTTTGACCTGCATTGCCCATTTCGCCCACTACAGAACTGATATTGATGATCCTGCCCCACCGGGATTTTGTCATCCCACGCAAGCATGCCTTACACAGACGGAATACAGATGTCAGGTTGGTAGCAATTACATCATCCCACTCTTCATCTTTCATACGCATCAAGATATTGTCTTTGGTAATGCCTGCATTATTGACAAGAATATCAATATTGCCGAACTGTTCATTAATTGTTTTTATGGCCGCTTCGACTGATGCACTATCAGTTACATTGAGCACCACCCCACTTCCTTTATAACCATCTGCCTGCAGGCGTTCAGCAATAGCTTTAGCACCAACATCACTGGTGGCTGTACCGATCACTGTCACGCCCATTTTTCCAAGCGCCTCAGCAATCGCTTTACCAATGCCACGACTCGCGCCAGTCACCAATGCTACTTTTCCTTCAATACTCATAATTATCTCCACAGAACCTTAGGTTTCTGACAATGCTTTTTCAATACCAGCGACATCTTCCAGACTGAATACATTCAGCGACTTATCAATTCTTGCACACAGGCCACACAGCACTTTACCCGGTCCACATTCGACAACCGAGCCAATGCCTGCAGCCACTAAAGCCTGGACACAATCAACCCATAAAACAGGACTGTCTATTTGTTTTATCATTAACTGTTTGATTGCCTCAGGTGAGATTTCGGTTTTTGCATGCACATTATGTACGACCGGAATTTTAGGGGCATGAAACGTTGTTTCAGCAATATGTACTGCCATCTTCTCAGCAGCAGACTTCATCAAAGACGTATGGAACGGTGCACTGACTGGAAGGGGCAAAACTCGCTTTGCGCCCGCGGCTTTCAACAGCTCAGAAGCCTTTTCTACCGCAGCCACCTGACCGGCAATCACTACCTGACCTGGCGAGTTAAAATTAACCGCCTCAACCACTCCGAGACTGGATGCTTCCCTACATATTTCCAGTATTTTTTCATCATCTACATTCAGGACTGCTGCCATGCTGCCTTCGCCTTTGGGGACAGCTGTTTGCATATACGCACCACGCTTACGAACAAGGTCGACGGCATCGGCGAATGCGACGACTTCAGCGCAAACCAACGCGGACCACTCCCCCAAACTATGGCCTGCTAGCAACACTGGCTGAGTACCGTTTTTTTCCTGCCAAACACGCCATAGCGCTACGCTGGATGCAAGAAGCAGCGGCTGGGTAATTTCTGTTGAATTAAGTTGTTCCTGCTCACCGTCCTGACAAAGACGCCACAAGTCATACCCAAGAACATCTGATGCCTGCGCAAAAGTTTTCTGTATCACTGGAAACACTGAAGCCACTTCAGCGAGCATACCCACTTTTTGTGACCCTTGGCCTGAAAAAACAAATGCTAATCTGGAATTCATAGGGAGTAACTCCTGAAAATTTAGTACTACAGCATTTCTTGTAACTTGTGTTGAATTTGACGAGGAATCTCGGCAAGCACTTCTGCTCTTGCCACTGCAATTGCACGGGAGAATGACTCAATATCTGCACCACCATGGCTTTTCACCACAGTTGCGGTCAAGCCGAGAAAGCTGGCGCCATTATAGCGTGAAGGACTAATTTTTGAACGGAATCCAGCCAATGCTGGTCTGATAATAATACTGGCAATTCTACGAAAGAAACTGGCAGAAAGTGAATCCCGCAATTTGTAGCCTATAAGCCTCGCCGCACCTTCGCTGGCTTTTAATGCAACATTGCCTACAAATCCGTCACAAACAGCAACATCTACTCTATTAAAAAACAGCTGGTCAGCTTCAACAAAACCGGTGTAATTCAATGCCTTATCCGCATGCAGCAATAAAGCAGCATGCCTGACCCGCTCATTGCCTTTTATATCTTCAACGCCAATATTCAGCAGTCCAATTCGCGGTTTCTCGATTTTCAAAACCGCAGAAGCCAATACCGAGCCCATGACAGCAAACTGATGCAGGTTTATTGCGGGCACATCGACATTTGCCCCAACATCAAGCAAAAAAGCTTGACCACTGTCAGTTGGAATAGCAGCACAGATAGCAGGACGATCAATACCATCAAATGTACCTAAAAGATGGCATCCTACAGCGAGTAACGCGCCTGTATTACCCGCACTTACGCAAGCCTGCACTTCTCCTTCCTGCAGAAGCTGGATAGCACGAAAAAGTGAAGAATCTTTTTTATTTCGAAGTGCCTGAACAGGCTTTTCATCCATGCCAACCGTTTGTGTTGTAGCAACAACCCGGATACGTTCATGGCATGCGTATTTCAGCCTTGAGAGATGGAACTGTATGTCTTCGTTATCACCCAGCAGGATCACGCTGATATCAGGCATAAACGACAGTGCCCGCACACTGGCAGGCACTGTAACGGCGGGGCCAAAATCCCCGCCCATAACATCAATAGCGATTGTTATCATTTCTGTCGCTGCTTATCAGAAAGACAAGCGAGCTATCAGTGATTGCAACCGCAGGCGGCCTCAGTTGGCGGCACCTTCGACAACCTTACGACCGCGATAAAATCCATCGGCAGTCATATGGTGACGGCGATGTTTCTCACCTGTTACTGAATCAACTGACAACGTGCTGGCAGTCAATGCATCGTGAGAGCGGCGCATGCCACGACGTGCACGAGATTTACGACTTTTTTGTACGGCCATTGCAAACTCCTGGCGTTAAATAATGAATTACTGGCTGCTATAGGACACGCACACCGTTCAGTGTTTGTTTCCCTCAAGTTTCAGGGCTGCCAATACCTGAAACGGATTAACTTTTTCCCCTGCCTGATGTTCATCACTGGGGATAGACTCCCCTAGTAATGCAGGAGGCTCGCAACTACCTTGCTCATGAACGGCCACCAGCGGCAAAGCCAGCAACAGTTCATCTTCTACAATACCCAGGAGATCCAGCTCCTCGCTTTCCATCAGAACAGGATCCAGTGTTCGCGGCAACTGGGCCGCCTGATCATCATTCCAAACCAGGGCAAGCGCAAATTCAGTATCAATTGCACTATCCAGCCGTTCAAGACATCGCTGGCACACCAGTGGCAAAGTCGCTTCCAACTGTCCATTCACTGTCTTTCTGGACTGCTCATCCAGACCAAATGACAGCCTGACCTGCACATTGCCTTCTGCCAAATACAACTGGCTCGCTAAACGCTGCAAATTAGCCAGAGGCAAAAATCCGACCACTGTCACACCTTGCTGACAAAGCTTCAGGGCATCAACACTGCCGGGCAGCAACTGATTGGTCGTCAAGCTTCGCATAGGCGCTGCATTCTAGGGATAGCCTATTGATCTGTCAAAGAATTTTGCATTAACAGTCTACCGTCAGATCTCGATCTGGGTACCCATTTCCACCACCCTGTTAGGGGGGATATTAAAGAAGCTGGTGGCCGACATGGCATTGCGGGTCATAAGAGCAAAGATCTTGTCCAGAATGGCTGGCATGCCAGGATCATTGCTGGGGATCAAATGTTCGCGAGACAGGAAAAATGTGGTATCCATCATGTCAAATTCAAGGCCAAATGGCTGACATTGCTTCAGCAAGCGAGGCACATCAGGACTTTCCTGAAAACCGTATGAGCCGCGGATAATAAACAGGCCGGGCGCCAGATCTTCGACCTGAATCCTGTCTCCTTGAGGAACAAAGGGTATTTCCTGCGTGCTGATGGTCAGGAATACCACTCGTTCATGCAACACTTTGTTATGTTTGAGGTTATGCAGCAAGGCGTGTGGTACAAGATCCAGATTACTGACCATGAATATCGCGGTTCCCGGCACAATGGCAGGTTTGCCGAGAGCCAGACTTTCAATAAACGGCTTCAAGGGCAGGCTCTCCCTGGCCAGAGCAGCACCCAGAAAACGTCGGCCGGTGCGCCATGTATACATCAACAGCATGACAAATCCACCCACCAGTAACGGGAACCAGCCACCATCCGGAATCTTGAGGATATTAGGCCCAAGAAACAGGGCATCTACGCTGAAAAATATCACGCCAACGAGAAGCACCACAGGTAATGGCCAGCGCCACAACCTGGACGCCACAAAACAGGCCAGCAAAGTATCCACCATCATGGCTGTGGTAACGGCGATACCATAAGCCGCTGCTATATTGCTAGAAGAGCGGAACTCCAGAATAAGGAGGATGACAGCGACCATAATCAGCCAATTCATCTGCGGGATATAAATTTGCCCGATTTCCCTGGAAGATGTGTGTGATATGCGCATCCGCGGCCAGAAGCCCATCTGCACAGCCTGTCGCGTGACTGAAAACACACCAGAAATTACTGCCTGCGAGGCAATGACTGTCGCGCAGGTAGCAAGAATCAACAAAGGCCAAAGAAACCACTCAGGCGCCAACTTGTAAAACGGGTTATCAATGGCTTCCGGATGTTCAAGCAGTAAAGCGCCCTGACCGTAATAATTCATGACAAGTGCAGGCAACACCATGCTGAGCCAGGCTACCTGGATGGGTTTACGGCCAAAATGCCCCATATCAGCGTATAAAGCTTCACCACCTGTGACTGCCAGTACAACAGCACCGAATACCAGCAGGCTGCCAATCCCATGCTGCTGAAAGAAGACAAATGCATGCCAGGGATTCAGCGCCATCAACACACGGGGGTAATGGAGGATATTGTAGGCTCCCAACACAGCTAGTGTACTGAACCAGACAAGCATCACCGGACCGAACAAGGCACCGACACTGGCTGTTCCCTTTCGCTGGAACATAAATAAAGCAACCAGGATGGTGATAGCCACCGGAATGGTAAAACGCTGCAACTCCGGTGCTGCAATTTGCAACCCTTCCACCGCAGATAAAACCGATATTGCCGGTGTGATAATGCCATCCCCGTAAAAAAGGCTGGCACCAAAAATACCAGTGAGCGCCAGCGCGCCCTTCAACCACTCACTGCGAACACCTGTACTCCTGGACAAAGCCAGCAAGGCAAGAATTCCCCCCTCACCGTGGTTGTCCGCACGCATGATAAAAAAAACATACTTGATGGTTACAACGATAATCAGCGCCCAGAAAATGAGCGACAAAACCCCCATAACATTGCCAGGAGTAAGATCAAGGGGATGATGACCGGCGAAGCATTCACGCAAAGTATAGAGGGGGCTGGTACCGATATCGCCATAGACAACACCCAGTGCAGCAAGCGCCATGGTGCGCGTGGAATTGTTGGACGCAGCTAAAGACATAACATTGGCCCCGGAAAGGTGGCGCATCCTAACATGGGGTATTATGCAAAACTACTGTTGAAAACGTAGCGCGTTATGATTCGATACACCGTATTTCTAGCATTACTGCTCTCTGTTGTCGGTTGCGATAAACAAGCTGCCCCATTTGAGAAGTCGGGCTCGGGCAGCGAAAATCCCAGCAAACAGATCAACAATCCTGCCAACAAAATCACGCAATACGTTGGCAGTGAACAATGCCAGACTTGCCATATACCAGAGCATCAGGACTGGTCAGCTTCAGATCACCACAAAGCCATGATGACCATGGAACCCTCCCATGTTCTCGGCAACTTTTCAGCTGCACCCTTGGGTCACCACGGGCAGCAGACTCACTTCAGCGATCAGGCTAGCGGATACCAGATCAGCACCGACCAGCAAACCTCGTCCGCTGCTACTCTGGATCTGGCATATACTTTTGGTGTTTTTCCCCTGCAGCAATATCTTACCGCCTTGCCTGATGGCCGGCTGCAGAGTTTGCCATTTGCATGGGATTCAAGGGCTGATACTGCGGGTGGTCAACGTTGGTTCCACCTTTACGACAATGAAAATATTATTCCGGGAGATGTATTGCACTGGCGCTCCCCTTCCCACAACGCCAATCACATGTGCATTGAATGCCATACAACAAATTTCGCCAAAAATTACGACACAAAAACAAACACCTACCAATCATCATGGAAAGAAATTGGTGTAGGTTGCGAATCCTGTCATGGCCCAGGGTCAAAACATATTGAATGGACACAAAGTCCTGATAAAAAAACAGACAGCAAAAAGGGCTGGGATATACAACTGACATCCGGCTCACTGCAACTTTGGCAACACCAGACTGAAACAACAAAAGCAAAACGCACAGAACCGGGAAATCTTGTCCAGGTCGAGCGTTGCGCACAGTGTCACAGCAGGCGTAGCCGTATTCACACTGGCAATAATGAGCAATTTTTCATGGATGCCTTTCTACCCTCGCTGCTGGATGAATCGCTTTACTATCCCGACGGCCAGATTCAGGACGAAGTGTATGAATATGGCTCATTTCTACAAAGCAAGATGGCAGATAAAGGTGTGACTTGTAGTAACTGCCATAACCCGCATAGTGGAAAAACCAAAATCCAGGGCAATGGCCTTTGCTTGCAATGCCACAACAGCAATCTGGACTCTCCCCAACACACCATGCATCAGCCATCTACAAAGGGCAGCTATTGTGTTGATTGCCACATGCCCACAACCAACTACATGACTGTTGATGCGCGACGTGACCACAGCATGCGAATTCCCCGCCCTGATCTCAGCGAGAGGCTGGGAACTCCCAATGCCTGCAATAGCTGCCATGCAGACAAATCATCGCAATGGGCTACCGAACAAATCGACAAGCAAAAAAGTATTAACTGGAAAGTACCACACTACGGCGAGACACTGGCAAGTGCGAGATTAGCCCAACCATCTTCCTACAATGCATTGATTGAGCTGATTAACGATGCGCAGCAACCTGCTATCGTGCGCGCAACTGCTATCAACCTGCTGGTAAATTTTCCAACCCGTGACTATCAGGCAAACCTGGCAGACAAGCTGGGAAATGCTGATGTATTGATACGATTAGGCACTTTGCGCGCAGCTGAAACCATGACGCCTGAACAGCAACAGATATTGGTGCCTCTACTACAAGATGAACAGCGTGCCATCCGTATTGAGGCAGCCAGACTATTGGCTGGCAACCCAGTCGTGAAAGACAACAGCGACTTTACTCGGGCTCGGCAAGAATACACTGATAGCCAACAAATCAATGCCGATAGAGCGCCAGCATTGACTAATCTTGCAGGGCTTGCAGTAAAAGAAGAACGGCTGACTGATGCAGAAGCACTTCTTTTGTCTGCACTGAAACTCGAGCCATACTATATTCCTGCATCGATGAATCTTGCTGATTTATACAGAGCGACTCATCGTGAAAAAGAAGCAGCAGAAATTATTTTAGCTGCCCTGAAAACACAGCAAGACAGCCCGGATCTCAATATGGCCTATGCACTCTGGCTAGTGCGGGATAAAAAACTGGATGGCGCCATCCAGTATCTGGCGACTGCTGCTGCATCTGGCAATAGCCCACACTTCAGCTATGTTTACGCGCTGGCTCTGAGTCAACAAGGAAAAACATCAGAAGCATTGAGAGAGCTTGATCGCGCAGCAGCTATGCCGGTATACGACCGGAATATCCACATAGCGCGGATAGATTTGGCCAGGCAAATAAAAAGAGATGACCTTGCTGAAAAATACCTGCATGAATGGCGCAACCTGGATCCAGAAGATCCTGCATTTTCACAAACAAACAGAAAAAATTAATCAGTTCCTTTCTTTTTAGAAGACTTACGTAACAGCGGCGTTATCTTGGCACTGCTTTGACTTTCCAGATTGTTCATACCGGATTGCTGCTGGTTTCGCCTCCAAAGAATGTCATTAATAGGCATCTCGGAAAAACCACCGACCACCTCCGACAAAATATTCTTGATTGTCTGGCAATCGCCCTCTTCACAACCCTGCTGAATTTGCTCAAGACAAGCCAGCAAATTGGGCAATTCAAGAAAACTTTCATCTGCACGCATGATCATGGAATGACCTGTGCCCGCAATCCTGTCTCCCAGCACAAGTTCTTCGTATAGTTTTTCACCAGGACGCAGACCGGTGACAGAAATTTCTATATCACCATCCGGATTTCTCTCATTGCGCACTGATCTGCCTAATAAAGAAATCATGCGCTCAGCCAAATCCATAATCTTTACTGGCTTACCCATATCCAGCACAAACACTTCACCCCCCTCCCCCATACTGCCAGCCTGTAATACCAGCTGGGCAGCTTCGGAAGTGGTCATAAAGTATCGGGCGACATCAGGGTGCGTTACCGTGACCGGTCCCCCGGCATTTATCTGATCAAAGAATAGAGGCACCACAGAACCGGAAGAACCCAGTACATTTCCAAAACGTACCATGCAGAAACGCGTAGCGGCCCCACTGCGGGCATACGCCTGACAAATCAACTCTGCACAACGCTTACTGGCCCCCATCATACTGACCGGCCGCACAGCCTTGTCAGTTGAAATCAACACAAAAGTCTCCACTGCGCTATCAGCTGCAGCCTTCACTAATGACCACGTGCCAAGTACATTATTTCGCACACCGTCTATCATATTATTTTCAACAATCGGGACATGCTTATAAGCAGCAGCATGATAGATGGTCTGCACGGAAAAACTCTGGATAATATCAGTCATACGGCGCTGGTCAGTAACATTGCCCAACAATGAAACAATTTCGGTTATAGCCGAATCCTGCAACAATTGTGTCTGGTGTAATTCCTGATCAACACGGTATAGACCGTATTCATTGATATCAACCAACAACAAGATACTGGGTTGGCTCAATAAAATCTGTCTGCACAGCTCACTGCCAATAGATCCTGCTGCCCCGGTTACCATCACCACACGATTTTTGATGCAGCGATCCAGAAGTTGTTCGTCAGGCGATACGGGTGTGCGTCCGAGAATACTGTCATAAACACTATCTACATCACTGCCACGTAAGGCGCTATCCAGCAACTCTTCAATGCCCGGCACCATCTGCGTCGCAATACCCATTCCAGCGAGATCACGCATGATCTCTTGCCGACGCTGCGGCAATACTGATGGCATGGCAAGCAGCACCTTGGTTATTCCATGCCGCTCAAGCAGCTGTGAAATATTATGTGTCGGGTAGACAGGCAGGCTATCCAGAATCATGCCCTGTTTGGCAATGTTGTCATCAACAAACAGAACAGGTTTGTAATCATTCCCGTGCAATAAAGCCTTGTATACCTGCAGACCTGAAGTCCCGGCACCATAAATGGCCACCCGCTCCTTGTGAATCTGCAGCCCCTTCTGGTAGTAGGCGCGAATAAGAATGCGGGAGCCGCCTATAAAAATATAGGCAAAACAGCCATAAATAACCGGGACGGAGCGAGGCATAAATATGCCACTCATATAAGACACAACAGCAATGATCATTGCCGATATAAATACACCCTGCATCACAGCAAAAATCGCTTGCTGGCCCATGTAACGAATAATAGACCGGTACAAACCCAGCCGCCCGAAAGCAAACAGTGTCAGGAGCAGGCATATCGCCATGACAACGTTCTGGCCAGGCTGGTCAGGGAACCACACCTCTCCCAGCCTCGCCCAAAAAGCAAACACCAAGGCAGCGCTGAGGAGCATGAAATCCACAACGATCATGATTATCTGCTTGTAATATCGCCGCAACATCACGCCGGCAGCCTGTAGATTCATTATTATTTGCCCATTACCTTTTATCTTTGGCGCCCTTTCAGCAATCGTTCACTGCACACTAGCACAATGGCGTAGAACAGTACCCAGACTAGAGGAAGTACGTACCCATTATAGCCACTGCCCATGGCTTGCCAAGCAATGACAGAGGCAGAGCACAAAAGCATAACCAGCCCATAGGCTATGGTCACTTGGCGATGACTATAGCCAGCCAATACCCATCTTTGATAATAATGCTGCCGATGGGGCTGCCATATGCGCTCATGCCTGTAAAGACGTTTTACCAGCGTTACCGTCGCATCAACCCAGAAAGGAGAGAAAATAACCAACGGCACCCATATTGGGTAAATATCTTCTTTCAATCCAATAACACTCATCAAGACCATTGCAAAACCAAGAATCGTAGAACCGCTATCCCCCATAAAAATTCTGGCTGGAGGGAAGTTAAAACAAAGAAATCCAGCACTACCTGCAACAATAAGGCCATTGAAAAAAAGAAATGAAACCTGATCTTGCATGCATCCCAGAAAGGCTAGTGCGGAAAAACCGATGGCAGCCATCAATGCTGCGAAGCCATCCATCCCATCCATGAAGTTATAAAGGTTGATGCCCCACACAAATACAAATATCCAGACCCACGGCCAAATCCAGGAAGCTATATCCCAACTTATATAAAGCTCCGAACTAAAAACAGCCAATATCGCTGCAAGTATTTGTACCGATAAACGCACTGTCGAAGATAACGTTTTCCAGTCATCAATAAATGCCACCAGCAACAGCAGCATGACAGACACCAGACAATAGATATTTATTAGTGGCGAAAAACCTTGCACCCCAATAATGCCCCCTACCACAACACCACTCCAGATACCCACCCCTCCCAAACGTGGAACAGGCACAGTGTGCAATGATCGGTCATTGGGTTGATCCAGCCAGTAATCGCGTTTGTGTTGGACAATCCACCAACAACAGAATGCAGACACACTGAAAGCAACGAACAGCGCCAGTACGCCTGTAATCAACAGCATCACAACTTTACATCCTGACAAGCGGCAATGATGGCAGGCAACTCTTTGTAAAATGTGGTTGAGGGTCTCCAACCAAGCTGTCGCAGTTTATTTGAAGAATAGGCGCAAGGCTCTGTCAGGCGAGATACAACTTCGCTGGATATGGGGCATGTTTTCCATATACGCTGCAAAAAATCCCCCAGAAAGCCTGCACTTGTTAAAAGTGGCAGTGGCAAAGACCATCCCGGCTTCCCTTTTCCCAAGACAGCGCGTATTGCGAGATAAATAGAAAAAGGTGTGTATGCTTCACCATCAGCAACAATCAGTGGTTGGCGATTGGCGTCAATATGTACTGCAGCTATCAAGATTGCACTAACTACATCGTGTACCGATACCATAGAACGCTCTGCAGCAATATCAGGAAGCGGAGGACAATACCCTTTATCGATTGCACAAATTAATTTTTGTAGATTGCCTTTAATACCTGCGCCATACACAAGACTCGGCCGAACAATCGCAACATGCGGAATATTAATTTCATTCAGCAGCCTTTCTTCAGTCTTTCGCTTCCAGTAACCATAACCATCATTGGGCCATTCATCCCAGGATTCATCGCATTTATATAAACCGGGATCGGCTGCAGCTTTTGTGGAGCTAATAAAAACAAATCGCCGGACCCCGGCTTGCTGCGCATTGCGAGCCAATGCCAATGTCACTTCGCAATCAATTTTATAACAATCAGATGCTGCTGATATATGGGCAGTATTTGCCAGATGAAACACCGTATCTATTTCGCAAAGAAGTGACTCATAAGAAATATTGTCTGAACCCAACTCACCAATCACCGTATCCGTTGATTTTCCAGACGATATTGGTTTGCGTAATAGCATGCGCACAGGGATGTTGTGTTTTTGTAACTGGCTGCACAACTGCAAGCCAATAAAGCCGCCTGCTCCAGTCACCAGACATCTGCCTATGACAAGAGATTGCTGATCACTGTATGTATTTGCCATTTGAGGTGCTTCCTGAAACAAAAAACCAGGGCAGGCCCTGGTTTTTTGTTCACAGACTGTTGAAGCCCGGGATTACTTGCCGATTACACGCAAATTAGCAGGCGTGTAATAATCATCAGGACGATTCTGTGCAGGAATTTTTTGCACACCACCCTCTTCGTTTACAAGGTTATTCAGCAAGTAAGCGCCTTTCTGCAAGTCATGGTAGATCTCCTGGCGTGCTGTCATACCCGGCATATCATAGGCATTGACAGTGGTACGCATGGTAGTTCTCCACAAGCTGCCCTGGCTATCATAGTTATCCGCCAGCAATGCTTGCCATGAATCTTCTTCCATATACAGACGGCGCTTGCCATAAATATGGCGCTTACCTTCTTTCAAGGTACCAACTACTACCCAGTTCCGGTGAAGTTCATAACGCATAAACTCTGGATTCGGGTGATTGACAGTCAATATATCGGCGTACTTATGTGCTGGAGAATCTGCTTCATAGTTGTTGTAAGGAATATACAACTCGCGTGAAGGTTCAAGTTTCCAGTCGTAGCGGTCAGTTGCACCGATAAACGCCAATGCATCATCAACCGTACGCAAGCCACCAGGTCCATCGGGAAAGTCATATGCAATAGTTGGTGCACGACGAACACGACGTGTGCCAGGCAGATACTGCCAGGCATTACGTGGCAATTCTGTCAGATCCATAAATTCATGAACCAGCGTTACCTTACCTTTTTCACGTGGAGGATCAGTTACCTCAACCAGAACGCGTGCACTAGTGCCACTAAACGTTTCATAGGTTTTCTTAGGGTCAAATACTTCAAAATAACGGCTCTCAAACTGCTTACGCATCGAGATACTGCCATTATTGAACACCGCTCCACTCGCAACTACACCCTCTGTCAGAAATGGGTTAGGAGAGTATTGGTGATTCCAGATAACCTCTACACCATTTTTGGGTATCGGGAACGGCGCACCACCAAAAGCATTCTTGGTACCGTTGCCACTTGGCACGATCTCAGCCGTTACTGCATTGCGTTTTACATTGTCCAGAATACGATCTGCATAACGTACATCACGCTTGCTGGGATAGACCTTCATTTTGAAGGTATCGGGATACTTCTTGAACAAGGCTACCTGGCCATCAGTCAGGTTTTCCTTGTATTTCTCGTAATTTTTGCCATCAATGACAAAAAGAGGCTTTTCAGCTGGATAAGGGTTGGGATAGTAAGTACCTGTACCTTTGTAATCCACGCCCTTGGGCACACCTAGCGTAGTGCCAGTGTACTCAGGGATAGTGCCATCAGCATTCCCTTTTGGATTAGCCCCCATTCGAGTCAGTTCTGTGCCCAATTTGTCAGCTTCGGCTTGAGTAACCTTTGCTTCGACCTGTACCGCAGTAGCCAACAACAGAACGCTGGCAGAAACTGCTACTTTTATTTTTGTCTTCATATGCTTCCGTGTACTCCAGAAAGTTAACGGGTTTACGGTTGACCCCAAAAACTGAGGATGTCGTAGGTTACCCCAAAAAGTCTGGCAGGTAAAAGGCGCTACATGCTCTTTTTCCACAAGCTCACTGAGACATATGTTGTAGAAGTATGAATTACCCGAACGACAGCATATTCAAGCTATTCAATTGCCCCCAGCGTGAACTGCATGAAAGACTACAGTAGAATGGATCCCTATTTTGATCACGCCAAATCGGGTAACAGACAAATATGGCAATTAACAGCAGCGTTGAGAACCTCAACGTAGAATCCCAGAACATTCTCATCACGCCAGCCGAACTCAAGTCCCGATTGCCGCTGACAGCCGCGGCCATTGCGACTGTCCAGGCTGGCAGGCTGGCTGTACGCAATATTCTGGATGGCAGCGATCCACGTCTCCTGGTGGTGATTGGCCCCTGCTCCATCCATGACCCCAAGGCAGCAATGGATTATGCCAACCGGCTGAAGGCCCTGTCTGAAACAGTTAAAGACAGCCTTCTCATAGTCATGCGCGTCTATTTTGAAAAGCCGCGCACCACAACCGGCTGGAAAGGGCTGATCAATGACCCGCACATAAATGACTCTTTCAAGATAGAAGAAGGCCTGCAAATAGGCCGGAAATTGTTGCTGGATATAGCTGAGTTGGGCTTGCCAACAGCCACAGAGGCCCTGGATCCCATATCGCCCCAGTACCTTCAGGATCTGATTTCATGGTCAGCCATTGGCGCCCGCACCACAGAATCGCAAACACACCGGGAGCTGGCATCCGGGCTGTCATGTGCGGTCGGCTTCAAGAACGGAACAGATGGTGGCCTAGCTGTAGCGATCAATGCCCTCAAGTCAGCCACCGCACCCCATCGTTTTCTTGGCATCAATAACGAAGGCCAGGTCGCCATTATCACCACGAAAGGCAACCCTTATGCCCATGTGGTACTGCGGGGCGGCGACGGAAAACCTAACTACGATTCCGTGAGTGTTTCACTGTGCGAGCAGGAGCTTAACAAGGCAGGAATCAAGCCAAACATCATGATCGACTGCAGTCATGCAAACTCCAACAAGAGCCATGAGCTGCAAACTCTGGTAATGGACAATGTGGTCAACCAGATCCTGGAAGGCAATCGCTCGATTATCGGTGTCATGATTGAGAGCCATATCGGCGCGGGCAACCAGAAAATTCCGGACGATCTTTCAAAGCTGGAATACGGCGTATCCATTACTGATGCTTGCATAGATTGGCCTGCCACAGAAAAATGCCTCACGTCCGCCCACCAGAAGCTGCTGGGCGTCTTACCCAAACGCCGCCAAAATTAACAGATAACATTAACTTTATATTTTAATTAATTGATATTAAAGGAAATAACTATGCCAGCGCCGCACATTGACGCCCAGTTTTCTTCCACACTGTATACCTTTGCCGGCAAAGACGTGCCTTGGCTGGCAAAGCTCTGGGCCACCCAGACACCTGACAAGCCCTACATGATATGGGAACCCAAAGAGGGTGACAGCAAGACATGGACATACGCCCAGTTCTGGGCCGAGATCAATGAAGTGGCCTGTGGCCTGATCGCCAAAGGCGTGAAGAAAGGCGACAAGATTCTCATACACGCCGAAAACAGCCCTGAAATGATGATTGCCTGGTACGCCTCCAGTATTGTCGGCTCTGTAGCCGTGACAACCAACACCCGCTGCGTCGGGGATGAATTGACTTATTTTGCCGAACACTCCGATGCAGTGGGCTGTATTACACAGCCCAAATTTATTCAGGCACTGGCAGAAAATGCCAAAAGCTTGCCGTGGTTCATCGTGCTGGATGACAACTCCGGCGAAGCGCCGACTGCGGAAGAAACGGCTTATGCCGCAAAATATGACCGCTGGGCAAAACTCTACGGCCAAGGCAAGGAAGCGCCGGCACGTCCGGCTGAACCAATGTTGCCCGTTGGCATACAGTACACATCAGGCACCACCTCACGCCCTAAAGCGGTAGTCCATACGCATGCCAATGCTCTCTGGGGCGGCCGTACCGGTTCACAAAACCTGCTGATGACCAGCGACGACACCTATCTGGTGTTCCTGCCCTGCTTCCACGTGAATGCACAAAGCTGGAGCTTCTGGAGCATGATGTGGTGCGGCGGCACCGTAGTGCTGCAACCCAAGTTTTCTTCCAGCAAGTTCTGGGAATTGTCGCTGAAATACAAGTGCACGCGCGCTTCAATGATTCCGTTTACATTCAAGGCACTGTTCTCACAAGCTGTGCCTGAGCAACACTTCTACAAGACGTGGTCCACCGGTGTAAAACTGCACATCATCGAGCAACACTTCAAGGTCACCACTTTTGCTACCTGGGGTATGACTGAAACAGTTACACACGCTTCGCGCTCCGACATCCTGCAAGATTCACCCGAGATGAATATCGGCGTTCCAACACCCGGCTATGAATTTGCCATTATCAATCCAGCAACCGGCAAGCACTGCGAGGTGGGTGAAAACGGCGATTTGTATCTGCGCGGCACACGCGGTATCCAGTTGTTCTTCGAGTATTACAAGAATCCGGAAGCCATGAAAAAATCTTTCACTGACGATGGCTGGTTCCAGACCGGCGACATGGCGCGCCTTGAAGCGGATGGTTACATGTACTTTGCCGACCGTGACAAGGATGTACTGAAAGTCGGCGCAGAAAATGTGTCTGCACGTCAGGTGGAAGAATTTGTCGGCGCCCTGCTGGGCATGGGCGTTCTGGACGAGCATGCCATCGTTGCACAAAAGCATGACATGCTGGACGAAGTGCCTGTGCTGTTTGCTATCAAGAGCCCGTGGACACAACTGAGTGAAGACGAAATCCGCCAGAAAATCATGGATGGCTGCAAGGAAGGCCTGGCAGACTTCAAACGCCCGCGCGCAGTCTACTTCCTGGAAGAAATGCCACGCGCCACGCTGGAAAAAGTTGCCAAGAATATCCTGCGTGAAATGGCGGATGAGCTGGCAGACAAGGAAAAAGCAGCCGCGAAGTAATTTGCAGCTAGACATAAAAAAGCCCCGCATTGCGGGGCTTTTTTATTTGGGAAAAATCAGATCGCCTTGATAGTCCCCTTCGGCAATACCGCATGCACTGCCTGACGCTGGAATTTCAGTTCGATATTGTCGCCTGTATTCAACACCAGATAATCGCCATCCACGCGCACAATGCGTCCCAGCAAGCCGGAAGTCAGCACCACTTCATCACCTTTGTTGAGACTGCTCATCAACGCTTCCTGTTCTTTCTGACGCTTACGTTGAGGGCGAATGATCAGGAAATACATGAATACAAACATGCCTACCATCATGACAATCATGGACACGTTGCTTTGCGAGCCTGCAGCAGGGGCTGCTGTCTGTGCTACGGCTTCAGAAATAAAAAAACTCATAAAAAACCTCTACTGCGTTGAAGTAAAAAACAATGGAAACATTAATCAGATATCTTTCAGCGCACCTTGTAACAATGCAAGCACATCGTCATGGTGAGTTTTAGTGGCTACCTTGTCCATGATATGGCGTAACTTGCCATCACCACCGATAATAAACGTGGTGCGCAGTATACCCATGGATTCCCGCCCCATAAATTTCTTCAGGCCCCACACGCCATATTTTTCAGCCACAGCATGGTCAGGATCCGATAACAAATCGAAATTGAGCCCGTCACGCTCACGGAATTTCAGCAGGGATTTCGGCTGATCCGGACTGACTCCCAGTGCCACAACATTGAGTCTGGCCAATGCCTTGGCACTCTCGCGCAGGCCACAGGCTTGCACAGTGCAACCGGGTGTCATGGCGCGGGGGTAAAAATACAGCACCACACGCTTACCCCTGAAATCTTTCAGGGATATTGTTTTCCCATCCTGGTTCACCAGGGAGAACGCTGGAGCCAGATTGCCCAGTTTAGGGAACGCCATACGGTTTTCTCCTGTAAGCAAAGGCATCATTATGCCAGCTGTGACAACACAAGACAGCTGTTATCATGACAGCCAACCAGCGGCGGAATATCACCTATGGCACGCATCCTTGTATTTGACTCCGGTGTTGGTGGCCTCTCCATCCTTCGTGCACTCCAGCGCTGTGCAGATCTGCAACAAGAGCCGCATCAATGGCTATTCTGCTCAGATAATGCCTTCTTCCCTTACGGCACAAAAAAAGAAGACGAGCTGATTGCGCGGGTGACTGTTGTGCTCAATGCATTACAGAACCAGGTACAACCGGACATTATTGTGCTGGCGTGCAACACGGCGAGCACAGTCGCGCTGGAATCTGTGCGGTCTACCTTGCAAACACCTGTTGTAGGTGTCGTACCTGCGATCAAGCCCGCAGCTCAGCTCAGTCAAACGCGATCCATCGGGATACTGGCAACGCCCGGTACCGTCAATCGACCCTATACACAGAAACTGATTGATGATTTTGCGTCGGATTGTCACATAACACGGGTCGGCAGCAGCGAGCTGGTCTGGATCGCAGAACAGTACCTGCGCACAGGCATGGTGGATAACACGGAGCTGCACAGGATACTGGCCCCTATGCGTGATGCCATCGCGCAGAGCAAACTGGACACTATTGTGCTGGCCTGCACGCACTTTCCGTTGATTATTGAATTCCTGAGTGAGCAGCTGCCGGAAATCCGCCACTGGGTAGATTCCGGTGACGCCATTGCGCGGCGCGTGGCATGGTGCCTGCAGCAGCAAGAAGCGCAGCCCTCACCGCCAGCGACATCACCGCCACCCAATATTGCTCTGTTTACCCGGCTGGACGAGAACGTAAAAGCACTGGAGCGCGCACTGGGATATTTTGACCTGACAGACATCCAGGCACTGAATCTGCCGCCTACCAAACACTAGTCAGGGTATTAACACTGTCAGGGTATTAACACCGTCAGGGTATTATTGCCCCGAACGCTTCAAAGAAAGCCGGGGGCGCTTCTTTCAATGTCTTGCTATCGAAATCGAACAATAACATCCCGGTTTTGGCCAATGCCACAATACGGCCATCGCCCATGCAACTGACGCGGTACACAAAATCACAGCCATACCGATGGAAATCATTGGCTGCGACTTCTATGCGCAACCTGTCACCGTGATACGCCTCTGATTTGTATTCCACAGCCAGATCCCCGTTGATCATCGCTGCACCATCAACGGTGTACGGATCGCCAAAGGACGATTGCATGAAAGCCAAACGCGCTTCATTCAAACAGGCAATCAGTGAATCGTTTCCCAGATGGTTGCCCCTGTTAATGAAGGCAATGGGAATATCCATCTCCATCGAAAAACCAAAATGCGTTGGAACAGTTACTGCAATTCTTGCCACAACTTACATACCTTCCAGAGCCACACCACTCAATACTTCCACCCGGCCTGCATCTTTCAGCAGAATCGTTCTGGTACCAGCAGCCTTGCGTCTAGCCGCTATGCTACTGACATCAAACTTCGCGGCGCCGACAGCAACGTCATGCCGGCCATCACCGTTTACATCGCCCTGCATGTTCAGTGCACTGCCATAATTATCACCTGCACTACTACCCTTCAGTATAGCAATGGGCGTGATATTCATGCCGGCGAACAACTGCACGCTGCCTGTATCCTTGCCTGCTTTTTCTGGCAGCAGATCGCCTGGCAGCGCATTGTCTGACAGTGGAATACCGACAGCCCAGTGAACGTCGGATGCACTCACTGCCGCACCAAAGTGGTCGTTCTGTGCAGCGCCTGTTAGTCTCGCCAACAGGCTGGGGTTATTTGACAAGCTGAATACCGAGACTTGCCCTGCATCCTTATCGATGACAACGTTTCCTTTGCCGGGCACCAGTACGTCGCGTAGCGGTGAACCAACAAACAGATATTGGTTATTGGCTGCCACTGCCGCACCGAATTGCTCACCCGCCTGATCGCCCTGACGGCGATATAGCACGCTGCTACTGATGCCATTGAATACCGTGACTTGGCCGCCATCTTTTACCATTGCATCCGCCAGTGGCGCGCCGACGATCAGATCAGGCTGTGCATCATTGTTGATGTCATGCACCGCAACAGCAGCACCGAAGCGATCACCCGTGTTATTGCCCTCAGCAATCACGCTTAACCGTTCGCCATTGCTGCCAGAGTAGAGGGCAACACGGCCTGCAGATTTTATCGTTCTGGTTTTGCCTTTGATGGCGATGGCAATATCAGCCAACGGTTCCCCCGCCACGACATCCGGCACACCATCACTATTCTGATCACTTACAACCGCTATTGCTGTACCGAATTGCTGGTTCGCTACTGCACCATTCAACGTGCGCAAGATCGAGTTATCTTTTCCGGATACGATGCGGATTACACCAGCTTTCTTCAGGATTTTTCCTTCAACCAGAACGTTAGCCAGCGGTGCACCCACCAGCACATCCACCACGCCATCGTTGTTCATATCAGCCATCGCGACACTACTGGCCAGCTGCTCATTTTTTGCCACGCCGTTTTGTTCCAGCAACAACAGCTCGTCATCCGGGAAGAGATCACACAGATCACCAGCGCCGTCGTTATCCGTGTCGAGCTGGTCGGCGTTAGACACCGCAATGCAGTTGTCACTTGAATTATCCACGCCGTCACCGTCGGTATCACCGTTTGGCGTGGTGTCGCAGGCATCGCCTTGTGCGTCGCCATCGGTGTTCAGCTGATCTGCGTTGGACACCGATGGGCAGTTGTCAGTCAGGTTATCAATGCCATCGTTATCGGTGTCACCGTTGACGGTGTTGTCACACGCATCACCAATGCCATCCGTATCGGTATCGAGTTGACTGGCATTAGAAACCGACACGCAATTATCGGCGAGGTTATCCACACCATCATTATCAGTATCACCATTTGGTGTGGTGTCGCAGGCATCACCTTGTGCATCGCCGTCAGTGTTTGATTGATCCGCGTTGGACACCGATGGGCAGTTGTCAGTCAGGTTATCAATGCCATCGTTGTCTGTGTCGCCGTTTGGCGTAGTGTCTGTGTTGTTGCCAACACCATCGCCGTCTGTGTCTACAGATTCAGTAGCATCCAATGGGAACGCATCAGTAGCGTCAGCGACACCGTCATTGTCATCATCAGCATCGCAAGCGTTACCTTCGCTATCTCCATCAGTATTTAACTGATCTGCATTTGAAATGGATGAGCAGTTGTCCGTAGCGTTGTTAATTCCATCACTGTCAGTATCAAAATTGCTATCACAGGCATCGCCTATTCCGTCGCTATCAATATCTGTTTGTGAGGCGTTTGAAACTGTTGGACAGTTGTCGGTCACACTATCAACGCCATCACTGTCAAAGTCGCCAGAAATAGATGCGTCAAGATCATCCGAATCAATGGGGCGTGGCACACCGTCGCCATCGCTATCAATGAAAATTGATGTCAAAGTAAAATCTGTCGCAGAGATATTGGTGACGGGATGCCCGACTGCTGTTGCAGCCAGCGCATTACACTGAATGCCTTTATCACCCAACATGCATAATCTTTTATCACTCTGACTTAATTGTCTGGCGTGACCTGGCGTAAATAATTTGTCTTCCCCTGTAATTGAATACGTAGTCCAGTTACACGTATAAAAATTCTCAATAGAAATAATGGGATAGTCTTTGAGTGTGCCGCTGGTATCGCAAGCAACATCGCCTGAACTGTTAATACCGCATGTACTGTACACAGAATAACCAGGAGGATGTGTCTGGGCTTGGGAACCACACCCTCCCCCGCCATCAAAGACCACCGTTGCTGTTGCTCCAGCAGTAGATACAGCACATGAGGGTGATGCTGGATAACCGCTGCCCCAACATTGCGAACCGTTATCGTCGCAGGCACAACTCCAGCTGCTACCTGTTGTGACTGCATAAGGATGTACTAATGTGGCGGGTACAGTGAGTTTGCCGTTGGTATTGTCTCCCCAACATTTCACGCCCGCTTCATCAATGGCGCAAGCATGAGTCGCGCTGGTAGAAATAGCGTAATCCGCTTTAGCAGGATCACGACCATGTGTGGTTTCCCAGTTGTCTGGCAACGTATCGCGGTCAACATCTGCGCTGTACAAAGGGTTCAAAGGATAAGTGTCACTGCTATCAGCAACACCATCGTTATCATCGTCGCTGTCACACACATTACCCTGCGCATCACCATCAGAATCCAATTGATCTGCATTGGCATTGGATGGGCAGTTGTCCAGCGCCAAACCGGAATCAGTCTGGCACGCCACATCACAAGCGGCATTCCAGCTATTGGGAAAGCCATCAGCATCCGTATCAGATGAAGCAGCCGCATTCAGTGGAAATTTGTCTGGGAAATCTGCAACACCGTCATTGTCGTCATCGCCGTCACACGCATTGCCTTCTGCATCATTGTCAGTATTCAGCTGATCTGCATTGACTGTGTACGGACAGTTATCCAGTAGCGATTCGATTCCATCTCCATCAACATCGCCGGCTTGCATGTTATCCAGCGGAAAGCTATCGGAAATATCTGGGACACCATCGTTATCATCATCGTCATCACAGACATCACCCTTAGCATCGCCATCAGCATCTAACTGATCTGCATTTGAAATAGATGCACAGTTATCAATAAAACTATTAACACCATCGCTATCAATATCACCAGAAACTGATGCATCAAGATCATTTGTATCGACTGGGCGTGGCACGCCATCGCCATCGCTATCAATTCTCAAATTTGTTAATGCGACAGGGGAAACAGGCAGTGTAACAGTCGATGCATTAGTCCCACCGTATCCCAAATAAAAACACTCAACACCTTTGTCACTTAACATGCAGAGATTGCGAGAAACCTGGCTTAGTTGTCGCACATTACCTGGGGAAAATGTTTTATCTTCACCGGTAATTTGGCCAGTAGTCCAGTTACAGGTATACGCAACTATGGGCTCTAATCTGGGAGCGATTTCATAAGCGCCAGAGGTATCACACAACACATCGCCATTGGCAGCAATACTGCACTGTGTACTGGCGTTATAGCCTCGTGGCACGTTACCCACACCACCGCCAAAACACGTTCCTACTCCGTAGTTCGACAACTGGGTAGTCGAACCTGTTGTAGAAATGCCACAAGATGGTGTTGCAGGATACCCACTGCCCCAACATTGCGAGCCATTATCATCGCAGGCGCAACTCCAGTTACTGCCTGTTGTTACCGAGTAAGGGTGTGACAATGCTGCAGGAACATTTAATTGCCCTGCGTTATTATTTCCCCAACATTTTATTCCATCCTCATCTACTGCACATTGATGACCGCTGGATGTAGAAACAGCGTAATCCGGTTTAGCCGGATCACGGCTGTGCGCCAACTCCCAATTATCGGGTAAGGTATCGTGATCGGCATCAGCGCTATAAAGAGGGTTTGATGGGAAAGCATCACAGACGTTACCTTGAGAATCACCATCAGCGTTTAACTGATTGGCATTGGCATTCAGCGGGCAATTATCCGATCCATCGACAGCACCATCGTTATCATCATCGTTGTCACAAGCATCGCCTTCTGCATCGCCATCCGTATTAAGCTGATTTGTATTTGAAACAGTGCTGCAATTATCTACTGCATCAAAAACCCCATCTCCATCCACATCACTACCTGCAACTGCAGGATCAAGATCATCCGGATCATTAGGGCGCGCTGAACCATCAGCATCGCTATCTATCACAAAATTTATTGGAATATTTAGAGGCGCACCTGTCTGCTTACCAAGGGCATCTACCGCATAGCATCTGAAACCACCTGCATCAAAATGGCAAATTCTTGCATTAGGATCACCGTTGGAATAATTGACTGTTCTCGGAATATTAGTGCAGTACTGCAACTGCCCACCAAAATAAGTATCCTCATGTACATAGCCGGAGCAAGCGGTATCGCACGAAACATAGTCAGTGGCTGCATCGTAGTATTTACAGTTTGTTGTCGCAGCATAACTGGGAAGAACACCAGTACAAGTTCCTTCTTGTAATGGATAACTAGAAAGAAGGTCGCAGGTGCCAGAAAAAAAAGCAGGCTTTGAATAGTCATTGCTGGTGAAAGGTGTAATGCCAAGCAAATTACCTGAAAAATCCCAGCAGCGCGCACCCACATCATCTTTCGCGCACACGGCGTAATTAGAGATACTGCTCACATATTGTGTGTAAATCGTGTAATCGGCTACGTTGGGATCACGGCCATGAGCAGTTTCCCAATTATCGGGCAAGGTATCGTGATCAACATCAACACTGTAAAGCGGGTTTAATGGGAAAGGATCGCTGACATCAGGCGCCCCATCATTGTCATCATCGATATCTGCATTGTTGCCAATGCCATCATTATCCGCATCATACGCTTCTGCTGGGTCCAGCGGCCACTTGTCTGAACCATCCGCCACGCCATCATTATCATCATCGCTATCACAAGCGTCGCCTTGTGCATCGCCATCGGCATTAAGTTGATTCGCGTTATAGATTGATGGGCAGTTGTCACTGGTATTGATTACGCCATCACCGTCATTATCATTACTCAAACCGCCGGGATCGATACGCGCAATATAATTAGCAGCTGTTCCGTTATAAGTGGTAAAAGACCCGCCAATCAGCAGCTTGCCGTCCGTCTGCAAATCCACTGAATTAATGGTATTGTTTGTTCCTGTGGCGGGATTAAAAACGGTATCTAATGTGCCGTTACTGTTGAGTACGGCAACTCTGTTTCTACTTGTGGTATTTACCGTTGTAAATACGCCGCCAATTGCTATTTTTCCATTAGCCAGCACAACTAAATCATTAATAATTTTATCTACACTGGCTGTAAAGCCAGAATCTAATGAACCATTGTCATTGAGCCTGATAATCACGCCAGATGTTGTTATAAAACTAATTCCACCACCCAGTATTATCTTGCCGTCTGACTGCACAGCGATTGTAAAAATTTCTGTAAAACTATTGGATATCGCATCGCCAGGTCTAAATGTGGTATCCAATGAGCCATCACTATTGAGGCGCGCAA
>ERZ724527.147-NODE-147-length-35573-cov-6.252154_pt1 | contig 35573 bp, 42 predicted proteins | sample MGYA00376060_ERZ724527 | MGnify/ENA primary metagenome ERZ724527 (study PRJEB28724, sample SAMN07190886) | activated sludge metagenome | isolation source: activated sludge of sewage treatment plant in Hong Hong | place: USA: Christiansburg, Virginia | collected...
TTGCTCGCAAGTTGCTGGACAGAACGACGATCCACCTGGACGGGGACGATATGCGCCGGGTCTGGACCGACTTGGGATTCTCAGACGAGGATCGTCGGACTCAGAACCTGCGCATAGCGAATTTGGCAAGGGTACTGGACCGACAAGGGTTCAATATTGTGGTGTCGACGATTTGCCCAACACCTGAGTTGCGGGCTGAAGTACAGGCGATAACCGGTTGCACATTCATTCACATTGAAGACACACGGGACGAGAAAAAATGGTAATCACATCGGGATTTGCGAAGGCTGGCAACCACGCATTGGTCAAAGCAGTACAGTTGCTTGGCCAGCCGTGCTCGGTCGACCACATCGCGTATGTGGGGCCTATTGGGCAGCACGTTTTCATTCGTCGTGATCCACGCAATATCGTTTGCTCGTGGCTTCGTTTCAATGGCCAGCCGGTGACGCAAGGCACGTTTCTGACCGCGTTCCGCAAGTTTCAGTACGGCACGCTCGTCGACGAAATGGCCGCATTTGAGGGCTGGCTGACAGACCCGCAGACGTTGGTGGTCAGCTACGAGGCTCTGATTGCGTCCGACGTTGAAATGCGTCGCATCGCCGAGTATCTTGGGGTACCCTACCTGGACGACGCTTTCAGTGAGCTTGAAGGTTTGACCGCAACGTGGTTTGCCCAACACTCCGACTACCGCACAATTTGGTCGCCAGAAGTCGAGGCTGCGTGGACCGCAGAAGGTGGTCCAGAATTGCTCAATCGGTGGGGGTACCAATGGAAGTCCTAATCCGTGTTGTGGACAAAGGCCCGAACGAGGATCACTCGAAAGCGGGCGACGTTATCTCGGTCTGCCCAGACGGCTGGCAGTGGTCGTCTGCGGAACTGACGAACCCAGACTGGCGAATTATCCGAGTGCCGATACTCCAGACCCAGGCAGATGCGTTTCTTGCGCGTGCGAACGACCCATTGGTGAAGCGTCGCCGTGAGTGGACGATTGATTTTGGCAAGCTGCCAAAACCTGCGCTATTTAAGGGTGCCAGAACACAACCTATCATCACATTGACGCGGGCACAAGTCGTAGCGGCGGCGGTGAAAAAACCATGACAACAACGGTCGTAAAAACGATTGGTACAGGTGGCGACTACACCACGTTGCAGGCTTGGGAAGATGCCGCACCCGCCAACTTGGTCACCAGCGATCAAATCTGGCAAGGGCAGTGTTTTAACCAGGAGTTTTTCAGTAGCAGCGCGGCTCTACTGAACGTGTCCGGTTCGACTACCGACGCTACTCGCTACAAGGAACTGACAACCTACGCAGGGGCCAGCTTCGTGGACAACGCGAGCGTGCAAACGAACGCGCTACGATACAACTCATCGAACGGCGCCGCTATCCGCGGAACCTATGCATGGGCCGGTCCGGTATTTATTGCTGAAAATTACTTCCACATTAGTAAGTTGCAGATTCTGTCGGGCGATACTGTAACTCTGAATAGTGGCAATACCGGCCTGATAGTAGACAAGTGTATTGTCGAAAACTCAGGCACGACCAACGAAGCGCTAAAAACTTTTGGCGCTTGCATCGTAAAGAACTCGCTGCTTGTTGGCAGGTCGACAGGCGTCATCGCGCTGCTTTCTAATGGCACTGCGGCCTACAACTGCACCTTCGTCCGTACTGGCACCAGTACGACGAACTTGGTCAACGGAAACTACAGCACACTGACATTTAAGAACTGCGCGCTTTTTGGTGGGGCAACCACCATTGCGGGGGGTAGTTCCACCAAGACATACACCACTTGCTACACCGACACGTCGTCGCCACCTAGCGGCTGTACGACGGTTGCCTACGACACGTCGACCGGCTCTGGATTTGAGAATAAGACCGATAGCACCCACGACTTCCGTATCAAGTCCACGTCGGCCATGGTCAACGCTGGCACGGTTGAGTCCACTCACGCTGCAACAGACATCGCGGGCACTTCGCGGCCCAGCGGTGCCGCATACGACGTGGGTGCATGGGAATACGTCTCGGCTGGCGGCAGTCAGACTCTATCACCGTCGTTGCTCTCAAACAGCAATGCGTTCTACGCACCGACAATCACACCCGGTGCGGTCACGCTTTCACCAGGGTTGTTTTCAAACACCAACTCGTTCTACGCACCGACGATCACGCCTGGTGCGGTCACGCTGTCCCCGGGCCTATTCACTAACAGCAACACGTTCTTTGCGCCAACGATTACGACGGGTAGCGTTACGCTCTCGCCGAGCCTGCTCACCAATAGCAACTCGTTCTACGCACCGACGATCACAACCGGTGACGTGACGCTGGCCCCCAGCCTGTTCACCAACACCAACACCTTCTACGCAGCGACGCTCACTCCTGGCGAGGTCACGCTGACACCCTCGCTGTTCACGAACACCAACACGTTCTACAGTCCCGTGGTCACGCTGGACACCGACCAGGTGCTGCACGTTGGGTTCCTGGCCGACACGAACAGTTTCTTCGCACCGACCATTACGACAGGCGAGGTCACGCTGACCCCTGATCGGCTGGAGAACACCAACCAGTTCTTCGCGGCGACTATCACCCCCGGCGTCATCGTCCTGGAGCCGGATCGGCTGGACAACACCAACGAGTTTTACGGGCCTACAGTCACCGTCGGCGACGTTTCGCTGGCGCCGTCATTCTTCACGAACGTCAACCAGTTCTACACAGCTATTGTTTCAGGAGCGGCCTACCCAACCGTCGGCAGGCCGATCAGCGACACCAGCAACACTGGGTGGCTACCATCTACCGGCGTTGACCTCTACCCTATGGTGGACGAAGTTGTGCCGGACGCATTGGACTATATCTATGCGACTAGCGTCGGCGCAGTGTGTGAACTGGCGCTTAACCAGACTGCATACCCTGGTACTGCATCGCAGGAACAGAAATTTCGCGCGTCATCTAGCACTGGGAACAGTTTGATTGTTCGGATCAAAGAAGGTGCAACAACTATCCGCAGCCACATACAATTGTTGACACCAATCGACACCGAATACACGATCACCCTCACCAGCGGCGAGATTGCCGCAATCACTTCCGGCAGCTTGTCGGTGGAACTAGAATCAGCTTAATAGGAGAAACCCATGTCACTCAGCAACGCATCCGAAAACCAAGCCCTAAAAATGTTTTTGCAGGGTACAGATCCAGATTACCGGGCGGGGGCAACGCAGTACGCCGCCCTGGTGTCGCTGGCATCGCCTGACGAGGCCGCACCCATTGCCGCAGAACTTACTTACACCGGTTATGCCCGCATACCTATCACCAAGGCAAGCGCATGGACAGATGGGGGTAGCAGCTTTACCAACGCTGTGCAGTTCCTGTTCGGAAAGCGCACTGACGCGGGGGCAACTCAGCAGGCAAAGGCGATAGTCATTGTAGACACGGCATCGGGCGCCATCACTATGGGGATCATTGCCGTACTGGCCGACACGTTGGACATAAATTTGAACATCCAGCCCATTTTTGCGCCGGGTGATGTAACCATTACAGCCGAGTAAATTGTGGCAACTGTCTACGGGGCCAAGGAGATTGCAGACGCGGAGCGTGACGGCTTCACGTTCTTCAGCGGCTGGCGCAAGCAGCCCACGCAAACGACTGGCGCGGGTATCTGGTTCGACCTAAGTATGTCGCCGGGGAATCCCGTGCCCAATTACTACATTGGCGTACCGGGTGTGTTCACTCCACTTCGGCAAAGTGCAGACGGCGGCATACCCCACGGCGGTAGCGTGTCCCCCAAGACCAAGCTGCTGCGGGTCTTTGAGATTCAGTCAGCCAACGCTGCGCCTTTGCCGGTCAAGATTCTGGACTACCTGGGGTTCTATCCGTTCTTGGACGAGTCGGTGGTGGACGAGCAGTTCATGACCAACAGCACACCTATACCCCGCTATCCAGATGGCGCAGGCGTGATGATGATGCCGGTGGTTGTGGCGGGTCAGATTGGTGGCGGCACGTTCTTTGTGCGCTACACGAATCAGGATGGCGTAGCAGGGAGGCAAACCCCGCAACACGCCACGGGCACGCAGGCCGTCAACGGCACCATCATTACCAGCGCCGGGGCAGTCAACAACTCCCGCGCGCCTTTCATGGCTTTGCAAGAGGGAGACACGGGTGTGCGTACCGTGGACAGCATCGTTTTTGAAGGCATTGGCGACATTGGCCTGATTTCCATTGCGCTGGTCAAGGTGATTGCAGAGAGCTACATACGCGACACGACAGCACCACACGAACGCGACTTTTCGATGGATATGGGCAGCTTGCCAATCATCAAAGACGACGCTTACCTCAACTTACTCAGCCTCCCCAACGGTTCGCTTTCTGGCGCTCCGATCATGGGCTACATCAAAACCCTCTGGGTATAAAGGACCGCTATGCCAATCAATTCAAAAGACGACCTCGACGCAGCCCTGGCAGCAGGCCAAACATGGGTCGAATCTTCCAGCAAGAACTTGCACTCTGTCACTGCGCAAGCAGCGGGTATCTGGTATGACCTGAGCAAAGGAGCCGGAATGCTGTCTTGGGATGCGCTGATCGGATCAGGTACCAACCTGACGTTTCAGCCGGTAAGTGACAGCACCACTACCACGGCGGCAAGTGCGGCGCTAGGTGGCAGCATCGCGGGCACCACGTTCACAGACACCACGCACGGTAGCGGGCGATTTACTATTGGCCAGCAACTCACCGGCACAGGCGTCACGGCCAACACCTATATCACCGCGCTGGGAACAGGTACGGGCTCCAACAACGGCGGCACCTACACGGTCAACATTTCTCAGACCGTAACTGCGCAGACCATCACCGGCACGGCCACGGCCAACTTTATCAAGCATGGCGGCAACGTCGCACCAGCGGTAAAGCAGTTACTTAACGCCTCAGTCGTATCGGCATCGGCCACCTCGGCTCCAACATTCTTTCAACTGGTGGACATCATCGGGTTCATCCCCGTATCTACTGTCACCCTGGCCACTGCGCAAGCCATCCTTGGGTCGCAAGCCTATCCACGCTACGCGGACGGTAAAGGCGTAAAGGCGTACATCACACCGGTTGTGGTTATGGGCGCAGGCACCCCGACGCTGCAACTCAGCTATACCAATCCATCGTCTGTTGCTGGACGATTGACCCCTCCATTCCCCTCGTTGCCTATTGCCAATGCAACCGCACCAGTAGGCCAGATTGTCTACTCAGGTACTGGCGCAGGCAAGTATGGCCCCGGTATGCCGTTGGCTGCGGGTGACAACGGAATCTTGAGCATCCAGTCCATCACGCAATCCGCAACGATGACCAGCGGTGCGTATGCAATCGTGCTCTACAAAGAGATTGGTCTTCCGGTCCCGCTGACCACCATTGCGGTGCCGGGCGAGCGTGACTTTTTCAACCAACTACCGTCAATGCCCGTCATCCCGGATGGCGCGTGCCTGAGTTGGCTGCAACTGGCTGGAGCAATACACCCAGTCAACACGCCGTACAACTTCACCCTGCAAACCGTCTGGAAGAACTAAATGGCTTTGCTGGGTAACATATCCTTGCTGCACAAAAGCCCAGCCAAGTACACCACGGGCACGGTGGGTTTCAACGACCGCGCCAATTGGAACAAGCATGGGATGATGCGCAACCGGGGCAACCTCACGGTGTCCACGATGTGGAAGTACGACGCTGTGCCCAGTGGTATGTACGCAGGTAGGGCATTCTTTGCGCCTCAAAAGGCAGGACGCATCGTCAGCCGGTCAGCATTTGGCGTGACTGCCACAGCATCCGGTGCCATGGGAAAGCCTGGTTCTGCATCTTGCAACTTTGCGATTTCGGGCGCGGCAATTGGTGGCTTGATTGCTGGCGGCGTTGCAAGCTGCACTATTACGGTATCCGGCTCGGCATCAATTGCAGGGCGCGCTGCTGGTAGTGCGTTGTGCACCATTGGCTTCACTGGGTCAGCCATCGCAAGCGCCACCGCGTGGGGCGTTGCAAATGGCGCATTCAGTGTGTCAGGCTCTGCCGTTGGGTATGGGCTTGGCTACATGACGGCAAGCACTGTAGACAACTCGGTGCTGACACCAGCGAGCATTGCTGCATCTGTGTGGAGTGCAGTTGCTGCGGACCACATAACGGCAGGCAGCATGGGGAACAAGCTCAACAGCGCGGCCAGCGGCGGGGTAGATTACTCGGCACTGGGCGCTGCGGTGTGGGCCAGTGTCTCCCGCACGCTGACTGCTGGCGCAGCACCGGACACTACGGCTATTGCAAATGCGGTGTTGGCCGCGCTGAACGCTACAACTATCCCTGTTGACACTAAGAAGATGAATGGTGCAACACTGCTGGGCGACGGCACCTCCGGGAATAAGTGGAGAGGCTAAGTGGCCTCTTTTGACAACAACGCATTTGACCCGTCAGCGTTTGACGCAGGTTCATTCGACCTCGACGCTGGCGCGACTATCGACGTCAAGGTTTCGTGGATCGCCCTGGACACGGCGGCTGCACCTTGCGACGTCAAGGTTTCGTGGATCGCCCTGGACACGGCGGCTGCACCTTGCGACGTCAAGGTTTCGTGGATCGCCCTGGACACGGCTGCGGGTGTACTTTGTGATGTGCGGGTTTCATGGATCGCCCTGGACACAGCGCCCGCCGACGACAGCTATATTTTGGTCCCACACCCAGAACGTGAAGCCGTTGTGCGGAAGAAAAGAGTCAAGACGGAACAGCAGCGCCGCAATGAGGCGATCCTGTTCATTTTGATGCAGTGAGCGAAATTGTGCACCCGTAAAACGGGGCGAGGGTTATTTACAATCGACCGCAGAACCATAAAACCAGGATACCGAAATGACCAGACTGCTTATCACGCTGATTCTTTGCTTGCACCTGCTGACGCCTATGGTGGTCTACGCGCAATCGGTCGTGCGCTCGCCGGTCAGTTACAGCTTGCAAGAATACGGCTTCGTTTTAGGCACAGCGTTGCTCGGTGGCCTGGCTTCTTTTTGGATAAAGGTTCGGAAAGGAGAGGTGCTTATGTGGAATCTGTCCGCACTGATCGGCGAGTTGTGTGTCAGCGCTTTTGCCGGGCTCATTGCATTTTGGCTATGCGAGTATTTGAACCTCAATCCACTCTTGACATCGGCCATTGTCGGCATGAGCGGGCACGCCGGAGCCAAGGGCTTGGTCTGGCTTGAATCACTGGGTCAAAGGGTTGTCGAACGCAAGTTTGGGTTGGCGGCAACGAAACCGGCACCACTCGACCACGAGTAACACGAAATTGTGCCGCAGGACGACTTTTTCGTATCTGCCCACAATTCGCAGCATTAACCAAGGATTGCGCATGCGCCCCTGCTTCACATTCAAAGCTCAAGCCCCGGGACAACCGGCCATCTTGGCAATCGACGACGAGATTGGCTTTTGGGGCGTCCAGGCTTCCGACTTCCGCTCGTCTCTGGATGCCGTGCAAGGCGACGACTTGCATGTTGAAATCAACTCTCCTGGCGGCGACGTGTTCGCAGGCTTGGGGATGTTCAACATGCTGCGCTCGTTCGCCGCATCCGGCAAAAACTTGACGACCCGGGTTACCGGTGTGGCTGCGAGCATTGCCAGCGTCATTATGCTGGCGGGTGACAAGCGTGAAATGCCGAAAAACTCTTTCGCCATGATCCACAGCCCCATGAGTTTTGCAGCGGGCACCGCCGACGACCTGCGCGAAACCGCTGAAACACTGGACAAAATTGGCGCCTCGCTGCGCAGTGTCTATGTGGATCGCATGGGTGTGTCTGAGGAAGACGCAACTGCGATGATGGCCAAGGACACATGGCTGACCGCCGAGGAATGCCTGGCAAATGGTTTTGCTACCGCGCTCACAGACGCTGTGGTGGCCACCGCAAAATTCGACCTGGCTCGGGCAGATTTGCCCGCCAACGTCAGCGCCGTGTTCAAGGCTCAAGAGCCTACCCCGGAAGAAGTAGCTGCTGCCGCCAAGGCCGAGGAAGATCGTATCGAGGCTGAGCGTGTGGCTGCTGAAGAAGCCGCTACCGCCGCTGCAAACCCCATTGCCGACCAGATCGTGGCACGGGCAAAGGTTCTCGGTATCGAAGCCCACGCGACCACATTCGCTCTGGCCTGCACCACGGTTGCAGAAGCCGAGATTCGCATGACCGCTGCCCGCGAGATTGTCGCCCTGTGCGCTATCGCCAAGCAGCCTGAGTCGGCCGCGAGCCACATCCGAGCCAACCGCCCGGTGGCTGACGTGCGCGCCGCGCTGATCGCAGCACAAGCCAACGCTGACGAACACGTCAACGGTACCGCTCCCCCGAAGTCCAACGCTACAGCCGCGAGTTCCGGCGTTGATCCGAAGAAAATCTGGGACTCGCACCTCCAGAACCAGCAACCTAAGAAAGGACGCTAAAAATGTCTCTAATCGAAGCCCCAAAAATCGTAGCGTTTGTCCTTTCTGAGGCAGACGGCTTCATGTCCCGCGAAAACGCGGTGGTCACACAAGCTGGCACGGCCGTCAAGTCCGGCGCCTTGCTGGCCCAGGTTGACGCAGGTGCAGGCACTTATGCTGTCGACGCAGGCGCCACGGGAAACCCCACTGCTGGAACTGTGGTCATCGGCGCTGCGGCTATCCCCGGCGTGTACGTGATCACGTTCACTGCGGCAACCAAGTTTGACGTGGAAGACCCCAACGGTGTTGTCATCGGCTCTGGCACCCTCGGTGCCGCGTTCTCCAAAGCTGGACTGGGCGTCACACTGACCGCTGGTGGCATGGCTGCTGTGGCTGGCGACCGCGCTACGATCACTGTTGCAGTCGGTTCCGGCAAGTACGTGCCCTACACTGCCAATGCAGCCGCAGGCCCCGCAGCCGCGATCCTGTACCAGTCGTTGCCCGCTGCCACCGGCGATGTCAAAGCTGTGGTGTTCACGAACGACTGCGAAGTCAACCGTGCTCTGCTGACCGGCCTCGACGCTACCGGCGAAGCCAACCTGCGTGCCTTGGGTATCAAGGTTCGTGGAGCGGCCAGCTTGCCCTACGTTTCCACCCCGGCTCTGTGAGCCTAACTTTTCAGACTCACCACCAGGAGAAAATCTAAATGGCAACCCTAGACATTTTCAACAACGACGCATTCAGCATGTCGTCCTTGATCCAGACCATCACCGACGTGCCTTTCGTCCCCACGCAATTGGGCGACGAGGGTCTGTTCACCGAGTCTGGCATGAACACAACCGTGGCCATGATCGAACGCCAAGGCTCGAAACTGCAACTGGTGCCCACGGCGCCTCGCGGCGGTGTTCCACAGCCTGGCACTCGCGCTGGTCGCAAGTTGATCCCGCTGGCTGCTGTGCACCTGCCACAGAACGACGTGATTACCGCCGACGAAGTGCAGGGCATTCGCGCGTTCGGTAGCGAAACCGAAGTTCAAGCTGTGCAGACAGTGGTTCGGGACCGTTTGGTTGCCTTGCGCGCCAACCAGGACTTGACCATGGAATACCAGCGCATCGGCGCGCTGAAGGGCATCGTGTACGACGCCGACGGTTCTACTGAACTGTTGGACATGTACACCCTGTTCGGCTTCACCCAGGACACCGTGTTCTTCGACTTGAGCAATGCGTCTGCTGACATCAAGCAGAAGTGCACTGACTTGAGCCGCAAGATTCAGGACGCCATGGGTGGTCGCCCAACCGGCCCTATCAAAGTCAAGGTGTCCCGCACCTTCTTTGACAAGCTGACCAGTCACGCCAAGGTGCTGAAGGCATTCGACCTGTACCAGCAAGGCGCGTTCCTGCGTCAGGACATGACCGAAGGTGTGTTTGTGTTCTGCGGTATTGAGTTCCGCGTGTACCATGGTGGTACCTCTGCGGGCAACTTCATTGCTGATGACCTCGGCTACGCCTACCCAACTGGCGTGCCCAACATGTTCAAGATCGTGTACGCACCCGCGAACTTTATTGAAACGGTCAACACCAACGGCTTGCCGTTCTACGCCAAGCAGAAGGTCAACGACTGGGGCACTGGCATCGACCTGTACGTTCAGTCCAACCCACTGACTTACAACTCGCAGCCCGAAGCGGTCATCAAAGTGAGCGCCGCAGCGAGCTAAGCCATGCTGAACGCCTTTAGGCGTATGGGTCAGGGCGTTCTCTCCGTACTAGGGGAGGACGCCTTTTTTGATGGCTCAACAACGCCGGTAAAAATCAACATCGAAAACGGCGTTCAAGTCCAGAACGACGGGGATCAAAACTCGGTCGTCGAGCGTGACGTGGCCACCATGTCAGCAGACTTGAACCCTCGGCAGGGCAAGACCTTTGTGCAGAACGGCAAGACCTACCGTCTGGAGTTCCGCATTCAGGACAGCGGTGTGAATCAGCGGTTCGTTATCTTGGACGTGACGCCCTGATGGCAACGAACCTCGTCACGATTGACATGCACGCCGTCGAAGTGCTGGCCGAAAAGCTCGGGCGCCTGGACGGAAACATGCTCAAGCGAGTCGTCGTCGATTCACTCAACTCGGTGGTTGACGCGGGGTATGACCTGTCGCGCAATAGGATGTCCGCAGGTATCAACATGCCCGACCATGCCATAGCTGAAAAGATGCTGACTACTCACGCTACGCCGAGTCAACTTCGGGCTGTAATAACCGCTTTGGGAGAGCAAAGAGGCTTGTCCCACTTCAATCCGGTACAGTTGGTGCAGCCTGCAAAAGGTGCGGCGCGTGGGGACCCTGCGCGGGGGATACCTAGCGGGCATAAGTCCGCAGGTGTTGGGGTGTCTGTAACACGAGGCTCTATTAAGAAGATAAAGGACAGTCGAATTTTCATAGCGCCGAATATCAGGGACTCTGAAGGTAACCCGTTCGTTATGCGGCGTTTGCAGGGGCGTACCGGCACTGGTAAGACTCGCATGCAGCGGGTGCTCGGCCCAGCGGTATACCAACTGCTGGCGCACCAGCTACCCGCAATAGTTCCCGAGGCTGAAGAAGCATTGGTGCAAGAGTTGTTGGACAACATTGATCGTGAAATTGTGGATGGACTAACATGACCGAAGTATTCAAAAAAGCCGCCGACATTGCTGGGCACCTATCCGGCCTGTTGGCGGAAATTCAAGTAGCCAACGGCTACAACACGGACATTGGCTTGGCGGTCTACCGCGGGCGGCGCAAGATCGACGACGAAATGGTTCCGTGTTCGGTCCTGATTGAAGGCGACGACAAACCCGGTGACAATGTTGGCCGCGAGGAAGTCAAGATCACCCAGTCCTATGTACTGGGCGGCTACGTGACGTGCGACCCAGACCAGCCGAATGACGCGGCCCACCTGGTGCTCAAGGACATCAAGAAAGCGCTTTTCCGCAAGCGCACACTACCGAACGGAAGTCTCAACTTCGACGGACGGGTGCGCAAGGTGGAGTACAAAGGTCGCGACATAGGCCCCCGCGCCGACGGCAAACCGATTGTTTTTGCGGTTGTGTTTATCGACGTTGAATTTGCCGAAACCTTGGCCGACGCATAAGAGGATTTCACCATGTCAGAAGCACGCGGATTTATTGGCGCCGGGGAGGTCTACTTGAACCGGGTGGTGAGCGGCGTCCCGCTCGGGCTGACCGGGCCCTACCACGCCGACAAGTTTGAAATCAAAACCAACCTGAAGAAGCTCCCGCTTATCAGCCGGGCACGCGCCACGTATGGCCAAGCCCTGGAAGACGTGTCTGTGCAGGAAGCACCGACTTTCTCGCTTGACCTGAGTGAGGTGAATAAAGAGTCCATGAGCACGGCCTTGTTCGGCACTACGACGACCAGCAGTCAAACCTCGGGCACGCTCACCGCAGAAGTCTTCACCGCTAAACTGGACCGGTGGGTTCCGCTCACGAAGGCCTCGCTCACCGGTGTGCAGACTGTTACCAACAGCGCGGCCACGGTGACCTACACGCTGGGTGTCGACTACGAGGTCAACAGTCTGATGGGTTGGGTGCGCGCACTGAGCGGTGGGGCCATTACCGATGCGCAAAGCCTGAAGGTGACAACCACTTACGGGGCCTTTTCCACGACCCGCATTGCTGGCGCCGCTGAAACCGAAATTCGCGCGCAGATCATTTTCGTGGGGATCAACTTGGTCGACCACAAACCCTGCATCGTGACAGTGCCCGAAGCGCTCATGGGTAGCGACGCGGTTTTTGACTTCCTGGCTGACTCATTCAACCCGGTCCCGCTGACCGGCTCCATGCGGACACCAACAGGCGCCACCACGCCGTTTACGGTCGACCTCCGAAGCGCTTAAAACGAAATCGTGCCGCAGGACTGGATAGCCGGAAAGCCGGAAACTCCGTTCTGTTCATATCGTGCCGGGTTTTCGGCATGCAACCTTCAGGAGTACCCACCATGGCAGCACGCGGCTTTCTCGGCGCAGGAGACATTTACATTGAACGCCTCGTAGCTGGCGTTTCCCAAGGTTTGGCTGGTCCCTACTACGCCAACAAGTTTGAAATCAAGCCCAACGTCGACATCAAAGAGTTGACCAGCAAGGGCCGCAACGACTACGGTCAAACACTGGAATCCGTCGCGCTGCAAAAGCCCGCCGACTTCACCTTGGAACTGAAGGAAGTGAACAAGGAATCCATGGCTCTGGCCTTGCTGGGTTCTGACGCATCGGTCACCCAGACAAGCGGCACTCTGTCTGCTGTTTCCGCTGTCGCCAAAAAAGGTTTCTGGGTGTCTCTCGGCAAAGAAGCCATTGACGACACAGTGCTGGTCGAGGATGTCACCGACGCAACCACTTACGTCGAAGGCACCGACTACATTCTGAATCGCCCTCTCGGCATGATTAAGGTGCTGACGACCAGCGCGATTGTGGACGGCGCGACCCTCCACGTCACCGCTGACTACGCAGCCACCTCGGGAACTTTGATTTCCGGCGCCACCAGCACCGACGTTCGCGCGAAGTTCATTTTCGACGGTATCAACCAAGCCGACGGCCTGGCCTGTATCGTGACAGTGCACGAGGGCATCATTGCTGCCAACAACGCCTTCGACTTCCTGGCCGACGATTTCAACAACGTCGTGCTGCCCGGCAAGATGAAAACACCCACTGGCAAGTCGGAGCCGTTCACGGTCAAGCTGGTTAACGCCGCCGTGTAACGCCTCGCGGCGTGGCGGGGCTACACCCGCAGCCCGTAAAACCGCCACGCCTAAAAAGCTGGCGGTTTTTTCATTTCTAAACCAGGCACTGCAACATGGCAACAGGCTCTAGCTCCCGCGACGTAACCCTCACCCTATCCGTCGACACGCTCGGATCGGATGGCATCAAGCAACTGCAATCGCAGTTCGCAGCGCTTGCCAAAGAGGGCTCGGCCGCTGGCCCAGAGTTCCAGCAGCTTGCGGACCAGATTGCCCGGCTGGGCGACCAGTCGCAGGCCTTGGAGTCGTTCAAGCAACTGGCCACAGTGACGGACGAACTGCGCGCGGGCCAAGCCGCCGCAGGCTTCGCAATCGACGCGACAGCCACCAAGTTGACCGAACTGAAAGCGGCCTCCGAACAGAGCACTGCCGCACAGAAAGCCGCGATAGCAAGCATTGACGAAGCGCGAAAGGCGAACATTGACTTGGGCCTGGCCGTGTCCAAGCTCAAGAGTGAGAACGACGCTGCGGCCAAGCAGACCGACGAGTACAAAGCAAAACTGAATGCGCTGAAAGAGGCCATTGCCGAAAACAACAAGGCAATTGTTGACGGGCGCACAGCCCAGCGGTCGGCGACAGCGGAGTTGTCCAAGACGAGCGCTGAGATTACGAAGCTCACGGCCAGCTACAACGCACAGGCCGACGCGCTGGCCAAGAGCGCAGCGGCCGTTCGCCAACAAGAGCACGCACTGGTGAGTGCAGGTGCCGCCGCCGAAGCGCTGGGCGTGTCCACCAAGGATGTCGTCGCGGCCGAGTCGTCGCTGATTACAGTATTCAACCAGGGCGCGATAGCCGCAACCGAAGCTGCCAATTCCTCGCGTGTGCTCAGCTCCATCCAGGCGCTGGTCACTAAAGAGCTTGAGCAACAAGCTGCGGCATCCGAGCGGCTTATGGCCCAGGACCGTGAGTTCGCGGCCATGCGTGAACAACTGGCCAACCAACAGCAGCAAGAGTTCGCCCAGACAGGCGCCGCCGCGCGTGCGGCATCCGAGCAGATCAACCAGGCGTTCCGCACTGTCGGGGTCCGCTCGGCCGAGGAACTGCGGGCCGAAATTGCGCAAGTGCGAGCGGCCATGCAAACGCTCCAAGCGTCCAGCGCCAACACCGGGAACGCACTCAAGGGTGCGTTCGATGCAGGCAATGCCAAGATAGCGAGCCTGGAACGCGACCTGCGTGAGTTGAACGGTACGCTCACCACCGGCGACAAGGCTGCGAAGCTATTTGCCAACTCCATGGGTCAGATCACCGCGGGCAACGTCATCGCCGACGGCGTGGGCTACCTGGTGAACAAGGTCAAGGAAATGGGCAGGGCCTTCCTTGAGGCCATCGTCCAGGGTGACCAGATGCGCCGGGGTCTGACGGCCATCTACGGGGACGCGCGGATAGCAGCACAGCAGATTGACTTCCTGCGCAAGAGCAGTAGTGAGTCAGGAGTGGCGTTCGGTGCGCTGGGCCAAGAGTTCGTGAAATTCAGCGCCAGCATGAAGCTGGCCAACATCCCCATGGCGCAGTCGAATGCGCTGTTCAAATCCTTGACGGCCGCGTCTGCAACGCTGGGCCTCGGGACGGAGGCTACAGCCGGTGCACTGAACGCACTTGGTCAAATGGCTAGTAAGGGAACTGTAAGTTTAGAAGAACTTAGGGGACAAATCGGCGACCGATTTCCTGGCGCGCTGGGCCTTGCCGCCAAGGGTTTGGGTATCACCGAAGCCCAGTTGATTAAGCTGGTGGAGAGTGGCGGGCTGGCCACGCGCGACTTCATTGTGCCGTTTACTGCCGCCTTTAACACCATGAAGGGGGAGGTCGACGGGCTCGTGCCGTCATGGGATCGGCTCAAGGGTGCCCTAACACAGACCGCCCAAGATGCGGGGGATGCCGGGTGGACTACCGTATTGACCCGAGGACTTCAGTTGCTGGCTATGACGGCTGGGCTGGTTGTGGTGCCGTTGACCGCTCTGTTTGAGTTGTTCTTTGGGCTCGCAAAAGCTGGCGGGATACTTGCCGCCGCCGCCGTTTCGTGGAAAAGCCCTTGGGAGGCATTGAACGAGATATGGAGCACCGCCGCAGTTCGCCAGAATAAACTGACGGAAGTATTCAACGTAGCGGCGGGTGGTACGGCCGAGGCCACGGCTGCTACCGAAGCCCATGCAGCGGCAATGACAGCCAGCACCGCCGCCGTGGTGCAGTCTATCCAAGCAAATACTAACTTGGATGCAGTACAGAAACTTACCGCGTTGAGCACAGCCCTGGCCGGGGACGCAACGTTGAGCGCGTCTGCTAAGTCGGTGCAGTACCGTGTTGCCTCGGACGCACTGCTGGCCACCCAGAACGCGCTCACCGACGCACTCCAAAAAGCCGCCAAGGCCGCGAAGGTTGAAGGGGACAGCTTGGTCGAGTTGGCGCGGCTATCCGGGAGCATGACCGCGATACAACAGGCGAACGTACAGGCTGCTGAACTCCATGCAGCCGCCTTGGATCGGGTTGCAGCCAGCCAGTCCGCTGAGACAGCGATTTTGCAGGCTCAGAAGGCTGCGTTGTTGGCGACGATTGACGGCCGGACTATAACCGCCGAAACGATCAAGGTGCAGACGGATGCCTTAGACAAATTGATCGTCAAGAGCGTGGCCGAAACCGAGCAAGCCAAGCAATCCACCGCGGCGGCGCAGCAAGCGCTGTTTGAGCGCAAGTTGGCTGTCGAATTGCTGAAAGACCACAGTACCCAGATCGACGCATTTCGACAAGCCATGGAGGCGGCAGCTAAAACACTGTTGCAGTACGAAGCTCAAGCGGCTCAAGGCAAACGAACTGAGGAAGAACTTATTGCGAAACGCCGTGAGCTTGCCGCCGCGACAGTCTTGTACAAAGACGCCTTGTCCGACGCTGTTCGTGAGACTCAGTTGAAGACACGCGAGGACCAGGCGGCTTTGTTGGTTGAGTCGGCCCGAGTAGCGGCTGCTGGCCAGCACTACGAGGCCCTGGCACGGGAGGCTCGCGCCGCAGGGGACTCGGCACTCGCCACCCAATACGATATCGCAGCGAAACAGGAGATGATAAAGGTCATGCGGTTGAAGATGGAGTTGCAAAAACTTCAAAACGCAGCGGCCTTGGTTGAACTTGAACTTCAGAAAAAACAGATCACCGGCACTGACGATGTGTCCGCAGCGAAACGCCGGGAAATTGAAATCGAGATACAGTTGTTGAAGATCAAGAACCTCGCTAACGAAGGTGTCAAGGATCAGATTCGTGCTATCGAGGCTGAAATACAAGCAATCCGCAACGGCACTAATGCACGTGCGAGTGGTACTTCAGGGATCAACGTAGACACTGACGCGCGCTATGCAAACGCAGGCGCCATTCGTGTGCAGACTGAGGAAATGCAAAAACAAGCAGAGCAAGCTGCCCGAGCAAAAAAGCTGGAAGGCCAGAATGCCGTGGACGCCACGCTGATGTTCAAGCTCAAGGAAAAATTGGCGAAGGGTGAACTTACCACCGCTGATTTGGCTGATATTAAAAACGTCACACAGTCCTTAGATCAGAACCGTGAGATAAACAATTTCGCACAAGCCAACGGCATGATGTCTGCGGCGGGGGTTGTGGATGACACCACATGGGCTGGCGTCAACGCTGGTCTGAAGTCCGCGATGCAGGCACTATTGCAGCAGTCGGGAGGTGGGTCACAAGGTGGGTTCGGGGGCCTGAACGCACCACGCCAGCAAGCAGCCCCCGTTCAAGCGCAACATCAGCCCCAGGCCCAGCCACCCACGGCCTCTCAACAAGCTGGCACGACAAGCCAGCAGCCCGCGGCACCGGCCACTCCGAACGCTACAAATTTGACCATCAATCTGGCCACCGGTGTTAACATCGGCAGTCGTGCAGACGTGGAAAAATTGGCGCGGGCTATTATGCCTGCGGTAAACAGCTTGCAACGCCGTGGACTGTCCAACGGCTGAAACCCAACACTGTAAACGACTATGCCCTCTGTATCACGCACCCGAATCGTTGGCAACAAGTACAACGCCATCTTGGCGGCTACTATCTTGGCCTCGGAGCAACGCGCCAGCAACCAGATTTACACGCTCGCTCAGCAGCGCTCTGGCAATGGCCGCATGGTGCTGGCTGGGCCCTACACGGGCGCGGCCGATAGTGTGGTGGATGTGGAAGTGCTGGGTGGCACCGCAGGCGAATTACGTGCGTCGGCACCCATCGTGAACGGTATCGGCAACGGCACTCTGGACGTCCAGTCTATCGATGTCGGAGCCGCAGCCCAGACACTGCAATTCACGTTGCTCGACGCAGGCACATCCCCTGTATCGGCTTTGCTGGACTTCTTTGGCGTGCAATTGGCCGCTCGCGCAATCGGCGTCTTGGGCAACAACGTCACACTGGCCGTCGTCCGCTCGCTGACATTCACAGACCTCCCGTTTGCGACCCTGGAGAAAATGACGGCGGGCTCGTCCATGTTCGACGGTCCCCAATTCGACTGGGGCCAACCAGCGGCCACCGGCGCAGACATCCCTGAAGGCGCGCTACGCATTGCGTTCTCTGGATTCCCCACCGTACATCGCACTTGGAAGACCTGGGAGAGTGGCCGCTTCGTCTATCGCCTGGACCCCCCGCTGCCGTTCGACGTGCCTGAGAATGCGCGCGTGCGCGAGGTCACCGGCGACTACGAGTTGACTGTGGCTGACGGGGTGGCAACAGACGAGGTGTACACCGCTGTGACCATGTTCGACTTCCTGTCACAGGTTCAAGCACGCAGCACACTGATCCAAGTTCTCGGCGTGGTCGCCCAGGACCGAGCACCTGGCGGGCAGGCCGTGACCGACATACCGCTGCGCACAGACGCACACGCGCTCCCAGTGATCGCATCGGCTACCCGTAATGGCGCGACCATGGTCGTCGGCGATGTGGACCCAGCAGCAGCAACGCAGAACGTGACCGTGACCTGCCTCGGGCGTGGCACAGGTGGGCAAATGTGGTCTGTTTCGGGTGGTGTTGTCGGGCCGCTCCCCGCCGCGCTGACAGGCCAGCTTTATGAGCTTGGCCCCGTGAAGTTCACGATTCAGCAGCCTCCAATCGCTACCGCGCTTGACGCCGGTATCACAGGGCGCTTTATCCCAACCTCGCGCGAGTCGGGTGAAGGCCTGCCCGCTATCTGTTTCAAGCCACTGTTGCTGGGCATTGCAGCAACCAATAAGGAGGTGACCTTTGAATACCGCCAACGACCGCCTGACGAGTGCAGTTGCAGCACCGCCACGGCACTTAAAGTCTCCATGCAATGCTTGGGCCTTTCGGCAGAAGGGGGTGGCGTCATGGATGCTGAATATCAATCCCGGCTGATCGACCTCTATGAGTGGAATGCAGCCTTCGTGTCCAGCAACGTCAAGTTGCTCGGGCTCGACAAGACGGACATAGATTTGGCCACAAGCTGCACCAGCATCCTGGCTGACGCGCTGGCTGAAATCTACAATGTTCCGACCGCCGCAACGGCGTGGGATGGAGTGTTGGTTGAGTTGATTGCAGAGCTTGCTCCGTTTATGAACTTGCCAGAAGGATCGACCGCATCGACAGGGCCTGGCGCAGGCGGCTGGAATCCTCGCGGTTTCCAGATTGGCGCAAGCTACCGCAATCCTGCAAACGGGCACCGGTACACCATCGACAGCATTGAGGTGAACGGGACCGCCGTCAACTCGACTCCTGCTGACGCTACACTACCCATCGGCACCGACTCGGCTGTATGGCTGACTGACGGCACCTCGTTTACCGTGACGGAAGTCACAGACGTAGTGCTGACGGTTACCGACATGGGGCCTGCCACAGCATGGGGTGAGTTCGCAGTCGGAAGGACGTTTTACGAAATCAATCCTGCGTCCAACGTAGCTGGTGCTACCAACCAGGTTCGGGTAACCGAAATCTTGGTGGATGGCGTTTCGGCAGCGTTGCCTACAGGCCTGATAACGTGGGACGCTGACCGGTTCAACTCTGTCGGTGTTGTCACAGGTACTACGAGCCCCGGGGCCAACATCGTCAAGGTGTCGTCCGTTCGTTTGGCTCCGCTGGTAGCTGGTGCAAATGTGGCCCTTGGGTACGAAATCTTCAACAGCTTGAACCACCGCGGTTACCGCATCGACACAATCGAAGTGGCAACGGTGTCGGTACCGGCCGCAAGTGCCCGGTTGCCTGCTGAAGACGCAGCCGTATGGGTGGACGACTTGTCGACTTTCGACGTGACCATGCCTGCTGCCGCGCGCACTACGCTGGTGTTAGGTGTCACAGACGCTGAGTTGACTTTGGCAGCGGTTACCACTGGCGGTTCTACAGACGCTGGGCAGGGTGGTCCTGAGTTTGAGAACCCAGTGATCCCGCCGTTTTCCTATGACACCACCGGGAATCCGGTGGCCGAGGCCTATACGGCTTGGCAACTCGGGCGGGACACAGCGTTGGCAAATGCCGCTGCCAACAACCAGAAAATCTCGCGAGACTATATCGCGCGTCAGTTCGCTCGCGTGGTAGAGTATTTCCCATCAAAATATGCAGCCAAGATGGATTGGGTGCGGACGATTGCGGGCATACCCCCAAAAGCTAACGCCAGCAGTGCAGGGAGTCCCTGCTGGCGTGACTTCGGCGATTCCTATTGGTGGGAAGACGTTGAGGGCTTTTATCTCCCAGCGTTTACCAACCACCCCTTTGTGAGTGCCAAACGGAACGCTGACAACAGCATTTCGTCCACGCAGGAATTCGGGTTTGGTTTGGTAACCGCGTGCGATCATCGCTTGAAAGAGGGTGACCGCATTACTATTCGCATCAACGGAACAAACAGCGCTGGCTCATGGGCCGAAGGCGACCGTTTTGTGATCCCGCTCATTGGTGCCGCAAGCGCACCGCTGACGGGTGGCTCGGATGGCGACCCAACGCAGACATGGACTGTCCGCAGTTCGGTGTTGGGATCGCTCGCCGACTATGCTTTCCTGGCCAGTGCACCGACGCCGTGGGCTCACGCTCCGGCCACAGTCGAGTTGGTACCAGGGGGCATCGCTTTTGAAATCGGCGACTCGCTGTCCTTCGACATTGAAGGTGGCCAGTTGCGTTGGCGCCGTGACGGCGGGTCTTGGACTACCGAAGACCTCTATGCCGCCGCGCCTCTGGATTTGGGCGACGGGCTTCTGCTGGACGCCCAGCCGGGCACCGCGCCGTCTTTCATGGCCGACGACACATGGCAGTTCTCGGCCATCGCAACATACGGCACCCAGCGCATGCGTCAACCACGCATTGGCCAAGCCTTCGCGTGGGATGGCTCGTCAGTTATCTTGGAGTTTGACCTGCTGACCGTCCAGCCTATTGAGGCGGTCATGTTGGCGATGCATGACCTCCCGCTGACGGCAACAGTTGTAGTGGACGGCGGTGTCGCCGGGACCGCAGACTGGACCGTCACCGCTGAAGTCCGCAAGGGCATCATCATGGCCGCGCTACCGTACACTATTGGCGACCCGCTGGAAACTGCGCGCTACCTGAAGGTGACGATCACCGGTGCGGGTTCTGGCGGCTCTATCGGCTGGGCATGGGCTGGTGTGGGTTGGCAACCCACCGTCGGGCCGTCCAGCATGAAGCTGAAGCGCACATATGGGCTCGCCCGAGGCGCTGGTATCAACCCGGGGGCTCTGTACCGTGGCGTGGGTACCGGTGGCAACTGGACGTGGGCCCTGGACAGCGGTGCAGCGTTGCTCGCCGCGAGCGCGCGGGGGCTCATGGAGTTGATCGACCACAGCGCCGAGCAAGGCATGGAGCCGGTCGCCCTGTTCCCAGACATCATGGATGCAGTCGACGCCAGCGTGGCGCTGATCGACGCTGACGAGATTGAATTGGAAGAATTCAGCAACTGGCAAGACTCGGCTACCAACGTAGTCAGCTTGAGCTTGCCCCTGCGTGCGGTGCTGGCCTGATGTACACGCTGACCGTACTGTCAACCCCGCCGCTTGTCTGGTCTGAGCCCGAGATTATCCGGCTTGGCCCAGAGCAAAGCTCTATCAACGGCGAAGTGCCGAACATGACCGTGGGCATCGACAACACCCGTGGTCAGCACACCGTGGCGCTCGTCGCGTCGAATGTGCTGCGATTGCGTGCCGAGTTGTCGGATGGCGTTCGCGTTGTCTTTTCCGGCGCTGTACAAGCGCTGTCTATCGGTGCTGAAATATCCATTGAATTGGAAGCGTAGCCAAGATGCCCTCTGCTAACACCCTCCCGCTACTGATGACCGACACACTGCCTCTGCGGCAGGCGTCGGACTTGCCGAAATACCGGGTGGAGTCGGCCGCGCGCTATCTGCCGTGGGTTTTTGGCCGGGCCACCGTAAACCCGGTCCCGCTTGACACTATCGGTCAAGACTGGCTCGTCGCGGATCACCCTATTCTGGGTGTGGACCGCGTGACCGTAGCGGGTACTGAGACAAGCGGCTGGCAGTTGCAACAACGAGTCGATGAAACCGGCCATGGAATCTCGGTCGTGAGGCTGAGTCAGCCGACAACAAAAGAAACCGTTGTCGTGACGGTCGCTGGCCGCAAGCACCCTACCACCGGCGCTCTGCTGGAAACACCAGGACCTATCGTTCGTTAAATCATGCGCTTATGCAAGCACGTCGAGGATGTCGGCGCTTGGGAAGGCCTGGACACGAACTACGGGCAAGTAGAGTTGGGCTTTGTGATCGACTCTGTGCAAACGCTGCGTGTCACCCTGGCCAGCGTGATAGAGCCCCTGAACGCGGTGTGGCGCCCGGGATGGGCCGCGCCGAAGGCCCCCGCTGACCCGGTGGCCACTCTGACGGTTATGAACACCGAGTCGATCACCGCGCGCACCGACACTACTACGTTGGGTACCACGCTGCGGGTTTCATACGCCAAAGACTGGGCAGCGGGCGCTGCGCGCGGGGCTATCCGGCTGGGCGCCCCTGACGCGCAAGAGCGGTGGGGTGAGTTGGGCCAAACGCTGGACTTGCCGACCGTGCGCCGGGCGCGCGACGCCCTCGCCTTCGCTACCACGCGACTTCAGAACGTCGGTCGGGCTTCGAGGCCACTGTGGACGCACGCATCGGCTCCGTGCGGGCCGGTCAGACGGTGCTGCTGGCCCACCCCCACGTACCGGCCGGGCTCGCCTTGGTGACCGCGGTATCGAACGACCGCGAGCAGTCCACGCTGAAAATAACAGCCAGCATGCACACCGAGTCACCGCCGCGGATTGAGTTGCTGCGCATGAACAGTGCGGTCGACGCTGCGGCCACTGCGGCGCCTATGGTCAACTACCGGGACGGTGTAGCGACGATCACGGTGTCTGACGCGCAAGGCAACCCGCTGGCCAACGCTGCGGTAACCTTGGACGGCTTGTACACTGCAAACACCGACTCGTCCGGCCGGGTCCAGTTCAAGACGCCCCGGGGCCTGCACACCTTGTCGGTGAGCACCCCTGGTTTCGCCACTTTTGAGATTGACGTGGTGGTATGACCGTTGTCCAACGCAGCCCGAATTTGGGCATAAATATTCGGTTGCAGCCACTCACCGAGGCGTCGAAACCGGCGCTTGCGGCTAAGCCAAAGCCTCCGTACTGGTGGGGCTGGAAAAATGCGAAGCGGGAAGCCGAGACAGTGTTGGAGGCAGTTTTTAACGAAGCGGCCGTTCCTCCAGGCTACGGCCCCGGTCTGTGGTGCGCCGTCGTTGAGAACGCGGTGTCTGTTGTTTGGTCGGTGACCTACACACCAAAGATATGGTTCAACGGATCGTATTCTGACTTTGAAGAAATCGTTGCGTGGACCGGTACTCCGATCCACTTTGCGCTGCCACCGTCCACGATTCCCGACAGCAGCACGTTGTTCGACACCGCAGACGTGGCGTTGCCAGACCCGCTTGAGGTCAACGGAAACACAATACCTATGTCGTCGTACTGGCCTGAAGCGGTTGCCGGAATCCCGCTGGTGATTGCCACAGGGAACAGTTTGAGCGTCATGCCGTACACTGGGTCCCCACCAGGTGTTTTAACGGCGACAGCATCTGTTAACGGAAAAGTAGTCGGTCTCGTTCAGTTGACCATCAAACGTGTTGTCACGTACACGCCGACATAAGGAGCACCCATGAAACGCACAGCCGCCACCTGGAACAGCATTCTGATCGACCTCGGCGTGAAGCCGATCACCGCCGCAATCTGGTCGCCGATCTTTGCTGAAGCTATCGACGACAAGACATTCAGCATGGGTGACGCGGAACTGGACGACTTCCTCGGCAACATGCTGCACGAGTCGCACATGCTGGAGCACCTGGAGGAAGGGCTGTACTACAAGACCCCCGGCCGACTGATGGACGTGTGGCCGTCCCGTTTCAAATCGCTGGCCGACGAGGTTCCATACCTGCGCAACCCCGAGGCCTTGGCCAACAAGGTCTACGGTGGGCGCATGGGCAACGTGAACCCGGGCGACGGCTGGCGCAACCGCGGGGGCGGGCTTATCCAGATCACCGGCGCGGACAACCTGCGCGCTGTGCAAGCGGCCACAGGCATCCCGGTCTACGATCACCCGGAACTCTTGCGCAAGCCGACGGTGGAGGCCTTGCGGGTCTGCATCGCGTGGTGGGAAGGCCACGTACCAGACTCTGTTATGGGCAACGGCACGCTGGTGCGCAAGGCCGTCAACGGCGGGTCTATTGGCCTGCGTGAGGTCATGGCTCTGACGGACGAAGCCCGGGGAGAACTTGAATGATTTTCTTGCAACTCGCGGCTAAATACTGGTACGCTATCGTGATCGCGGCTCTCGTCGCGTTGGCCGGTTCCCTCTATGTCGACCTGGCGCGCGAAGAAAAAGCGCACGCACAGACGAAAGAAGCCTACGCCCAGGAAAAAGCGCTGGAGTTCGATGCTGCGATACTTGAAAAACAGCAGCGTGACGAGAATGCTGCGAAGATCGACCAAAAATTCACAAAGGAGTTGAGCGATGCGAAATCTGAAATTGACCGCCTGGCTGCTGATGTTCATGCTGGTAAGCGCGGGTTGCGCATCGCCGCCACCTGTGCCCCGGCCACCGGCGCCCTCGCTGAAGCCCAGCCCACCCCCAGCGTGGATGATGGCTCCAGCCCCCGACTTACTGACGCCGCTCAACGGGATTATTTCACTCTCCGAGCCGGGATTGAAACTGCCACAAAGCAAATAGGCGGGTTGCAGGAATACATTATCGGGGTTTGCCTGAAGTAGGGCGGCGCTTTGGCAGTGGTGCCCACGCCTCCCAGAACGGATCACCGTGGTAGTGGGCGTACACCGCGACACCACCGGCGCCGAGTAGTTGGACTTTTACACCCAGCGGGCAGTCGGCCATGTTCTCGTTCCAAAAATAGGTTTGGTCAACGGCGGCGGTATGTGCTGAGTTGATCTTGAATTCAGTTGAAGCCATGACGCGCTCTTTCTTTTTTGACGGCTTTGGCAGCTTCTTCAAGAGTGTCGTGGAGCCCGAGACTTACTGATTTTCCGAACAGGATAGTCCGCGCATGCCAGCGGTTTCTTTGTTTATGAAACACTACGCCAGTGTAGCCTGAAGTATTTGCTTTGGAAATAGCCCGAAAACCATTTGCATTTTCTAAACGAGAGGCTTCCCGTAGATTGCAAAGTCTGTTGTCCGAGCGTACCCCGTTTATGTGGTCTACGGTAGCTGTCGGCCAAACACCTGTTTGATAGAACAAGGCCAGTCTATGTGCGTAGACGGGCCTGCCGTTAAATCCAATCATGACGTATCCAAGTTTTGCGTTTAGATGACCTGCGATGTCACCTGCTTTAACTTGGCGTTTCTTCATGTCCCTACGCCATACGAACAGTCCTGAATCCGGCTCGTAAGTTAGGACTTTCCTTACATAGTTAAAACTTGGTAACTCGCTCATTCGCTCACCTCATACACCGGAAGGTCGTAGGAGCGCGCCAAGTCAACCAGGTGAGGGTTGTCCCCCACGCAGACCAGCGCGTCGGCGTTCTGGCACAGCGTGTAGTCCCTGGCGATGATGCGTGTAGCCTCGGGCTGCATCATGCACACCGGCCACACTTCAGTCTCAAGTCCGCACGCGGGCGGCGTTGACAGGCCGTTGGTCACGAAGCTGGTTGGGGCAATGTCGGCCAGAAGGTCGGCGTCGTCCAGGTGGTCTTGGGTCACCGGCCCTGAAATAATGACGCGCATCACTGCACCACTTTGTAAGCGACAACCTTGTCCCATATCACGCCGGTGGCGAAGACTTCAGCCTTGGCATACTGCTGGCGCTCGCGTTCTGCGCCGGTCATCACTTCGACCATGGTGTGTGCGTCCAGTTTCGGCGTGTTACCGAATGTCTCAAACCAAATACCGGTGTCTGGGTACCAGAGCGGCGGGCCTGAGCCAAAAGAGTTCGTCTCAAACGCGAGATTGACATCGGGAAGCTCAGAGGGTGCGCTGCACAGCAGTTTCTTTTCCTCGGCAAGCAAGTCGCCCAGGTGGGCCACCAGCATGACGGCAGAGCGGTCTTCACTGTCGAGTCCTTCCAAGCTGTTGAGGGTGTCATTGATCGCGGTGCGCAGCAAAGCCGCCAGAATTTCGTGTTGGTTCATGTTCTGCTTTCAGTTGGTTGTTGAGCCGTATTCCCATGGTTGCGGCGCCACGCCTCCTGTGCGCGAGTCCACAGATCGCGGCAGTGGGTTCCCTGGCACCAGCGCAGGTGGTCGTCGACCAGATCGCCGCACCAGTGGCACAGCCCGTTGGCCTCTGGCCCGCTGGGTTTCAGACCCTTGGTCAACAAGTCGGCGTTCTCGCGCTCCATGTGGTCTTGTGCTTCGTCTGCGATGTCAGGCGTTTGACATCCCCATGCTGGCGTCGATAGCACCCCGCAGAGTCTCGTGGCTTTGACCGGTCATCTTGACAATACCGTCGTCGTCGCGGCGCATGATGGCCCACCGGTCACCAGCCGTGTGCAGGCACAGGCTGAATTCTTCAATGTGGTCGATTCGGTGTGCGTCCATGTCCGCGTGCATCGACATCACTGTGCCAAGGATACCGAGCACGAGCCCGGCAACCAAGCACACGCTACACAAAAGAAAGATAGCAGATGGGTTCATTTTTTGCTCCAGGTAAAAAGTGCACGTTCAATAAAACCGCCGCCCAAGCCGTACACCAAGGCTATGAACAGGGTAGTCAATTCGTCGGTGTATTGCTCAAAATGTTGTAGCAAAAAGTACAAGCCGACGGCGCCCGACAAGAATAAAAGTGACGGGCCTGGTGAGGAAAGAAAGTTGATAATGCGTTTCATTTTCGATAGTCCCGTTGTAGTAAATCCAAAGCCCACAGGGCGAGCCCCGCAGCGCTGACGACACCCAGCCAATACTGAGCGGCCGGTACTTGAACCGCTGGGTTCTGCGGTATCAAGTCCGATATGAAGTGGATGATGGCCACCACCAGAAAGGCTTTCACGCTGCGCTTTCTTTCGCCTTGGCTTCAGACATCAGCGCGGCGTAGGCAATCTTGTCCTCGGCGCTGTCGGCATGGTAGCCCTTGGCACTGAACAAGCGCACGTCTTTCAGGATTTGCATGAAGTGCCAGCCTTGTGCTTCAGTCAGTGCCATGTCATGGTGCAGGTTGAACAGAGCCACCGTCTTGGCCATCGACCGCTCGCCGCCTGGAGAGTCGTAGGTGGCTGCGCGCTCGCGCATGTGCCCAGCGGCTTTGTCCAAGAGGCCGGGGGCGGTCGGCAATGTGCTTTCCAAAGTTGCAACTACCTGTGCAATAAGGTCAGGCTTGGGTTCGATCAACTCACCCAAGTCTAGCTTGTCAGTATCCCCCACAAGCCGACTTCCAGCACTAGTTACGGAGAACCGAACATCCCCCGACACGCAGACGAAGGGGTATTGCTCCCCAACAATATGTTCAATCACTTCGGCAACGCGACCGTTTCGCGTCTTCCACTTCTGACCCACTTTGATGTCCATGTTTCTCTTTCTCTGGTTGGTTAATTTGTGCTTGTAGTTTAGCAAAGACTAAATGACTGTCAAGAGTTTTTTGTGACGATTTTCAATTATTTAACGACTATGTGCGTTTCGTCTTGCTGCTGGCGGTGTTTCATTGCAGCCATGAGCGCGTCCTGCACGCTGGCTTTTGTCTTGAGACGGGCTACAACAACCTCGTCCAGCGTGTCTTTCGCTACGATGCGGTGGACAAATACAGGGCGGTTGTAGCCGCTCTGGGCTTGCCGGGTGGGCCCTAAGCGCTCAATGGCTTGGCTGTCCGTCTCCAGACTCCAACTAGTGGTAAAGAAGCAGCAGATATTGGAGCCGTGTTGCAACGACAAACCGTGGCCTGCGCTCTGCGGGTGGGCAAGCAACATCTGGATTTGCCCAGCGTTCCACGCCTCGATAGTCTTGGGGTTTGTGCCCAAGTGCTCGGCTTTGGGAAACGCCTTGCGAATGCGCGCGAGGTCGCTCTTGAAATGGTAGAACACCAGCACCGGCATCCCCGCAGCTTCGGAAACTATGCTACCCAAGGCGTCCAACTTTTCATCATGCACAGAAACCCACGAGCCCTCGTCGTCGGTGTACGCCGCACCAGCCGCTAACTGCAAGGCTTTTTGACTTTTTGCACCAGCGCTGAATGCTTCAATCGCGTGGCCTTGAATCTCGGTGAAGAATTCTTTTTCAATCTGCTTGTAGTGCTTGCGTGCGGCGGGTGGTAGTTCGACGTAAATCGTGTTTTCAATTAATGGGGGGAGGTCGAAGTGATCCTTCGCCTCCACCGCCATTGTGATGTCCTTGATGGCTGCACGAATCTGCTCGTCGGCGTATGGTAGCGGGGTGATGCGCGCCTGCTCGCGCGACGATCCGGGCACCGACCTAAACCACCTGTGAGAGAACGCGGTGAAACTGGTGCCCAACCTGCGGCCTGAATCAAGAAAAAACGCTTGACCCCACAGTTGCTCCAGTCCGTTTGCCGCTGGCGTCCCACTGAGGTTGACAAAACGCTTGGTCTTGGTCAGTGCTACGCGAGCCAGCGACTTCGCCCGGGAGCCGCCCTGGCCAGTTAGGAACTGCTTGCCGGTTTTAGACCGCTGAAGACTCACACGGAGCCCGCTGAGGCGGCTACTTTCATCGCAGACGATCATATCGAAATTGAAGGTCGCGCCATAGTTCTCGACCAGCCACGTCAGATTTTCGTAGTTCATGAAAACCAGTTGCGCAGTGGATCGGATCGCAGCATGTCGCGCCGCTGCATCGCCGACGGCAACAGCATAGGTCATGTGCCCGAAGCTGCTTTTGAATTTCTCAACTTCGCCTGGCCAAGTACTCTGTGCTACGCGTTTGGGGGCGAGCACCAGCACCCGTGTTATCTCCCCGAACAAGAACAACTGGGCGATAGCTTCCAGCGTGGCAGGGCTCTTGCCGACACCCATGCCTGCGTACATGTTCACCCGTGGGTTGTCCACCATGAACTGCGTCATGGGTCGCTGGTAGGGCCGTGGAACGTAAACAGTCATTGCGTACAGTACCTCCATTGCACGGTACCAGATCGACCGTTGCGAGCGCATGCATACCCGATGGCCCTAGCCGTAACACCTATGTGCTTTGCTGCTGCATGCAGTGTTTCAAAACGCAATTCACTACCGTCCTGCGTAACTCCACAAACGGCTCTGCTTTTGGGGTTAGAACTCCCCCGGGCGCGGTTTTCACGACTTCGCCCCAAGACTGCATAAGCATGCTTGTGGTTTTCACTGAACGTAGCCCACTCCAAGTTCGACAATATGTTTCTCGCCCTCTTTCCGTCCTTGTGATTTACCGTCAACTTTCGCTCAGGGTTTTCTAAGAACGCGCGCGCAACCAGAATATGTACGTAGTGCGACTTCGACGCACCGGCTTTTCTCAGGTTGACGGTCACATACCCTTGACTGCATCTGCCCGGTCGTAGCATTTTTTCAGTTAGATATGAGAAGACTTCCCCATTGGTACTGACCGAATAGCGACCCTCGTAGCCTGCAATGTTGGCCCACCGGCTTGCGGCACTCACTGCACGCGCTCCACGCAGACGAGATAGCGCACCTCGCCAATTTGCCCCGCTGGAATTGCCGTTAGTAAACCTGACGCAAAACGCATGTGAGCAATGTCCTGTGGACGGCGTGACTGCGCAGTGCAAAGCCGCTGGATTTTGCGGCAGTATTCTAGGGAGTGTTCCTCGTATAAACGACCGCCAATCTCCAATTCGGAAATTCGGTCGTTGAGAGAACCCCTGTGGGGCTTGGCCATGTGAACTCCTGGTACTTTACGGTAACAGGAGTCTAGCACATTTTTAAGATAGCCGGTGCCGTATCAACGCGGCAACTGCCACAGGCACGATGGGTTCGATCAACTCCAACATTGCTAGGGCATACACGCGAATCTCGTACTGCGCATGACTGTGCAACCGCAACCGCAGGAAGTGCGCCAAGTTGTGTAAATCAACGGTGGCGAACATATGCGTGTATGTGTTCATTGGCAGCACGCCGCGAGCCAGTTCACGCGGCACACCTTCCTTCAGCATCATCTGGTAGGTTGCAAACGCACTTTCGCACTGCGCTGAAATCACACGTTGAAACAACTCAGCTCCAGGGTGGATGTCGTCGGTTCGCATCTGCTTGTTGCTGGCCGATTGCGTGGTGATCTGGCTCACCTCGGGGATGTAGAACTCGGCGGGCAGTTCGCTGTACCGCGCGCTGACCTCGTTGTATTTCCATGTGCGATGGCGGTGCCACTGGCGCACAACAAAGATCGGCGCCTTTACCTCAAACGTAAAGGACACGCACTCCAGGGGGCTGGTGTGGTGGTTCTTCACCAGGTAGTCGATCAGCTTGGCGTCTTTGCCTTCGTCTTCGCCCGCGCGCCACTCAGCATCATAGCTGACACGCGCCGAGCGCACGATAGAGAGGTCCGAGCCCATGTGCTCGACGAGGCGCACCAGGCCGTGGTTTAGAACTTTGATTGCATCCATAATTTCAACTTTCAGTGCTTGGTGCCGGTCGTTTCGACCGACAAGTTGTCAGTGATCATGCGCATGTGCCGCGCGATCCCTTCCCGGATTTCGGGATTGGGAGCGTGGTTGAACAAGGTGGCCAAAGTGTTGAGCGCTGCGCCAACGCAGACGCCCAGATCAAGACCCCCGCACAGCGCCAGCATGTCGGTGGTCAAGGTCAGGATTTCAGCCTGCATTGCCTCTTCCGTATGGTCGGCGCTCACGATCTTTGGGCCTTTCCACCAGCAAATTTACTCTGCAACGCAGCCGCCGTTGCTGCGTCTACGATGTCAAGGTGCAGGAGCCCGTCACCGTCCCGGCCCTCTTGCACGACGATAGCCTGTCCCTGCGGCATAGAGGCAACGTCCTGCGGGCCGATAGCGATGTGCTTGACACCCATCTTGTGCATGCAGAGCACCAGCAGAGTGTGCCAGTGGCGCTCGGTGGCCTTCAGTGTTTGTTCGGGTGTTGGCATATCAGAATGTCTTTCCGTTCACGCCGTCGCGCGCTTCAGGTTTGTGGTCGGGCCTGACCTGGTTATAGGCCATTTTCTCAGCGATAGCCCCGCCGAGGTCGAAGCCCATCGCACCGGCCAAGTCGAACGCGCGGATTACGGCGTCTGCCAGTTCGACCTCCATCATGGGGCGGTGGGGCAGCTTGTCGTCAGGGAGGTTTTTGCGGGCGCCTTCCATGCCCTCGCTGACCTCACTGTGGATCAGGCACAGCTTCTGGCCGATCAGCGCGCCAGCCAGCAGTTCTTCCAGCGGGCCTTCTGGGCGACGGATCACGCGCTTGAGGTCGTAACCTGTCTTTTTGTGCATCCACCATCCGGCCGCGTGGGCGGCTCCGTGGCAGGCGTCTTGGAGGGTGCGACCCGCCACCGCGGCGCTGTGCGCTTGGTGGTCGACTTCTGCAGTTTCGTACATTTCGATCATGGTAAAAAATTCCTCAGTTGGTTGGTGGTGGAAAAATCGCGTCAACTTCGGCCTTCGTCGAAACAACGTAGACCTCCAGACCAGCGGCGCGCAGCCGGTCGTGTTCTCGGGCTTGGGCCGCGGTGGCGTGCTTGCCGGGTTTTTTGCACTCGACGAGGGCATGCCTACCTGGCAGCAATATGAAGTCGTCGTTGGCATTGTTGCGTCCGATCCAACTCAGCCGACGGTACTCGCCGCCGAGTGCTTTGATGCGGGTGTGCAGGTGTTCTTCAATTTCGTTCTCTTTCACTTTGTTTTTCCTTTGGTAACGTGGTTCTTAATTTTCAGAAGATGGTCTACCTGAAACTTTGCATCGCCGAGCGCTTCGTGCGCGTCGGAGCCTTTGTCTTTGTAGGTGTACTCAACCATCGGGTACATGCGGCGCACGGTGCGGAAATCGCGCTCCCGCGACCAGTTCCATGGGCGCTTGATACCTGCGCGGTCGTAGGCCCCGCCGAGAATTGCCAGATCGAAATTTGGCGAGTTCGCCCAGATACGCACGTCTTCGTGGCGGCACGTTTCAAGGATGAAATCCGAAAGGTTTTGCAACACCGTGTGGATGTGCTGGCCACCGAAGCGCACAGCCTTGCGGGCTTCGTCAGACTGGCCAAGCCAGAAGATAAACGTGCCCGGGTCCATCGTACCGCCATCAGAAACCGCCGAGCCCAAGTGGATCGTTTGTTGGAACGTAGGACCGGTGGTCTGCGAGTCGAGGTCGAAGAAAATTGCGCCGATAGATAGCAGTGCTCCGTTGGGCGGCATGCCTGCGGTTTCTGTGTCAAGCATCAAGTCTGTAAATTTAGTAGTCATCCGCCGAATCCCTCTGCTGAAGTTGGACACGTATGGTCCGGTTTGAAATTGCCTGGTTGCACTCGGGTGTTCTCAACCAGCACCCAGCGCCCGCCGTCGGCGATGCGCCATTTGAGATTGGTTGCGCCGCACAGTCTGCATCTAGCCGTTGGTGGCGGGCGGTACATCCGAGGGTACCAGCCCCCGTCGATCATCGCGTTGATATGGTCGTCTGCAATATCGCCCATCATCGTGCTCCCAAGTCAACAAGCATGCTGTTTGTCTCACGGATGTACCAGCCGTAGTCAATGTCGTTTGGCAACTCGTCCGGCAGGTTCATTAGAGGCTTCGCACCGTCGCTTGACGGCACCTTGTTGCGGCCACCCTTGGTGTTCAAAGTCTTGTAGTGCAGCGCGCCAGTTTCACCCACGGCGTAGTACCAGCGGATTACCTTGCCCAAGTAGCGCCACTGATCCTCACCGCAGTGCATACGATATGCGGTAGCAACGTCAACGGGTCCACCCAAGTTCAAGAATAGGTGGTCGAAACGCGCAACTGCCAGAGCGCCGGGGACCACTACGTTCCAACCGTTCTTCAGTATGAACACACGCTGTTGGCCCGGTGTCAGGCTTTCGTCGTACTCGCTGTGTGTGATCTTGATCGCCCCACCGCGTACCGTGCGGACAGTCACAAATTTGCGCACGTCACGGCAGCGCATGATGGTTTCGGCCACCGGTGTTCCGTGTTCAAGCCACGCACACGCAGCCTCGACGCAGATAGAGGTCTGAGGATTCTTGCTGATTGACGGCTCAGAAAATGCACCCTTGCCCTTGTAGCCGCCTTTTTCTTTCAGTGCCACGTAGTTGTTAATGTCCCGGCTGAAAAGGGCCTTGTACAGCGTTTCCTCAGTCTCAAATCCAGTTTGCTTTTCCCATGCGGCCACAATGGCGGCGAGTTCGTCTTTGCGCGAGCGCAGGCAACGGATCACAATACCATCGGTGTTGGCCGACACGACTTCGATACCTGCCAACTCCAGTGCTTCAATCAGCATCAGCAACGCCAATTGGCCGGTTACAGTAACCTGAATCATCAGGTCAGGTGCGTAGAGGATCGAATACTTGCTACCCAGCTTCCCAAATGCACCATTGATTGTAATTTTGAGCGCGTCAGCCACAGTCTTGTTGCCATTGCGCTTGGCTTCAAGTCGCAGTGTCACCATGCGTTTGTAGACTCTCAAAAAAGCGTCCGTCAAATGCTTTGGGAACAACCCACAGTTGAGCACGATTGCGGGGTAGTAGCTGGCGACATCGCGGTCCAGCAGCATGTACTCGTCGTCTGCGTACTGCGCAACGCACGTCTCGCTGCTGTGCAGGCCACCGATCCCCATGCGGTACACACCCTTGCCGATTCGCACCTCTGCGTCAGCCAGTGCTGGCGGTTCAACGGGCGCACCGCTGGCGTCAATGACGAACGAGGACGACGCAATATCGGTCAATTTTTTCTGCAATATTTCGGTCTTGAATTCCAAGAAAGCCGGGGGCGCGTACTTGAACGTCGTGCCCGCTGGAATGTTGGGCTTGCGTGGGGCATCGCCGAGCACCTGCGTGATTTGCCTCTTGATGACAGTTTCCGCAATCTGGGCATCGGACTTTGACCGAAGGTCTACCCCGTAGTCCTCTGTCATCTGTTCGCGCAATTTAATCTGAGGGGCGAGGTGGTTGAACAGATCAATAGTCGCCACCAGGTCACTGTTGCCGCAATAGTCACGCAAATCAGCGCGTTGCTCAACCGTGATTACGGCGCTCGGCTCAATGGGTAAGTCCTGTAGTCGCTTGGAATGCAGGCGACCGGCATAGAGTTTGAGTGATCCCTGGCCGAACGCAGGTTCAATCAGGTCGATGTGGTCAACATAGGCTGGCACCTTGACGTTGAACTGTTGCTCAAATTGCCAGCCGCGCAACTGGCCAACAATGATCGCGTCGCTGGCCTCTTTCAACTTGGCACAGTCAGCGCCGGTCAGCGCCAGCATCAGAACGCACATATCGTAGCTGTTGCCGTTGAACGTGACCACCTTGTACTCGCGCAGGATGCGCTTGATTTCGGTGACGTTCAACTTCTGCCCGTCGAACTGTTCATAGTAGCGCACCACGTCTTTGTCAACACGCCGGAACATCACCAGAAAATAGTTGACGTAGCACTCAATGTCCATTGCCAAAATAGTTCGCATTTCATTCTCTTTGATTTTCAATAATTAAAGACCGTTGCCCCGATTCCCTTGATATGCGCTTGCGAGCCTGCCCAAGGTTTATGCATTGCTACAGCGTGATAACTTGCGTGCGGGCCGCTGTAGGGGAGCCATCGGGGCCTGTGTGCCGCGTGGTCGAGGCGCGACTGAAAGCGACAGGCTCCCGCTGGTATTTCAAATAAAAAGGTCGTCGTCTTCTTCAGCTTTTTGCTCACCGCCGAACGCCTCAACCAAGTCTGCAAGCATCTTGGCCAACTCGCCCGTCAGGATCGCAAAGTCCGACTGGAAAACAGCTACCTCGTCTACTGTATTCTGCTCTCGTTCGGTCTGAATAATGTCGAGGAATTTAATCTTTTTAATGCGGAACTGGTCGGTCAGCACAAAAGACACACGGTCGTTCCAGGTCAGCGCCAGCGATGTGCACACCTTGCCCTGGCGAATGTGCTCGCGCAGGTTGTCGGTGTCCAAGGTGCTGTTGGTGTAGCGCACGACAGCCTTGCTCTCGTCGTTGGCTTTCAGTTCACAGGCCCGGTCGATAGCGAATGCAATAGGGCCCTCTTGCGCGGCCAGCCATTCGGTCATCACGACACCGACGCTGCGAGCCAGCACGAGGGTCTGCAACTGGATTTTGTCCAGGGCCTTGACCAACGCCGTCATAATGCGGTCGCTCAGCGACTGGGAGCCCGTGTTGAGCACCACCCAGCCGTTGGCCAAGTCGATCCACACGCGCACCTGTTGCGCCGTCGGTAGTACCATGGGCAACAAGGACAGCAGCGTGTCGTCCGAGATTTCCCGGCGCTCTTTCTTGCAAGGCTTGCGGCCGGTTTGGTCTTGGAACTGCTCACACGCGGCCTTGACCTTGGCCTTCAGCGCAGAGCCGGGCACCTTGCGCACCTCGGTCTTGAAATGCAGCATTAGCTGCCCGCCAACAGAGTAGGCGAATCTGTCGTCTTGCACTGGAACCCAGCCCACTGAGATTTCCTGGCTGGCGCCGATAGGTTCGTGGGCGTGTGCTTCAAGGACGGCGTTGATGTCGGAACCTAAGTCCCAGCCTGCGGTCATCCGGTAGACTTGAATGTTTTTGAAAAACATGGCTGGCCTCAGAGGAACTGGCGAGCCAAGCTCTGCACTGCGCCGCCTTGACCAGCGCTTGCTGCGCGTTCGGCCATTTCGACCATCCAGCGGGGTGCGCGGCTCTGCTTACCTTTACGGGTCTTGGACCCACCCCGTAGAAACTTGAGCGGGGAGAGGATGAGGGCAACGGGCAGGGCCTGAAACGCAGCGTTCTGGGCTGCACGGCGAGGGCTTATGTCTTTGATGTTCATGATGATTCCTTGTTTGTTGAGCACCCCCTGCGTTGTGCAGGGGGTTGGATTGACAATGGT
>ERZ724527.152-NODE-152-length-34606-cov-13.188388_pt1 | contig 34606 bp, 28 predicted proteins | sample MGYA00376060_ERZ724527 | MGnify/ENA primary metagenome ERZ724527 (study PRJEB28724, sample SAMN07190886) | activated sludge metagenome | isolation source: activated sludge of sewage treatment plant in Hong Hong | place: USA: Christiansburg, Virginia | collected...
TAGATGCTGAGGGAAATAGTGCCACGAAAGAATTTGAAATTATTGAAAAAGAAAATTAGCACAAATGCTACTTTTTATAAGAGGGAATAAGAGAAAAAGATGGAATGTTTTTATCACTCAATTGAAAAAGAAAGAAGCATTTTCCTTAGTGCCTTAGTGTATTTGTGGTAATTAATATATTGACTCCAAAGCAGAAAATCATTTTTAAACAACTTCTAAATATTGCTAAAATGTTGATCGCATATATTTATAACAACGAATTAAAGTAATAATCTTCTAAATAAGTTTTATCTACATTGGTGTAAGCAATCCATGTATCATGAGCAGGCAAATACACTTCAATGGCGGTTTTATCAGGAAAAATTTTATAGTCAAACTTTGTAATAGCTGTACTAATATAACCTGTATAATAATATTGCATATTGTTGGCCAATGCAAAATTTATTTTTTGCAACATTAAAAATTTACCCAAACTATATTTGCTATAATTGGGATTGTACATATTTAAAATTCCTGCAATTGTATGTAAGCCCTTATCAAAATAACCAACAGCAATTAGGGTTGCGTCATCTCTTACTTCAATCATATAGCTATCAAACGGATTGGGTAAATCTCTTTGATGCAAATAATCTTCACAACTTTCGGCAGCACTAAAACGTACATAATTTCTATACAAGCTGTACAAGTTTTCTACCTCTGTAGTAATGGTAGCAGGTTTTATTTCTACAGAAAATAAGCTACATTTTCTTTCAATAGTAGAATGTATTTTGTTGCTTGCAATTTTTGCAACAACTGTTCTTAACCAAAATACAGGTATATCGTAACTATCAAATTCAATTTGTGTATCGTTGCAAGTAAATAAATTGTGTTGCATTCTATAATAACCTTTCGCTAAAAAGGTATCTAGTAAACCGTTGGTAAAACCAGCTTCATTGGCTATAATAAAATCAACATTACTCATACAATTTATCAATAATTTCTTGCTTCAAATACACCAATTAACACCAAATAGTTTGTAGCACTCAATAAAAAAACGATTGACAAAACTGCCAATCGTTGTAAAAGTATTTAATTATTTTTTTTATTCTGTTACCAAAGTGCCTACATCCAAACCTTGTACAACATTCAATAAATTACCGGGTTTGTTCATATCAAAAACAATAATGGGTAATTTATTTTCCATGCACAAAGTAAAGGCGGTCATATCCATTACTTTTAAGTTTTTAGAAATACAATCGTTAAAGCTTAATTTATCAAAACGAGTTGCTGTTGGGTCTTTTTCAGGATCAGCAGTATAAATACCATCCACTCTTGTACCTTTTAAAATTACATCAGCTTTCATTTCAATGGCCCTTAAACTACCAGCAGTATCTGTTGTAAAATATGGGTTACCGGTACCAGCACCAAAAATTACAACACGCCCTTTTTCTAAATGGCGTAAAGCTTTTCTACGAATGTAAGGCTCGGCAACCTGCTCCATATTTATGGCACTTTGTAAACGAGTGTACACACCAATTTTCTCCAACATGGCCTGCATAGCCATAGCATTAATTACTGTAGCCAACATGCCCATATAATCTCCATGAGCTCTTTCAATGCCACTATCGGCTTCATTCATGCCTCTATAAATATTTCCTCCACCAATTACAATAGCAACTTGTACACCTAAATTGGTAACATCTTTAATGTCGTAAGCATATTGTTCAATTACTTTTGGATCAAAAGGGTCGTTGGTATTTTGGCCCAATAACGCTTCTCCAGATAATTTAAGAAGCACTCTTTTATACTTAGGGAGCATGTGGTATATTTTTTTGTAGACGTTGCAAATAACCACAATTTTTATCATGTTGCCAATAGTAAATTTTTTTATTGTAGGGGCTATCAACTTTGTACTTTTTTAAACAGTGGTACTGGGCTTTTCGTTTCAAGCCATGCAAGCATGGGCTTTACACTTCAATCCCAGGCCCTTGAGCTGTAGAATATATATGTAGCAACGATTGCAATGTTTAATTGAATAGCAAAACAATCAATATCAACTAGTCGTATTCATTCTTGCTTATAAGGCAATTCCTCAATTACTTTTTTGTTCATCTTGTAAATAACAATTTCTCAATCTTGTTACACATATAGTAAATTGATATAATGCTGTACACATTAAATTTCACTTAATTCAAAAAGATTTGATTTAAGTTGTTAAATTTGCTGTTTTGTTAACATAATAATAATACCTTTAAAACGCAAGTTGTTCCTTTATTTCACTAACTATTATGTTATTCAATTAATTCGTTGATTTATAAATAGAATTATGATCCACCAAAGTTTAACTGACAAATTAAAGGCTTTCACCATTCCCGATGAATTAAAGCAAGCAGGTATTTACCCATATTTTAGACCTATAGAAGAAAACCACGATACAGAGGTTGTAATTGATGGGAAACGAATTTTAATGTTTGGCTCTAATAGTTACATGGGTTTAACCAATCATCCAAAAGTAAAAGAAGCTGCAAAAAATGCTCTTGATAAATACGGAAGTAGTTGCTCTGGTTCTCGATTTTTAAATGGTACCTCTACTTTGCATATTGATTTAGAACAAAGATTGGCTGAGTTTGTGGGAAAAGAAGAAGCTTTAATTTTTACAACCGGATTTCAAACAAACCTAGGAACTGTATCTGCCTTAACAGGAAGAAATGGTGTTCTTTTATTAGATGAATTAGATCATGCTTCAATTATTGAAGGAAGCAGATTGTCTTTTTCTAGAGTATTAAAATATGCTCATAACGACATGTACGATTTGGAAGCGATGTTAAAATCTATTCCAGAAGAAAAAGTAAAAATGATTGTGATTGATGGCGTTTTTAGTATGGAAGGAGATATTTGCAATCTTCCAGAAATTACAAAACTGGCTAAAAAATACAATGCCATTGTAATGGTAGACGATGCACATGCATTGGGCGTTATTGGTGAAGTTGGAAAAGGAACTGCCAATCATTTTGGATTAACCAATGATGTTGATTTAATTATGGGCACGTTCAGTAAATCTCTTGCTTCGGTGGGTGGTTTTATTGCTTCTACGAAAGAAGTAATCAATTATTTAAAGCATCACTCAAGACCCATGATTTTTAGTGCAAGCATTCCACCATCTGCAGCTGCTGCTGCAATTGCTGCGTTGGAAATTATGAAATCGGAGCCTGAAAGATTAGAAATGCTTTGGAAAAATACAAACTACATTAATAAAGCGTTAAACGAGTTGGGCTTTGATATCAACACCACCGAAACGCCCATTATTCCAATTTATATAAGAGACAATCAACTTACTTTCCAATTCACACAACTATTGTTTGAAGAAGGAATTTTTGTAAATCCTGTTGTTTCTCCTGCGGTTAAAAGCGATTCTTCTTTAATTAGAATGTCTATCATGGCTACACATACACAAGCACAGTTAGACGAAGCCATTCATAAACTTGAAAAAGTTGCTAAAAAATTAAACTTCTTTAACATAGAAAAAGAACAAGTTGTAGCTTAATTTATTTTAATTCAACTTCTTTAAAATTAAAAAACTTATGAGTGTAGTAATTAAAGAAGTAGTAACTAGTAAACAGTTATCAGAATTTATAAATTTTCCATTAGCACTTTATAAAAACCATCCTTACTATGTTCCTGCTTTAAGTTTTGACGAGAAAGCTACGCTTAGTAAAAAAAACCCTGCATTTGATTATTGCGAATCAAAATATTGGCTTGCATATAAAAATAATAAAATTGTTGGAAGAGTTGCAGCCATTTTAAACAAAGCATACATAGAAAAATGGAAACATGAATATGTACGTTTTGGTTGGATAGATTTTGAAGAAGATATTGACATTGCAAAAGCATTGCTTACACAAGTTGAAAATTGGGCCAAAGAATTGGGCATGAAAGCGGTTCATGGGCCAATGGGTTTTACAGATTTAGATTATGAAGGCATGTTGGTAGAAGGCTTTGATCAATTGGGCACTTTAGCAACCATTTACAATTATCCTTATTACCCTAAATTTTTAGAAACCCTAGGCTACGCAAAAGATGTAGATTGGGTTGAATATAAAATTACACTTCCCAAAGAAGTTCCAGAAAAGTTAGAAAAGTTAGCCGATATTGTTAAACGTAGATACAATTTAGTGGTTGCTCCAATTAAAAAAGCAAAAGAAATAAAACAATATGCTGGCGAAATTTTTCATTTAATTAATACAACCTATGCCGATTTGCATGGTGTTGTTCCGTTGACTGAAAAACAAATTGTATCGTATACGAATCAATATTTTTCTTTTATAAAACCAGATTTTGTTCCATTGGTGTTAGATAGTACAGGTAAACTAGTTGCCTTTGCAGTTAGTATGCCATCGCTTTCAATTGCACTTCAAAAAGCAAAAGGCAGTTTATTTCCTTTTGGGTTGTTGCATATTTTAAAAGCAATGAACAAAAACAATTTAGGCGATTTATATTTAGTTGGTGTAGATAAAGCTTACCAAGGAAAAGGATTGAATGCAATTGTAATGCACGAACTCACCAAAACTTTTTTGAAGCATAAAATAGAGTATGCCGAATCGAATCCTGAATTAGAATTGAACAAAAGTGTGCAAGCCATTTGGCAATATTATGATGCTACACAACATAAAAGAAGACGCTGTTTTATAAAACATCTTAATTAATTTTATCCCATATTTATTTAAAAAAAAAATATTTTAATTACTGGAGCCAGTGGTTTTATTGGAAGCTTTATAGTAGAAGAAGCCATTAAAAGAAATTATACAACTTTTGCTGGAATTAGAAAATCGAGTAGTAAAGAATATTTAACCAATACCAATATTCACTTTCTTGAGCTCAACTTTTCAAACGAAAATGCGTTAGATCAATCGTTACAAGAATTTACTACACAATACGGAAAGTTTGATTACATCATTCACTCTGCAGGGTTAACAAAAGCAAAAAACAAAGAAGATTATTTTAGTGTTAACTACGACAACACCAAGCGATTTATACATGCTTTGCAAAAGAACAATTTAGTACCCAATAAATTTCTGTACATAAGTAGCCTTGCATCTTTTGGGTCAGGATTGGGCGATTTACCAATTACACAAAATCAACCTCAACAACCTTTAACTGCTTATGGCGATAGCAAACGAAAGGCAGAAGAATTTTTATTACAAACGCCCAACTTTCCTTCAGTAATTATAAACCCTACTGCTGTTTACGGGCCAAGGGAAAAAGATTTTTACTTGCTACTTAAATCAATCGAAAAACATTTTGAAATTTATATTGGTAGTAAAAATCAACTACTCAGTTTTGTACATGTGTACGATTTGGTAGACGCTATTTTTTTAGCAATGGAATCGTCTATTGTGAATGAAAGAGTTTTGGTATCAGATGGTGAAGTGTACAATCCAAAAATTGTAAACGATTTCATTAAAAAAATAATGAACAGAAAAACAATTTCGTTTACCATTCCAAAATATCCTACAAGAGCATTGGCAATTATAACAGAAACCATTGGAAAGCTTTCTGGCAGTATTCCTATTTTAAACAGAGAACGGTTAAAAGAATTTGAAGCAATGAATTGGAGTGTTGATTGCTCTCCATTAAAAAATATTGGTTACAAACCAACCTACACATTAGAAAATGGTTTACAGCAAACCATTCAATGGTATCAAGAAAATGGATTGCTAAAAAAGAATAGATAAAGACTTGGCACAAATTGCCCAAGGCAATAAAATATACCTATGAAGCTACAAGCTTCATAGAGTAATTAATTCATACTGTTAATTGAAACACTAAGAGGAGTCTCTGCTTAGCATTACTACAAATGTTCGGCAGAGATTCTATTTTAGTCAACATTGAAAAATATGTTGAAACACTATTTCAACCAAGGCAATACAAAATTATTTATAAAACAAAAATGCTTGCATTACAATCAATGCTTTAGATTTGAACTTGTAAAAAATATTATTAACGCATAGCGTTGCTGACAAGTTTCTTTTCGGATAAAACCTGAGAATTTTTAAACGAGAAAGAAGAAACAGTTTAAGCGATGCACCTGCAAGGGTGCATCCTTTTGCTGTATTCTATCTTTCTCAGGCTCTCTCAGGTGCCTTTCTGAAGTAGAATTTCAAGCGGAGGATTGCACCTGTTTTTTTCTCCACTTTTAATTTTACGAAACAGTTGCAATGCAGTATTTCAAAACTGCTTATGAGCCACGTTTCTAAAGACTCAGCTATTTTAAAAATTAGTCAACTTGTTGAAAGATTTAATGAGCAGAAAGATTTTTATAAAAGAAGCGATTACAATGAAACGCTTACAAGACGTGACTTTATTGACCCCTTTTTTAAAGCTTTAGGTTGGGATGTTGATAATGAACAAGGCTATGCCGAAAGTTATCGTGAAGTAATACATGAAGATAAAATAAAAATTGGGGGAGCTACAAAAGCCCCTGATTATTCTTTTCGTTTAGGTGGTGGTAAAAGATTGTTTTTTGTAGAAGCAAAAAAACCAAGTGTTTTTATTAAAGACGATATAACGCCTGCTTATCAAGTTCGTCGTTATGGATGGAGTGCAAAACTCCCTATTAGCATTATCACCGATTTTGAAGAATTTGCCATTTATGATTGTACTAAAAAACCCAATCCAACCGATAAGGCAAGTAATGCAAGAATAAAATATCTTTCATACAACAATTACTTAACAGACTTTGATTTTTTGTGGGACACGTTCAGTAAAGAAAAAGTATTAAAAGGTAGCTTTGATAAGTTTGTTCAAAATGACAAACAGAAAAAAGGAACATCAACCGTTGATTACGAATTTCTAAACTCTTTAGATACATGGCGAACCGATTTGGCCAACAATATTGCCCTAAGAAACAATCTTGATGAAGATGAACTAAACTATGTTGTTCAACATATTATTGACCGAATTATTTTTCTTCGCATTGCAGAAGATAGAAATGTAGAACCTTATGGCAATTTGCAAGGCTGTTTAAAAAGCGGAGATTATTATCAAAATCTTTTAAGACAATTTCATACAGCCGACCAGAAATACAATTCAGGTTTATTCGACTTTGCAAAAGATAAAACAAGTGGAAAGATTACCATTGACAATAAGGTAATTAAAACAATTGTAAACGACCTATACTATCCAATTAGCCCTTATGAATTTTCGGTTTTATCTGTAGAAATTTTAGGGAGTGCTTACGAACAATTTTTAGGTAAACAAATATCCCTTTCAAAAGCAGGTAAGGCTACAATTGATTACAAGCCAGAGGTAAGAAAAGCTGGTGGTGTTTATTATACGCCTCAATACATTGTTGATTATATAGTAAAAAATACGGTAGGCAAGTTGATTGAAAATAAAACGCCTAAAGAAATTAGTAAGATTAAAATAGTTGACCCTGCTTGTGGTAGTGGTAGCTTTTTAATTGGGGCTTATCAATATTTGCTAACATTTCATAAAGATTATTATAGCAACAATGGCAAGCCGAGCAAAGGCAATAAGGATAACCCTTTGAGGCCCGATGGTAACCTTACAACAGCAGAAAAGAAACGCATTTTACTCAACAATATTTATGGCGTTGATCTTGATGCAAATGCTGTGGAAGTAACCAAACTATCGCTACTATTAAAATGTATGGAAGGCGAAACTGCTGCAAGCATTGCTACACAATTAATGCTTTTTCACGAACGTATTTTACCAACATTGGATAACAATATTAAAAGTGGAAATAGCCTAATTGATGTAGATTTTTATGCAACCGAGTTAGATTTTGGCGAAGAAAAAAAGATAAAACCATTCAACTGGCAAAAGACTTTTCCTACAGTTTTTAAACAAGGAGGGTTTGATGCAGTTATTGGGAATCCGCCATATGTAATCGTATTCGATGATAAAATAAAAAGGTATCTTGAAAATAGTTATCCTGTGTTTCAAAGAAATAATGACTTATATGTAGCATTCATTTCAAAATGTTTAACCCTACTAAAACCAAAAGGAGAATTTTCTATGATTGTCCCAAACAGTTTTATCAAAGGAGACTATTTCAAAACATTACGACATCTTTTAAATAAATACCGAATAAATGAAGTTGTAGATTTTGGAAATAAGTTAGTCTTTAGTTCAGCAAATGTTTTTACTTGTATTTTCAATATTAGCAACGATAAACCAAATTCAAATTGGGTGATGAAATCCGATTTGGATGTTTTCAAATCAAACATTAAGTCTGGTTCTGATATTTATGTCTTTAAGGTTGATTTAATTAAAAAGTTAGACACGTTTCAAAAATTTGATGATTACTTTCTGGTTAAAGATGTAGGTTATAATTATTGGAGTATTGGTAGAGGTAAACAAAGAGGAAATTCAATAGGAAGTAGAATCTTATATAAAGGAATGAAGGAAAACACCAAAGACATACCTTATTTGAAAGGAAGTAATTTCAATCGTTATAAGATAGAAGAGCCTACACAATACTTGCGGCATAATTATGAAAAGTTTTTAAACGAAAATGACATATTCAGATATTCAACGGAAATTTTAGAAACATCTCCAAAAATAATATACAGACAAACTTCAAGTAGTTTAATAGGCATGATTGAAACAAAAAAGTATCACAATGACAAGACTGTTCATGTCATTATTCCTAAAAAAGGAAATGATATTGATTTGAAATTTGTTTTAGGGCTTTTCAACTCAAAGCTTCTGGATTATTATTATTCACAATCAGTAAATGAAGAAGGTAGAGCTTTTGCACAAGTAAAGGGGATTAATGTTAAACAATTGCCTTTTATTCTAGCAAGCAAAAAACAACAAGCAGAAATCATAAAACTCGTTAATCAACTATTAAAGTCAAACGAAGAACTAATTTCAGCAAATCTGCAAAGCAAAAAAGAACAACTCCAAAGTCGCATAGATTATTGTGAACAAAGAATCAATCAGCTAGTGTACCAACTTTATGAACTTACTGAAGAAGAAATTAAAATTGTAGAAGCCGTTTAATATTTCATGTCATTTCGAGGTACGAGAAATCTGCTTACGCAATTGTACAACTGTTTACCAGAAGCTTTCTCTGCTTGATCTTGTGTTTTCACGAAAGAACGTTTTGGGCTAATAGTTACTGTTTTATCTGTATATTGTATTATGAATAAAGAGGAACTACTCGGTCAATTTGATATTTTACGAACTGAATATATTAAACTCATTAACGATAAAGATGTATTATTAAATTGGGGTAAGCCACAACTAGAAGCATTATACAATACACGTATAGGCATATATCAATTACAGCTTTTACAATTGCAATTGAGAGTTCAATCTTTAAAACGAAAAGTGGAACTAGTAAGAAGTGCAATTGCAAGAAACGTACCTATAGATGTAGATGCAATTGAATTGTTAGTTGCAACCGAACTTGCTAATGCCGAGTTGCAAATAATGCAACAAACATTGAATATAGAAAATAGCAAAACTTTACTACAACATTTAGAAAGCCCAAATAGAAGTGCAGATTTAAGAAGAATATTTAAGCAATTAGCAAAGCAATTACACCCAGATGTAAATGCTGATTTATCAATTGACCAACAACAGCTTTGGCATATAGTAAAAGAGGCTTATGAAAATGGCGATGTTGAAAAATTAAAAGCTATACAAGTTGCTTATGAAAAAGAGTTAATGCAAGGAGAAGCAACCTTAGAACTGTTATCGGAAGAAGCAATTGCTTTAAAAAATGAAACATTAAAAGAAGGAATAAAGCTTTTATTTGCCGAAATTGAAACTATAAAAAATGATTTTCCGTTTACAATAGAGCAACAAATAAAAGATGATTATTGGGTTAACGAACAAGTAGAAATACATACTGTGCAAATAAAAGAGCTGCGTACCTATGAAGGCGAACTAATACTAGAGTATGAAGCATTAATTAATAATTATGGAGGAACAAAACCAGAGCTTAATTAAAATAAACCCAACACTACTTGCTGCATTAAGCAAAGGAGGGATTACTATTGATATATTGCCCAAAGATATTTTGGTTTTAGAAACAATTGTTGCTGGAACATCATTTAGAAAACTAAAAGATGTAGAGCCGCAATTAAACACACAAGTAAAACTTTCTCTAAAAAGAGAACCCGATAACGAGTACGATGACTTTGCAATAGCTTTATATTTTGAAAAAAATAAGATTGGTTATATACCGAAAACAAGTAATGAAGTAATTGCAAGACTATTGGATGCTGGGAAAGCTTTTTATGCTACAATAGAAGCGAAAGAATGGGAGGGTAATTGGCTAAGAATTGAAATAAAAGTGTATTTGAAAGATTAAACTTTTGATGATTGTCATGTCGGCAGGGTGTCTCACCAACCAAAAAGCAATGATGATAATGGTGGGTGAAACACCACACCACTAGAAGCAATGTTTTTCATTTGGAGTTACAAGAAGTCTGCTGGGCAATTGTATAAAATTTGGGCAGATGTCTCCTTCGTCGACATGACATACAAACAATGAATAACAATTTATAAAGACTTACAGAAAAAGAAACCTTTCTATTGGTTGGGTGTCTCACCAACCAAAAAGTAATGTTGACTGTGGTGGGTGAGACACCACACCACTAAATGCAGTTTTCTTTCATTTATAGCCACGAGAAATCTGCTAGGCTTTTGTAAAAAACTTGGGCAAATGTCTTCTTTCATCGACATGACATAAAGAACTTAATTACTTGCTATTTTATTACCCTTTAAAATTACTTTGCCCGAAGCTTTAACATTAATTTCATCTGTACCAATAATTTGAATGTCTGAACCCTTAATAATAATGCTTCCATTTTTTTTCATAGTTATGCTTGAATAACCAGTTTTAATTACAATTTCATCTTGAGCCTCAAAGGTTAATTTTTTTTCAATTGCCAATTGTACTCTAGAATAAACAACTACTATTAGTAGTATGCAAAAGGTGGATAGTAACAATAATTTTTTCATGTGTTTTTGTTTTAAAGATAATTTTTTTATTCTTGATACATGGAATACAATTATAAAAAGTGGTAGCTTATTCTATCGCTATGGTTCGTGTCCTCACGAACCGAAACTATTACAACAGCATGTATTTTCACGAATCACTCTCTAAATAATATTTGGAAACATATTGGTACAATCATTAAGAAGGTTCGTGAGGACACAATCCAAGGCGAATGAGACGAACAGGCAGATGGTTAAGACATAAACAAGGCGAAGGTTTAAAGCACGAACCGGACTTTACAAAACACCCATAATATGTTCTAAAAAGCCAAACTCATCTATACCACATTCATAAAACTTTGCTGAGGAATAATAATACGCTTCTCTTGTACTTGCTAAGCTCCAATTTTTCGCAACTGGATTGTTGTGTATATATTCTAGTTTTTGAATAGCAGTATCTCTTTGCTTTAGTTTAAAAGCCAATGAATCACGTTTCCAAAACTCATAACTTTTATTATTTGCTTGTACTTTAAAGCTGTGTAGCAATGCAGGATCTTTTTTTTCTAACCACTTTTTAAATGCATGTGCCGTATACTTTAAAAAAGAGGCTTGTACCGATTCTTTTCCATTCGTGCCATTCACACGCCAAATAAGATGAATATGATTGGGCATAATTAAAAAACCATAAACAGTAGCTAAGCCTCTGCCTGAAAGATTTTTTAATGAATCAATAATGATATCTTTTACTTCATTGTTTTGTAATAGAGGAATCCAATTATGTAATGTAGCAGTCCAAAAACATACGTCTCCAACTTCTATGTATGATTTTCGTTGTTGTTCGTTAAACATACAAAAAAATTGATGTTATAAATATTCATTTTTTAAAAAAAGGGTAACGATACACGATGGTTCGTGAGGACACGAACCTAAGCATCTGATTTTACTTTAGTCAACATAAAAAATATGTTGAAATACTATCGCTACGGTTCGTGTCTCCTCACGAAACGCAACAGCTTCCATTACTCAACCACTTCAACCCATTTACCATTTACGCCAGCAGCAATTGTATTGTCGTACATAGCTTCAGCGTAAACACCTGGCCAATAATATTTGCCTAAATAAGCAGCATTTAATTGAACATAAAATGTAAGCGTTTCGTTTTGTTTAAGATCAAAATAATGATACACTCTATCATCTCTAATATCCATGTATTTACTAAACGATGATTTAAAAGCACCTTCGCTATTGTACAATCTGGTATTTAAAATTTCCCACCCACTTGGAAAAATTTGCGACAAGGCCATCTCTGAATAATAGCCTCTTGTACCAGGATTTTTAATGGTTACTTTGGCCACAAAGTCGGTTCCTTGTTTTAATTTAGAAATATCTACAGTTGTGCCATTGCTGTTTAAATAACTTACACCAACTTGTAAAATATTGGGGTTGTTGTTAAAGGCAATGGTTTCAGTAATAAATGGTTTTCCTTCATTCATCAATCGTACATACAAAACATTGTTACCATTGTTTTTTAATTGAATTGTAGCTTTTCCATTTTGCCAAGTAACATTTTGCTGAACAACCGATGACGCAGAGCCAATGTTTACATTTTGATTGCCTACTTTACCAGCAACTGTAATTTTTTGATTGTTGTTATAGTTGCCAGAAAAATTGGCAATAGCCAATAAACTATAAGCTGTGGTTTGAGTGCTGTACCAATTGTCTTGTGCAAGTTTTGCTGCAATACTTTTTACCAATTGTTCTGCTTCAACTTTTCTTCCCATAATGGTTAGGGTTTCTAAAGCCATTGCTTGATCTCTAATATCGCTGCCATAACTCATGCCTGTATATGGTCTTGCAGAAAAGGTAGTAGGCAACCCACTAATTAATTGCAATGCAATTTGTGATTGTCCACTTAGGTAATAAGCTGCAGCCAAACGCCATTTAGCTTCGGGGCTAATAAACTTGTATTCTTTCAATCGGTTCATTGCACCCATTTCGGCTGATTTGGTTAATGCCAATAAAAACAAACGATAGGCTTGTACCAAATCTGTTCCATAATAAGCAGCAGCGGTAACATTCCAGTTTAATGCCTTATTGCGTTGATAAGATTTCCATTGTTGAAGCAAGGATGACGGAACATTGTATCCCTTGTTGGCAGCTTCTATTAAAAAGTTTCCAGCATAATTGGTGCCCCACTCATCGCTTGTGCCATTGCCTGGCCAATAACTAAAACCTCCATCGGGCTGTTGAAAATTTTGTATTTTTTGAATACCAATACGAATGTTTCTATCTACTTCATTTTTGCGTTGATCGGTTAATTCTAACAATTGATTTAATACCAACTGAGGATAAACAGCAGAGGTTGTTTGTTCTATACAACCATGTGGATATTGAATTAAATAATTCAATCTTTTTTGTAAATTAATTGCAGGTATAGATGAAATTTCTACTGTGGCTTTACTTGTATTTTCTTCTCCAATAACATTTACAGCACTATTAATTGTTTGCCCAGGCTGTACTGTAAATTCTTGAACTTTTGTAATGAATGAATTTGGATTTCGAACATCAATTTCTGTATGATATTTTGCTGCCAATTTGCCCAAGCCAGCATTGATGTTTATTTTACCAATGCCTGTTTTGTTTTTTACTTTTACTTGCACATAAGCAACGCCTTCGTTGCTATTCATAAAGTCTACATTTTTTACTTTTATTACTTCAAAAAAATCGCTATTGAGCATGCTGATTGTTGGATAAGTTTTGCTTGCATTTTCTGTAAAAACAGAAATAGGAATCGTCAATTCTTCACCCGGTGCAACCACTCTTGGAATGGTTGGCAAAATCATTAAAGGAGCTTTTACTTGAACTGCTTTTTCTGCCATTCCATAAGCTCCTATATTGGCAGCAATTACCATTACTCTTACACTACCCATATAAGCAGGCAATGTAAACTGATGCGTTTTGCTACTTCCATTGCTTTTAAACGGACCAAAATATTTTACAATTGGTGCAAAGCGATTTGCCTTACGTGTTTTGGCTGCTAGTTCTGCTTCTGCATCTCCACCAATGGTTAATATTCTTTCCATTTCTGTTCCCCAAGCACCAATTACATAATCATACACATCCCAAGTTTTAATACCTAACGCTTCTTTTTCATAAAATGCGTTGTGTGGATTGGGGGTTTTAAAACGTGTAAGATCTAACAAGCCTTCGTCTACAACAGCAATTACATAACTCATGTTTTTGTTGTTCTTTTCTGAAACAGTAATTGTTGTGTTGGTTTCTGGTTTAATTACATCGTTCATTTTTATTACAGGATATAAATACGTGTTTTTATCTTCTACTGTAATTGGAATTACACCATACATTCTTATTGGTAAATCGTTAATGGTTTGTGCATGTGGTTGCAATAAACTTACATGCACATAAATATTTGGACTCATTTCTTTGGTAGCAGTAAATTGATAATTGGTTTCGCCTTGTTGTGTTTCTACCATAAATGTTTGTACAACTTTGCTGCCCGATTCAATACTAACAATTGCTCTTCCTCCTTTACTTGACGGAATGCTTAAGTCAACTTTTTCGCCAACATTATAAGTTGTTTTATTGCTTTTAAATGCCAACATCGTAGCATTGCTAGCATCGTTATTGCTGCTTCTGGTTTGCCAACTATCATCATCTACCGAAAATGCTTGACCTGTTACATGCCCACTCCTATTGTCTTTCACCAATATTAAATATCTGCCATAATCGCCTTCATTAAATTGTACATCAACAAATCCCTTTCCATTGTTTAAAATAAGCCCATCGGTTTTAATGAGCTTGTTTACGTTGCTTTGTGTAAAGTTGCTCAAATTATCACCACTATTGTCCCACCACCAACGCCATTGAATTTTATACAAATGAACACTAACATTTGTACTTCCTGCATTTAAAGAACCATTGGTATTTACATCAACAATATTGAAGCGATGTTTTTTATTGCTTGCTAAATAATTGTATTGACTGTTTGTGTTGGGAACTTGCACACCAACATAAGAACTGTATGCATGAAAAGGCATAGACACATTGTCTACACTAAAATTTCCTCCTGGCTCAAATACTTTAACCATAAGATTGGCCAACAACATGCCTGGGGGTTGCACACCAATTGTAAAAGATGGATTAATGGTTGCAGTTCCCGTTGCACTCAATGCACCATCGAAAATAGTTTTGTTTTGCGTAGTGAAATTTGATGTTGGATCATCGAATACGTAGCTGCTAAAAGCATCGAAAGTTGTTGGTTTTGTATACAATTGAGCATCTACCCTTGCCTTTAAATTTTGTGCAGTAGCACCAAATAACCACTTGGCACTTAATGTAGCATTGGTTGTTACATTTTTACCCAATGCCGTTGCCCCGTTAAAATCGATATTAATTTTTAATCGATTGGGCATTACAGTTTCAATCTTTAATTTTTTCTCAAATACCGCCCCTCCAATTTTTATTTTACAAAACCAATTTCCTGTTGGTACACTTGCGTCAGTGGCTGTTTTAAAAACATTAAATCCATCGGCAGCATTGGTAATAACTGTTCTTTTATATAGTTGTCCTCTTGGAGAAATTAACTCCATTTCTATAGGATGATCTTTGGGTAATTTTTGTTCTTTATCTTCTACAATAAATCCAATAAACAAACTATCGCCTGGCCTCCAAACACCACGTTCACCAAAAATAAATCCCTTAATTCCGTTTTTCACTTCTGCCCCACTAATATCAAATTTTGCTAACGACAAACTACTGCCTTCGTCAAGTTTTAAATAACTTCTTTCATTTCCTTTTTTGGCAATTAATAAATAGGGTTTTCTTTTAAAATTAATGGTTGCCATTCCATCACTTTTAGTTGTTGCTTTACCAATAATTTGTTGCTGATAATCTACAACTTCTAATTCAACATTACTATAAGGTTCTGTGGTAATAATATTGTTGGCAATTACAAACAACTCATTGTTGCTGCCACGTTTTGCAGTTAAACCAATATTGGTTGCTAAAATATTTCTGCTAGCAAAATGATCTTTATTAAAATAGGCTTCGTTGCAGGGATTTTGATTTTGATCCCAATTGTATCCATAAGGGTAATAATCATCATACTTTCTCCAAAATTCTTCATCATCGTCTACAGCATAATCATTGTTTCTTTCTTCATCATAATATTCTTCCCCATCATTGTAAGAATTGGCTTTAGATATTTCGTTACAAGTGTACAAAGAGTAGCTTGGTCTAAAGCCTATAAATACCCTGTAAATAGCACCAGGTTCAGTTTTTATATATTTATCAATGTCTAACGAAAAACGATTTTTTTTATGAAGGTTTAAACTTTTATCATCGTCTAAACGAATGGTAGCTTGAACCAATGGTTTAGCAACACGACGTAATTCATATTCCCCATCTAATTTATTGCTTTGTAAAAAACGAGCAACATTGTTTTCATAAATTTTTACAATACTAATATCTACAGATTTTAAATTGGTCGCTTCAAAAGGCAGTACAATTTTACCGCCACTGTTTGGAAGTATTACACCTTTGCCATGAATTTGTACAGCAGGCAACCGGTTTTCAAAAAACAAATTTGCAGTAAATGATGCTGTAAGTTTTTCGCCCCAAGTATTTTGTATTCCTGCAACTACAGAGGCTGTATAATTGCCCTCTAATCTATTGGTTGCATATACTTTTACTTCGCTACCTAAAATGGTATAACTGATATTTTCTTGGTTGGATAAATTGATTAAACCATCTAGCTGTTGACCAATTAAAATGGGATCGCTAAATTGTACTAAAGCATATTGTTCTTGCTCTTGTATAGCTCTAATATTTAAAACTTTAAATTCGCCAATGGCTGGTACAGCAATGGTTTTGCTATCTTTTACTGTTGAATTGATTGCACTACCATTCCAGTTTAGTGTTACAGAGCCAGCACTATTTGTACGTTTTATTTGTTCAATAATATAACCATGTGTTTTGGTGGCTTCGTTGTGCTGCCATTTAATGCTAAGGCTTGCTCCATTAAGAGTTGCAGTTAATAATTTTTCAACGTTTGCACTTGTTTCAACATCGGCAGTTAGTAGTTGTCCGGTAAGTTGCATTTGTTCTTTTCCAGAACTTCTCAATCCGTTTTCTTCTACTTGAAAGGATGGTTTTATAGTTTGAATGTTAAACTTGAAATTTTTAAAGGATGACGGAACGCTCATTACCTTGCTTAAATTAAAATCTACTTCATACAATTCATTGGGTGTAAAATCTTTGCTAGGTTTAAACTCAATTGTTTTAGCATCTACCCAATAAGCTTTTCCTTCAACAGAGGGAGAAAAATGAAACAATTCTTCTTTAATGGTTTCATTAATGCCATGTGTAACACTAGCATCAGAAGCCAATACAATTCTTACTGTATTTTTTTTAGAAACAATTCCGCTTGTGTAAGCATCTATGTATTTGCTAAATGCAGGATCTACATGAATGAGTTTCTTTTTGTTTTTACAACTAGATATTGTTGCAATTGAGGCAAACAAAAACAGCCAACTCAATAATTTGAGTGACAACGTTGCTGGGTGGTTCATGTGTAAATTGGTTGAGTTAATCAGATGCAATTTTGCAACGTTAAGTTACCAACTTATACACGAGATTTCAAAGCAAATATTTTGTTAATAGATGAATAACTTATTTGAACAAAAAAGGGAAGATTTTGAGGCTTCCCTTTTTTATTTATTTAATCAATCTACAATTCTCAGCTTCGCATAATTGAGCATTATCTTTTTCTCACCATTGTTTTCAAAATGTATGGTAGCAACAGGATTGTGAGCACTACCTTCTAATTTGATTACTTTACCAAAACCAAATTTTTGATGTTCCACTTTATGTCCTTCTTGCAAGGCAGTTGTATCGCTAGCTTCAAAGTTTTCTGTTGGAATGTGTTGTACCACTTTTTGAACAGGAGGTATTTGAGCAAGTACAGATGTTTTTTCTTTTTTACTTGGCGGGGCACCATACTTTTTTTCTGCTTGTGCTGTATCGCCATAATTATTTGACCCAAAGTTTCTGTTCATTCTTTCAAATGCGGTACCCATATTTCCAAATCCTTGATTTTTTGCACCACCACCTGCATAGGTTTTATCCAAAAATTCTTCGGGCATTTCTGTTAAAAATCGGCTTGGTTCGTTTTGTACCAATTGCCCAAAACGATAACGAGCATTGGCATATGTAATCCACAGTTTTTGTTTGGCTCTTGTTACAGCTACATAAAACAATCTGCGTTCTTCTTCTAATTCTTCTCTTGTATTAATAGACATTGAATTTGGGAACAACGTTTCTTCTACACCACCTACAAATACACATTCAAACTCTAAACCTTTAGCAGCATGAATGGTCATTAATTTTACAGCATCGCTGTTTTCTTTATTGTCATCAGCATCGGTTAATAAAGTAATTTGTTGTAAGTAAGCTCCTAAGCTTTTGCTGCCCACTTCACCATCTTCATTGTCGGGGCTTTCTGTCCATTCTTTAATCGAGTTCAACAACTCTTGAACGTTCTCGTATCTAGCTAAACCTTCGGTGGTTTTATCGTTGAATAAATCTTTTACAATGTTGGTATGCTTGCCCACTTGTTGAGCAACATCATAAGCATTTTTATCGGTTAATAAACTTTGAAAATATCGAATCATGGTTACAAAATTTTGTAACGATTCTAGTGTACCAGCTTTAAAACCAAACCGCCCAGCTTGTTCTAAAACATTGTACATAGTAATGTTTTGTTCACTTGCATAAGTGGCTAATTTTTCAATCGTAGTTTTGCCAATTCCTCTAACCGGGTAATTGATAATTCTTTGCAAAGCAACTTCATCTGCAGGGTTAACAATTACTCTTAAATATGCAATTAAATCTTTAATTTCTTTACGTTGATAAAAGCTAATACCGCCGTAAATTCTATACACAATTCCTTGCTTTCGTAAGCTTTCTTCATATGCACGACTTTGTGCATTGGTGCGATATAAAATTGCAAAATCTTTATTGCTGTAATGATTGCGTAATTGTTGTTCTTTAATACTATCGGCAACAAATTTTCCTTCTTCATTGTCCGTCATAGTACGAACAATTTTTATTTTTTCACCTTGTTCATTTTCCGTCCACAACTCTTTTGGTAGTTGACCTTTATTGTTGCCAATTACTTCATTGGCAACTTTTAAAATGCTTTGTGTACTGCGATAATTTTGCTCAAGCTTTACCACTTTTACATCATCGTAATCTTTTGTAAACTGTAAAATATTTTCGATGGTTGCACCTCTAAAAGAATAAATACTTTGAGCATCATCGCCCACCACACAAATGTTTTCGTGAACGGCAGCCAATAGTTTTGTAATTTGATATTGTACAGCATTGGTATCTTGATACTCATCTATTAACACATACTTAAACTTGCGTTGATATTTTACTAAAGCCTCATTATGCAGTTTTAATAACTCGTACATTTTATACAATAAATCATCAAAATCCATTGCTCCATTTTTAAAACAACGAGCTGCATAGGCTTTATAAATTTGAGCAACGGCTGGCCTATTGGCTCTCATATCTTCTTGCTGAATATAATGATCTATTGCATATTCATCTGGTCCAACCAACGCATTTTTAGCACCAGAAATTCTGTTGTGTACAACATTGGCTTTGTAATGCTTATCGTCTAAGTTCATTTCATTAATCACCGTTTTTAAAACACTTCTACTATCATCGGTATCGTAAATAGTAAAGTTGCTAGGATAACCCAAACGATGAGCTTCGCCCCTTAAAATTCTTGCAAAAACACTATGAAAAGTTCCTATATATAAATTTTTTGCTTCGCTGTTGCCCAATATTTTTTCAATACGTTCCTTCATTTCGGCAGCAGCCTTGTTGGTAAATGTTAGTGCCAAAATATTAAATGCATCAACTCCATTGGCCATTAGGTTTGCAATACGTGTAGTTAACACTTTTGTTTTGCCACTGCCTGCACCTGCAATGATCATTAATGGGCCATTAATATGTTGTACAGCTTCTTTTTGCTGTTCATTCAATCCACTATAAATATCAATCATGGGTGCAATTTAGGTAGCTGCAAAGTTGAAAACTATTGTAGTGCATAAGTTTGTTGAATTGCAACAATTAAACTGTAATTGAGAATATTTTTTAAGTTTGAAAAGTATTCTATTTAACTAATTGAAAAATAATTAGTTAATGTAATTTTACAACTACATTTTGTTGGTTTATGCTACATAATTTGTGTAATTGCTAAATATATTTAGCAAAAAATACTAAAAATATTAGTGTTTATAAAAAAATCCTATTACCTTAGCATCCTTATTAAATTTGACCCATTAAATACAAGTTATGAGTAACGCAGAAAAATTAAAAGCCTTAAAACTTACAATTGATAAAATTGACAAAGATTATGGTAAGGGAAGTGTAATGATGATGAGCGATAGAGCTGATAAAACAATGGAAGTAATTAGTACAGGTTCTATTGGTTTAGATGCAGCATTGGGCGTTGGTGGTGTGCCCAAAGGAAGAATTGTAGAAATTTATGGTCCAGAAAGTAGTGGTAAAACAACATTGGCTACACATATTATTGCTGAAGCACAGAAAAAAGGTGGCATGTGTGCATTTATAGATGCAGAACATGCTTTTGATAGTGCTTATGCTCAAAAATTGGGAGTTGATGTAGACAATTTATTGATCTCTCAACCAGATTATGGTGAGCAAGCTTTGGAAATTGCTGATCGTTTAATTTTATCGGGTGCAATAGATGTTGTTGTAATAGATTCTGTTGCTGCATTGGTGCCTAAAAGTGAGTTAGAGGGAGAAATGGGTGATAGCAAAATGGGTTTACATGCACGTTTAATGAGCCAAGCTTTGCGTAAACTAACTGCAACTATTAATAAAACCAATACCATTTGTATTTTTATCAACCAGTTACGTGAAAAAATTGGCGTAATGTTTGGTAATCCAGAAACAACAACTGGTGGTAATGCATTAAAATTTTATGCATCGGTACGTTTAGATATTAGAAGAAGTGCTCAAATAAAAGATGGTGATGCTGCAATAGGCAACCATGTTAAAGTAAAAGTTGTAAAAAATAAAGTTGCTCCACCTTTTAGAAGTGCAGAATTTGATATTATTTTTGGCGAAGGAATTAGCAAGGTTGGAGAAATTATTGATATGGGTGTTGAGTTGGGTATTGTAAATAAAAGTGGCAGTTGGTTTAGTTACGATAGCAACAAATTGGGTCAAGGTAGAGAATCGGTAAAACAACTATTAATGGATAATCCAGAAATGGCCAATGAAATTGAAGGAAAAATAAGGGTAAAATTAAATGAAGCAATTGGTGGAACAGTTGCAGAAAAAGTAGAAGCATAACTTTATATATACGGATTAGTAAGCAAAAAAAATCTCATTCAATTTGAATGAGATTTTTTTTACCTACTAAATTGCTGCAAACTCAACAGTATAATGCAGCGAAACAAATTTTAAAACAGTCAATAAATAAATTTTATTAATGAAATACGTCTGGGCAATTTTTTTTATTTTTTTATTCTCTTCAAACAAGGTGCATGCACAAAACTGGGGAGCAAAAAATGTTTATTTTGAGTTGGGTGGTGCAAGCATAGCTTCCTTTAATTACGACATGAGATTTACAAAAAATCAAAATGGCATTGGAGGTAGAGTTGGTTTTGGTGGTGTTAAAATTGATAACGAAGGAGCTATATTTATACCAATTGGATTGAATTATTTATTTGGAAACGACGGCAAAAATTATTTTGAATTAGGTGCTGGCGTTACATATTTGAAATCTACTAATGGAGAAGATACTTTTGTTGGCGATGTGAATACATCTTTTGGTCACTTTAGTTTTGGGTATAGATACCAACCAAGTAAAAATGGGTTCTTGTTTAAAGCTGCTATAACGCCCATATTTGCAAAGGGCTTGTTTTTTCCTTATTATGCAGGTGTTGCATTTGGATATAAATTTTAAATCAGCTGCAACACAAGAATGTTTTTGTTTAAATACTGTTTTCTAAAAATACCCTTATTTGGGTATTGAAACTAGTTATTTACCCTATACTTTTACCTAAAATTTAAAAGTCATGAAAAAATTATTATTCCTTGTAACAGTAGTAACATTTGTTACCCTTGCAGCAACTGCACAAGTAAAATTAAAAGTAGAGCCTGCAGCAGCATTCATTAAAAAAGCAACATCAGCTTTAAAAAGTCAAGGCACTCAACAAACTATGAGAGCAGTTGCTCCTGGCGAAGAGTGTGGTGTTTTCACTTCAACAGAAACCAACAAAGAAGGCGTTAAGTACCAAGCAGCAAAAGAGTATTTAATTATTTCTAACGATGGCGTAACTGGTTTTGCATTTACTATGTACAACACCATGTACAAAGAAAACAAATATGTAATTATTAGAGGCTTGGCTTTAGAGTCTGGCGTTTGTGTTGATAACACATCTAAGGTTACGGTTACTTTTGAAGATGGTGAAACATTAACATTGAAGAACTTTGAAGATGCAAATTGTAAAGGTGTGGTTCAGGCTTTCTTTGGTAAAGCATTGAATAACGAAGCATCTTTAGAAGCTTTAAAAACTAAAAAAGTAAGAAGCTTAAAATTAGAAGGTATTGAAAAAACTGTTGTTAAATCTTTAAGCGAAGGAAACCAACAACAATTACAAGGCACTTTAAAGTGTTTGTAATTTAACTTCAAAATATTTTACAGAAAAGACATCACAATTGTGGTGTCTTTTTTTGTTAACTTGTTCTGTAAAATTTATCATTTGCTTTATCGCATTGTTCAACCAATTATTCAATTTGCATTTTTCTTTTTTTACCGAAGTATTTGGGTAAACAACAAAGAATTGTTTAAAAGCAAAGGACCATTACTGTTAACGGTCAATCATCCAAATGCTTTAATAGATGCTATTGTGTTGGCTGTATATTTTAAACAACCCATTCATTTTTTAACTCGTGGCGATGCGTTTAATACACCTTTAAAAAGATGGTGTTTAAGCAAATTAAATATGATACCTATTTATAGGCTAAGAGATGGAATTGAAAATTTACATTTGAATGATTATGCTTTTAACAAGAGTAAAGAAGTATTAAAAAACAAAGGCATTGTTTTAATTTTTATAGAAGGAATATGTAAACATACACATCAACTACAACCATTTAAAAAAGGTGCAGCAAGAATTGCGTTGAATTGTTGGAACGAAAATATACCTGTTAAAATAATGCCCATAACTATACAATACAGTAGCTTACTTGCACCAATTAAGCAAATACATATTTGTTTAAACAAAATAGTTACACAAGAACAATTAACACAAACAAATGATGATGCAAAAAACTATGTACTTTTTAATACTATTTTATGGCAGCAAATGAATAGTATGCTAATGCAAAAAAAAGAGCAACCCAAAAAAAATTATTCTCTGGTTGCTATAAAAAAGTTATTTCACTTTATATGTTTACCTATATATATTTTGGTTGAAAAGTGGGTTGCCAATAAAACAAGAAATACGGTTTTTTACCATTCTATTTTGTTTGCAACTTTATTGGTTTTTGTGCCAGTATATTTTATGTTACTTGTTCTCTTAATTAATTTTTTATAGATAGAAATTTTACACAAACAAATCTTGATACAATTGTGCACCAGGAACAACAGAATATTTCTCTAAGTCTGTAATACCTTCTGTGGCCAATACTGCTTCATCAATAAACGTATTGCCTGTATAAACAAGGTTTTCTTTACTTAAAATAAAGTAAGCACTATCTGCCAATACATCTACTGTTCTGCTCATTTTTGCCAAAGCATCTCCGCCCAATAAATTTCTTACAGCAGCAGTATCAATGGTGGTTTTGGGCCAAAGAGCATTGCTAGCAATACCATCTTTTTTAAATTCTGCAGCCCAACCCAATGCCATCATACTCATGTTAAACTTACTCATTGTATAAGCTATATGTGGCCCCAACCATTTTGGTAACATATTAATTGGTGGAGATAATGTAAGAATATGAGCATTGTTGCCTTTTTTTAAAAAGGGTAAACAATGTTGTACAACTAAGAAAGTACCACGTACATTAATGCTGTGCATTAAATCGAATCGTTTGGCTTCTGTTTGTGCAGTGCCAGTAAGTTGTATGGCCGATGCGTTGTTAATTACAATATCAATTCCACCAAACGTTTCAACAGCTTGTTGAACGGCATGGGCTATTTGATCTTCAAAACGTATATCTGTTTGTATAGGTAAAGCTTTACCACCAACTGCTTCAATTTCGGCAGCAGCACTAAAAATTGTACCACCAAGTTTGGGGTTTTCTTCTGCACTTTTTGCAGCAATAACTATATTGGCTCCATCGGCAGCGAGTTTTAATGCAATGGCTTTTCCAATACCTCTACTAGCTCCTGTAATAAAAACTGTTTTATTTTTAAACGACATGGCAATTTATTTTAGGAAAGATAAAGATTTATTTTTCAGTGAAGAAACGAATAAAAAAGCCAACATATTTATGTTGGCTAAATAAAATACAAGAAACTTTGAAAAACAATTAACGCTTACCTTGTAAGTAACCCAACTGTTTTAAAACGTTCATTAAAATGTTTTTTCGTGCAGTTTTAAGATCTGCGTCATGGGCTCCTTCTACATTCAATACAAAAAAGTGTGAGTGTTTATTTTCTTCAATCCAGCCAACAATCCAGCCAAGCGATTTTCCATTTTCTTTAAACGTCCAACCAGTTTTATACGACAATGAATAGTTGGCATTGTTTTCTTGTAACATTACTTTTTTTACAATTTCATGTGTTGATTTACTAAATGGCAATTGATTAAAATACAATCTTTTCATTAAACCCAATTGTTCGTCTGGGGTTATTTTTAATGAGTTGTCAATCCAAAATTGATCAATAGATGTAGTAATTTTTTTACTACCATAACTTAAACTATCTAACCAATGTTGCATGGTATCTTTTCCAATTCTTCTTGCCACTTCTTGATAATAGGGCAATGACGAAACTTTAAAAGCCTCTTCCATGGTTAAATCTTTGTTCCAATCTGTAGCCGTATCGCCACCAGGAAAAATCCTCACTTTTCCATCCCAAGGAATTACCATTTTTTCGTTTACAATTTTTCCGGTATGTAATCCAATTAATGAGTTGACAACTTTAAAGGTTGACGCAGGTGCATAAGCAGAATCTTTATAACGACTTAAATTATAAATAGTAAAATCGCCCAAAGTATTATCGAAAATGCCAAACGTTCCTTCAACCTTATATTCATCGAAATATTTTTTTAAACTATCATCCACTTTAACATTGTTTGGAGAGCAACTTTGTAACAAAACGAAAACAATGCATGATGCTATGAAAGATAAACGCATGATTAAATATTTTTTTGAAATGCAAATGTAACTTAGAAGCTGTTTAAAACTATTTAATTGGTTTATTTATAAAACTATAACACATTCTAAAACCATATTTAATTGCTTAACAACTGCAATTGATGAACAATGTTTTTAAAACTTGGTCTGCTTAAAACGATATCCTGCATACAAGTTTGTTTTAATTGTTGTAGAGCCAAAATTTGGGGCAATGCAGCGTCATTGGCATTGATTAAACTCAATACATCATCTACTAAATATGCCCAAGCCAATACTTCAATTTTTTCTAGTGAAGAAGCCATTTCAACATCATCTACATTATATAAAGAAGCTGCTCCAAAATCGCCCAATAAACAATGTGCATTTTCGTTTATTAATGTATTGTGTGCATATAAGTCGCCATGCAAAATGCCTTTGCTGTGTAAATGTGCACCAACATTTGCAGTAGCATTGGCAATGCAAAAGATTTGATGTGCAGTAAATTTTGTGCCTGCGGTAAATACATCTCTGGTGCAACTTTCAAAGCTCGGTGGCAAGCCCAAGTTTGTATATGTTGGAGGAATTAAGCTTAATACCAACCCTTCTTTTTTATGAGCATGATTGTTTATTTTGCCCAATAATGGAATTAAATTTTTATGGTTATTGGCTAAAATGCAAGCATTCATTTCATCTTCTGGTAAACCATCGCTGGTAATTGCACCTTTAAATTCTTTTACTGCAACTTCTATACTTGCATCATTATTTTTTTGCCAAATAGCTTTGCTAATTATGCCAGATGCTCCTTGCCCAAGTTGATGTTGCAAGCTTAAATTGTTCCAATGGATTTCTTTTAAATTGGTTTCTATAATTGGCTTATAACAAAAAGGGTTGCCTGCAAAAGCCAACCAGCTTAATTTAGGCATGGTTAATAACCAGTTTGGAAATTGCGTTAATTGATTTGCTGAAATACGCAACAACCCTAAGTTTTTACAATTGCTTAAAGACGTGGGCAACTGTGTAAGTTGATTGCCTGCCAATGCCAACTTTTGCATATTGTTACAATTGCCAAGGGAATTTGGCAACAACTTAAGTTGATTGTTGGTGAGTATTAACCAACGAATTTCTTTGTGCAAAGCATTTTCTGAAATTGTTTGTAGTTGATTGTTTTTAAAACCAATCATTGCAATGCTAGTGCATTTGCCCAATACTTCTGGAAAAACGGTAAACAGATTATCGGACAAAAACAAAATTTTTAACTTACTCAATTGAGTTAAATTATTGGGCAATTCGGAAAGCTGATTGCCCGATAAATCGAGTATTTCTAAAGTAGTAGACAGAGAAAAAATAGCTTCAGGAAATGTTGTAAGTTGACAACTTAATTTTAATTGTGTAGCTCCTTGCAATTCTCCTGCTTCTAATTGTTCTATTGTTTGTGTAATCACTTGTAAATATTTGATTGCAAAGAAATGGGTTTGCCAATTGTTATTGATTAAGATCAATAAATAATCTGCTGTTGCGTTGCGTTAGGGATTGACGTGGAAATACCCTGCCTTAAAGCAGGGATTGAAGCAAAAGCCCGACCCTTTGGGTAACGCCCAATATTTATTAAATAATGCTAACCGAGTTGAATGGTTTATTTTCGCAGCTTAATATTTTACTGTGAGCGAAAGAAATAACTTTATTGATTACATAAGAATTTTTTGTAAAAGTGGACATGGTGGTGCTGGTGCAAGGCACTTTATGCGTAATAAATTAACTGCAATGGGTGGCCCTGATGGTGGTGATGGTGGACGAGGAGCACATATTATTTTACGTGGAAATACACAATTGTGGACCTTGTTGCATTTGCGTTATTATAAAAACGTGTTGGCCGATGATGGTGAAAATGGAAGTAAAAGCAATTGTACAGGAAAAGATGGCGATGATATTGTGATTGAAGTGCCTTTGGGAACTATTGCTAGAAATGAAGAAACGGGAGAAGTTGAAGCTGAAATTTTAGAAGATGGGCAAGAAATAATTTTAATGAAAGGTGGCCGTGGCGGTTGGGGCAATCAACATTTTGCAACGCCAACCAATCAGGTTCCTGAACATGCACAACCTGGTGAACCAGGCAGAGAAGGTTGGATGCAGTTAGAATTAAAAGTATTGGCAGACGTGGGTTTGGTGGGTTTTCCCAATGCTGGAAAATCTACTTTGTTAAGTGTTGTAACTGCTGCAAAACCCAAAATTGCCAATTATGCATTTACTACATTAATTCCTCAGTTGGGAATGGTTGAATATAGAGATGGAAAAAGTTTTTGTATTGCCGATTTACCCGGAATTATTGAAGGTGCTGCAGAGGGAAAAGGTTTGGGGCATCGTTTTTTACGACATATTGAACGCAACAGTTGTTTATTATTTGTTATACCTGCCGATAGCGATGATCATAAAAAAGAGTACAATATTTTATTGAATGAGTTGGAAGAATACAATGCTGAATTATTGCAAAAAGATTTTTTAATTGCCATTAGCAAAAGCGATATGTTGGATGATGAATTGAAAGAAGCTATAAGTAATGAGTTGCCAAAAGATATTCCACATTTGTTTTTCTCCTCTATTACTCAAACAGGATTGATTGAGTTGAAAGATGAGTTATGGAAAATATTGAATAAGCCTGTGAGTGCGTAATGTTAAGGTGTAGCAATAAAACTACACCCTTTTAATGTCTGCACCCAAAGCATTTAATCGTTTGTCAATAAATTGATAGCCTCTATCTATTTGTTCAATATTTTGAATGGTACTTTTTCCATCGGCACTTAGAGCTGCAATTAACAATGCTTGTCCTGCACGAATATCAGGACTGCTCATGGTTATGCCACGTAAATTGTTTTTACGCCCTAAGCCAATTACTGTTGCACGGTGCGGATCGCATAAAATAATTTGAGCCCCCATATCAATTAATTTATCTACAAAAAACAAGCGGCTCTCAAACATTTTTTGGTGTATTAAAACACTGCCTTTTGCTTGTGTTGCAACTACCAAAACAATACTAATTAAATCTGGCGTAAAGCCTGGCCAAGGATGATCGTAAATGGTTAAAATACCACCATCTAAATAAGTACTTACTTCATAGGTTTCTTGTGCTGGAATGTAAATATCATTTCCTTTTATTTCTAACTGAATGCCCAATTGTTTAAACTTTTCTGGTATTACGCCCAAGTGTTCAACACCTGCATCTTTAATGGTTATTTCACTTTGCGTCATGGCGGCAAGTCCAATAAAACTGCCTATTTCAATCATATCTGGCAACAAAGTATGTGTTGTTCCTTGTAAATTTTTCACTCCATTAATTACCAATAAATTGCTACCAACACCTGCAATATTGGCTCCCATACGATTGAGCATTTTGCAGAGTTGTTGTATATAAGGTTCGCATGCTGCATTGTAAATGGTTGTTGTGCCTTCGGCTAAAACGGCAGCCATTAAAATATTGGCAGTGCCGGTAACACTTGGTTCATCTAACAACATAAAAGCACCCCTTAATTGTGGAGAGGATAATTTGAAACAACCATGTTCATCGTCGTACTCAAAAGCAGCTCCTAATTTTTCAAAACCAATGATATGTGTATCCAATCTTCTTCTTCCAATTTTATCTCCACCGGGCTTTGGAATATATGCTTTTTTAAAACGAGCCAACATGGGTCCAGCAAGCATTACACTGCCTCTTAATCGGCCACTTTTTTTTCTAAAAGCATCACTAGCTAAATGATTTTCATCAACATTATTGGCAGTAAAACTATACGTGTGTGCATTAATTTTATTTACTTGCACACCCATATCGTGTAACAGTTCAATTAATAAATTAACATCTAAAATATCTGGAATATTGCCAATGGTTACCGTTTCATTGGTTAATAAAACAGCACACAATATTTGTAAAGCTTCGTTTTTTGCTCCTTGTGGTGTAATAGAACCAGAAAGTTTTTTTCCACCTCGTACTTCAAATGAGTTCATGTGTAATCTTAAATTGTTGTAATTGAAATGAACAATACGAAAGTAATTGAAAACAACAACTGAAGTGATGGACTAGTACAAATATTTAAATAGGGCAATGGCTAGTTGAAATATTGTAGAATAATAAGAATGACTGAAGTGCTAAAACTTAGTGAATAAAAATTGCAGTGATGGATAAAAATACGATGCCAACAACTACAAATGCAATTTCTGTTGCATCGTCTGAGGCGGTAATATCTTTTTTCATAACAGGAGGTTTCTTATTTAGAAGACGATTTGTTTTCTATAAAGGTTGCAATAAGCAAGCCTAGCAATGCTCCTAAAGCATAACAAACTAAATCGCTCCAAAGAAAACCAAAGCCTAAAATCATTTTCCCTAAAAAGGTTCTTCTAATATTATCGATCCATTCGTTGTGGTACAATTGCGAAATTTCTATAGCTACTGCAAAAGCATAGGTATATGCAGTAATGACAATTAATTTTTTTGTAGGAAAAATAATTCTAAATAAAAAAAAGAATAAAGTAGTCCATAAAATATCGCCTCCATACGTAGCAATTATTTTATAAAACCAATCTGGTTTTTTTCTTGTTGCTAAACCAATGGGAATGGTTATTAAAAACAAAACGCTGTATATAATTCTACGCTTAATCATGTATTTCTTTTAGCATTTCTATATGATCAATACCATCTTCATCATAAACATTGCTGCTTTGTATAAAACCAAAACTTTCGTAAAATTTTTTTAAATACAATTGAGCTCCAATTTTAATGGTTTGTTTTCCAAACAATTCGTAACACTCTTTAATGGATTGTTGCATTAATAGTTTTCCAACACCCGTTTTTCTATTTGCTGCACTTGTAATTACTCGTCCAATAGAAACATAATTGTAAGCAACACCTTTGTTTAATAAACGGGTATAAGCAATTAATTCATTGTTTAACCAACCCATTAAATGGTGGCAATGCAAATCTTTATTATCAGCATCTTGAAAAACACAATTTTGTTCTACTACAAATACTTCGTTGCGTAAACGAATAATTGAGTACAATTCTGTTGCGGTTAACTCAGTAAAATGTTTACAAACCCATTGTATTTGCATATTTCAACTTTGATTGAACGAAAATAAATGTTTACTGTTTTGAATTCAATCTTTTAATTTTCATTATTTGAAGTGTTAGTAATATTTTCACGCCCCTAGAACAAGAATATACATGACAAAACGTGTTGCAATTATTGGTGCTGGACCAGCTGGCTTAACTGCTGCCTATTTATTGGGCAAAGCTGGTATTGCAACAACTGTTTTTGAAAAAGATGCCGTTTATGTAGGCGGTATTTCAAGAACAGAAAATTATAAAGGCTATCATTTTGATATTGGTGGACATCGATTTTTTAGTAAGAGTAAAGAAGTAGAAGATTTTTGGACAGAGATTTTAGGAGATGAATTATTAGAACGCCCACGAAGCAGCAGAATTTATTACAACAAAAAGTTTTTCTCTTATCCTTTAGCAGCTTTTGAGGCGTTGCAAAAATTGGGTATTGTAGAAAGTGCTTTGTGTATGTTTAGTTATTTGCAGGCAAAAATAAATCCTGTAAAAAAACCCACCAATTTTGAAGATTGGGTAAGCAATCAGTTTGGAAAAAGGTTGTTCAACATTTTTTTTAAAACATATACTGAAAAAGTTTGGGGCATTAGTTGCAAAGAAATTTCTGCCGATTGGGCTGCTCAACGCATAAAAGGTTTATCGTTAAGTAGTGCAATACAACATGCTTTTATTAAACCCAATTCTAGCAACAAAGAAGGGATAATAAAAACATTGATTGATTCGTTTCGTTATCCTGCAAAAGGCCCAGGAATGATGTGGGAAGCTTGTAGAGATAAATGTATAAAAATGGGCGTTGAGGTAAAAATGAACCATGCAGTAAATGGTTTAGTTTTTGAAAACCAACAATGGACAATCAATTTCAAAAACCAATCTAACCAAACAGGCTTTGATTATGTTTTATCATCTACAGCAATCAGAGATTTAATACCTACAATTCAACCAACATTGCCAACGAAAGCCATACAAGCTGCACAGGCGTTGAGTTATAGAGATTTTTTAACAGTGGTTTTAATTACAAAAGACAAAGACTCTTTTAACGATAATTGGATTTATATACACGACCCAAGTGTAAAAGTTGGCAGAATTCAAAACTTTAAAAGTTGGAGTCCGTTTATGGTTCCCGATGCTTCAATGGCTTGCTATGGCTTAGAATATTTTTGTTTTGAAGGAGATGGAATGTGGCAAAGCAGCAACGAAACTTTAATTGAATTGGCTAAAAAAGAAATGCAACAAATTGGGTTAATTGATGCTGCAAATGTGGTTGATGGATATGTGGTAAGGCAACCTAAAGCTTATCCTGTGTACGACCAATTATATAAACAAAACGTTGATGAAGTTAGAATGGCTTTGCAACAGTATGAAGGTTTGTATTTAGTTGGAAGAAATGGAATGCACAAATACAACAACCAAGATCATAGCATGATGACGGCAATGTTGGCAGCAAAAAATATTATTGCTGGCAATAATTTATACGATGTTTGGAATGTAAATCAAGATGCCGAATACCATGAAAGTGGTGATAGAGGCTCTAACGAAGGAGGAAGATTAATACCAACCCCAATAAATTAGTTAGCTATATTTTTTATTAAAGTAATGTTGTTTACATTGCTAATATCGTACAAGCTAATTCCTGTTTTTACCAAACACACCAATGTATTTCCCAAACAAATTACATCGCTAAACGAGTTGCCTTTAATGTATTGTTTAATAATTGGTGCATTGCTTTGTTTAATATTTATTATAGCCAATCCACTGTCTTCGCAAGCAACAAATAAGGTACTGTCTTTATAACCAAGTCCTTTAGGGTTGGGTAATGGCAATGTGTTTAACAAAACCGGGTTTGTAATAGTACCAATTCCATAAGTATATAAAGCATTGGTTGCTGTGCCACAACGAGTGCCACTTCTTAAAGTAACAAAAGCAAATGTGTCTTTTGCTACAACAGGGTCGCAGGCTCTAACATGCACCGCTTGCGAAAGTTTTACTGGTCTGTCGGGGTTTGTTAAACTATAAATGTACATTCCTTGTTGTCCTCCCAAAAATAGCTTATCACTATATGGGTAAATGGTTTCAATCAGTTGCCCAACTTCAACTTCGCTAACAAATTGTGGTTGAGATGTGTTGGTAATATTGTAAGTTTTTAATTTGGTATCATCGGCTATATATAAGTAATTATTTACAATGGTAAACCTTGCTAAAGAACCACCAACACCAACAGTACCAATTGCAGCACTGCTATCTGCCGATTTTTCGCAAGCAACAAATATTGTTACACAAACAATAACAAGGATAAAAAATATTTTTTTCATGTAATAGTTTTAAAAGTTATAACAGCCATTGTAGCTCACAGAATCTTTTTCCCAACCAATAACAACACCTTTTTTTAAATCAACACATTCGTAATAACCATTTTCTGGAGGTACGGGTAAAAAGCCCTTCACTAAAAAAGCATCTTTAATTCTTGATGTTTCAATGGGTTGCTGAATGTTAGAAATATTAATTACCACCATATCATTAAAACTATTGGTGTATAAGAAGTTATTTTTTATTGAAATTTCATTGCAGCCTAATACTTTAATAAAAGCAAACCTTTGGGCATTGGCAGGTATAGAATTATCAATTACATGAATGCCTTCGCCAACTTCGCATTGCAATAAATAATTTTGATACGCATAAATGTTGCCTGCTTTTTTAACTGTATGTGGCGTATCAATTGTTACTTGTTTTAAACTTAAATCGTTACTATAAATTGGCTTATATCCCATAACTTTATAGTTTTCGTTGCCCTTATTGGTGCAATTTTTACCAGCAACCATAGCCATTGATAAAATAAATATTGCCAATTTCATATTGTTAGTTTATTTGCAAGACACTTATTTTATTTTATAGCTGCACAATACATTGTAATCAATTTGTAAAATATGGAAGAACTTAATTTCAACTTATCAAAACCCATTGCCATTGGATGCGATCATGCAGGGGTTGAGTATAAAGACGCTACTAAAAAATACTTAGAAGCAAAAGGATTTATAGTTACCGATTTTGGAACAAATGGACCAGCATCGGTAGATTATCCAGATTTTGCACATGCTGTTGCAAATAGTGTTGAACAAGACGAAACAGCTTTTGGTATTTTATTTTGTGGCAGTGCAAATGGTGTTTGCATTACTGCCAATAAACACCAAGGTATAAGAGCAGGGTTAAGCTGGGAAAACGATGTTGCCAAACTAATTCGTAAACATAATAATGCCAATGTTATTTGTATTCCTGCACGTTTTGTTGCATTGCCATTGGCATTTGAAATGATTGATAACTTTATGAATACAGCGTTTGAAGGTGGTCGTCATGCCAACAGAGTACATAAAATTGCTTGTAGTTAATTTGTCCAATATCAATTTTTAAAACAAAAAAAATAGTTGTATGAAAAAGTTTTTCTTCATTCCTTTTTGTTTGGTAACCCTTGCGGTTGCTGCACAAAACAATAAAGATGCAAGCAAATTTGCATCTACCATTACTCAAAAAGATTTAAAAGATCAACTAACCATTGTTGCTGCAGACGATATGGAAGGCAGGGAGACAGCAAGTCTAGGGCAAAAAAAAGCAGCAGCTTATATCGAAGATCAGTTTAAAAAAATTGGCTTAAAACCAGGCAATGGCAATAGTTATCAGCAATTGTATCCTGTATATCAAGATGAACTTAAAAGTGCTTCATTAAGTTTATACAACATCAATTTCGATGTAAATAAACATTTTACAGCAAACTTATCCAGTAGTGTCAATGGTGGCTGGGCTATAAAAAATGTTGTGTACGTAGCTTACGGAATTAGTGATAAAGAAAGAGACGATTATAAAGATGTTGATGTAAAAGGTAAGTGGGTAATGTTGTTAGATATTAGCCCTGCTGATATGGAAAAAGGAGAAAGTTTTATACCCGGGCCTTCTCGTTTTGGATTGAGTGGAAAAATTAGAACTGCTATGCAAAAAGGAGCTGTTGGCGTGTTGGCTGTTTCAAAAAGTTTTATGAAAGAAAATCAACCAACACCTTCTACTCTTGGCAACATGTATATGAAAAAAGAAGGTTCAGGATCTGGTGCAAGCAATGCAATTCCTGTTTTGTCAATTTCATACCAAGCAGCAGCATCTGTA
>ERZ724527.153-NODE-153-length-34496-cov-7.573880_pt1 | contig 34496 bp, 25 predicted proteins | sample MGYA00376060_ERZ724527 | MGnify/ENA primary metagenome ERZ724527 (study PRJEB28724, sample SAMN07190886) | activated sludge metagenome | isolation source: activated sludge of sewage treatment plant in Hong Hong | place: USA: Christiansburg, Virginia | collected...
CCCCTATTTAATAAGACCGCGTGTTGCGGTCTGTGTGCAGATTAGGCAGCCTTGCGCGCAGCGCGAACGACCTTCTTGGCCGGTGCAGCAACAGCGCTCTTGACAGCGGCAACCTTGGTCTTGGCCTTGGCTTTGACCGACTTGCCTGCGATCTTCGTAACCAATGCGCCAGACTTGGCTTCAATCTTTGCAGCGACTTTGGTCACGGCCTTGGCTGCGGGCACAGCGGCAGTTGCCAGCGCGCTGAGGGTTGTCACACCGGTGGATTTTTCAAAACGACCGGCATTGGCAGCCACTTGCACAACGCTCTTTTCGGCCAATTCAACGGCTTTGCTGACGACCAGATTGGCGTTGTCAGATGTCACTTCCACGGTCTTCGCGTAGTAGGCGGTCAACTTCTTCTCGGCGGTCACTGCATTAGAACGTGCCTTTGCGCTCAGGCGGCTACCGGTCTTGGCGAGGGCCGACACGAAGGTCTGGTCCATGAACACCACAGCGCGCTCGTTGCCAACGCGATAGGCGTGGATCACGTTTTTGGCGGTGTTGCCGTAAGACTCAATCAGTTCGTTGGTAACAGTTGCCAGTTTTTGGTTAGCCATGGAAATACTCCTGAAGAAAAGTTTTTAAAGATTGAAGCGAGTTGCTTGCTGGATTGAATTCTCGGGGTTCCCCCTAGTGCGGGCACCTTAATTCCGGGTGTTTTCCTAGAGGCGGCCGTCTAGGCGCAAGGGGACTTTCAAACTGGCCGACAATTGCCGGGTCTCGAGGCTTGTCCCATCACGGCCGTTCATACAGATATCCCACAGCACGAATTCAAAGGAACCCCTTTCATGAAAATCGAAACCCTCGCAGTGCATGGCGGCTACACGCCAGACCCCACCACCAAGGCCGTGGCAGTGCCGATTTACCAAACCGTGGCGTACGCGTTTGACAACACGCAGCACGGCGCAGACCTGTTTGACCTGAAGGTGGCAGGCAATATCTACAGCCGCATCATGAACCCCACCAACGGGGTATTGGAAGCGCGCGTGGCGGCCATGGAAGGCGGCATCGGCGCGCTGGCGGTTGCATCCGGCATGGCGGCTATTGCCTACGCCATTCAGACGATTACCGAAGCGGGTGACAACATCGTGTCCGCGTCCACGCTGTACGGCGGCACCTACAACCTGTTCGCCCACACATTCCCCCAGATGGGCATCGAAGTGCGTTTTGCTGATGCAAAGGACCCCGCCTCGTTTGGCAAGCTGATCGACGCGCGCACCAAGGCCGTGTACTGCGAATCGGTGGGCAACCCACTGGGCAATGTGACCGACATCGCCGCCCTGGCCGCCGTGGCCCACGCGCATGGCGTGCCGCTGATTGTGGACAACACCGTGCCCAGCCCCTACCTGTGCCGCCCGTTCGAGCACGGTGCCGACATCGTCGTGCATTCATTGACCAAATACCTGGGCGGCCACGGCACGACCATTGGCGGCGCGATTGTGGACTCGGGCAAGTTCCCGTGGGCCGAACACAAAGAGCGCTTCAAACGTCTCAACGAGCCCGATGTGAGTTACCACGGCGTGGTCTATACCGAGGCTTTGGGCGCGGCTGCCTACATTGGTCGGGCCCGTGTGGTGCCGTTGCGCAACATGGGTGCAGCGCTGTCGCCCATGAACGCCTTTCAGATTCTGCAGGGCATCGAAACTCTGGCCCTGCGCATGGACCGCATTTGCGAGAACGCGCTCAAGGTCGCGAATTACCTCAAGAACCACCCCAAGGTTGGCTGGCTCAACTATGCTGGCCTGACGGATCACACCGACCACGCGCTGGTGCAGAAATACATGGGTGGCCGGGCCTCGGGCCTGATCAGCTTTGGCCTGAAGGCCTCTGACAGCCTAGAGGCCGGTGCCCGTTTCCAGGACGCGTTGCAACTTTTCACCCGCCTGGTCAACATTGGCGACGCCAAGTCCCTGGCCTGCCACCCAGCCACCACCACGCACCGCCAGCTCAATGCGGCGGAGATGGCCAAGGCGGGGGTTAAGCCTGATATGGTGCGCCTGTCGATTGGCATTGAGCACATCGACGACCTGATCGCCGATCTGGATCAGGCGTTGGAAGCAGTGTAAAAATAACTTTGCGGGACAGACCAAGAGCTACACGCAGTGAGCTTTGCTCTGTCCTCAACTGATTAATAACTATGGCAATCCAGTGGTTCCCGGGGCACATGCACCTGACGCGCAAGGCGATCGAAGAGCGCATCAAGGAGATCGATGTGGTCATCGAGTTGCTGGACGCGCGCCTGCCGGGGTCGAGTGCCAACCCCATGCTGGCCCAGCTCACGGCGGGCAAACCGGCGCTCAAGGTGCTCAACAAACAGGATCTGGCCGACCCTGATCGCACGCAGGAATGGCTGTCGCACTTCAATGCCCTGCCGGGAACGCGCGCGCTGGGGCTGGACGCCAGCATGACGGCGCCGGCCAAGCTGCTGGTGAAGGCTTGTTTTGAGCTGGCGCCCAATCGTGGCACCATGGTCAAGCCCATGCGGGTGCTGATTTGCGGCATACCCAACGTGGGCAAGTCCACGCTGATCAATACGCTGAAGGGCAAGCGCTCGACGGCGACGGGCGACGAAGCTGGTGTGACAAAAATCGAGCAACGCATCGTGCTGCAGGATGGCTTCTATTTGTTCGACACGCCCGGCGTGCTGTGGCCGCGCATCATCGTTGCCAAGAGTGGCTACAACCTGGCCGCCAGCGGCGCCATTGGCCGCAATGCCTTTGACGAGGAAGAGGTGGCGCTGGAACTGCTGGACTATTTACGCCAGCACTATGCGCCGCTGGTGGAGGCGCGCTACAAGATCACCGGTGTGGCTGGGCAGTCCGATGAACAGATTCTGGAGGCCATAGGCCGCAAGCGCGGGGCGCTGCTGCCCGGCGGCAAGATCAATCTGCAAAAGGCAGCTGACCTGGTGATACACGACTTTCGCTCGGCCGCCATGGGCCGCATGACGCTGGAAACGCCGACCGAATTCGCCCAGTGGCTGGCCCATGGCCAGAAACTCGATGCCGAACGCCAGGTCAAGAAAGACGCCATCGAGCTGGACCGTGCCATCCGCTTCAAGAAGGTGCCGCGGCCACCGCGGGAACTGGCTTCTGGAGAAGACTAGCTCAGCATCGGGCCTTTGGTTTCAAAATGCCCAAAAAGGGGTTTTTTGACTGTCTTTCAAAAGTTGAGCGTCAAAAAGGCCTTTAGCCCACGTATTGATTGAATACATTGCTATCAAATATGTAGTGTTAGATCGCCGCCATTGGAGCGCCGGTATTCCCCCGGCGACAGCCCCGTCCAGCGTTTGAAGGCCCGGTTGAAGGTGCTTGCCTCGGCAAAGCCCAGCGATTGGGCAATGTCGGTAAACGCGCGCTGCGTGTGGGCCACGGCCTGGCAGGCGTGCTCCTTGCGCGCCGCATCCAGCAGGTTGGTGTAGCTCAGCTCCAGGTCTTGCAGGCGTCGGGCAAAGGTGCGCTCGGTCATGCCAAAGGCTTGCGCGGCTTGGGCGCGGTCGGGCAGGGCATGGCCCAGCTGGGCGGCCAACCATTCCCGGAGTTCGGTTGCCAGGTCACCGGACTCATCGGACAGCGCCGCCAGCCGTGCGGCCGCGTACCGTTGGTGCACGGCGGCCAGCTGCGCGTCGGCCTGGGGCAGGGGCTGGTCCAGCGCGGCGTTGTCCAGCAACAGGCCACTGAAGGCCTGCTCGAAATCCACCGGACACTGGAACACCGCCTGGTAGCCACTCAGCGGCCCCAGCGCACTGTGGCTGAACTGCGCCCGCAGCGGGCGCATGCCGCTTCCGGTGACCCAGCGGCTGAAACTCACCACGGCCGACAGCACGGCTTCCAACTGGTGCGGGCTGAATGCCAGCTCACCCTGGCGCGGGTGGTAGACGATCCAGCTGGCCTGCTCACCGGCAATCATCTGGAAGCGTCCGCCGTCGCTGATCAGGCGCTGGAATTTTTGCACCACGGCAATGGACTCGCGCAGGGTGGGCGACGACTGCAGGATGTAGCTCACCACGTTGAAGCTGGCCGGTCCCACCTGGCTGCCGGCCTTCAGGCCAAAGCCGGCATCCTGCGTCAGCGTGGCGGCGGCCCGCCACAGGCGGGTGATGTGGTCAATGGGCCAGCGCTCGGCCTTCAGGTCTGCCAGCGGGATGCCGGCGTGGGCCAGCAATGCTTCTGGCGCCAAGCCCTGGCGCTGGGCCGCGCCGAGCACCGTGCTGACCCAGCTCATGGAAACGGTGGCCTGCAAAGTCAAGTGTTTGGCCTGTGAAGTCAAGTGTGTCGGCATCATATCCCGCTATCGTTGCACCCCATATGGCCCGCGTTGATGACGGACCACACGCACGAGGAGACAAATCTTGGCAACAACAGTGCAATCGGATGTGCTGGTGATTGGCGGCGGCCTGGCCGGTCTGGTCACAGCGTTGGAATGCCTACAGGCGGGCCAGCGGGTGACACTGGTGGACCGCGACACGCGCGACCGTCTGGGCGGCTTGGCCCTGTGGGCCTTTGGCGGCATGGCGCTGGTCGATACGCCGCTGCAACGGCGGATGAAGCTGAAAGACTCCCCCGAGATCGCGCTGCGCGACTGGATTCGTTTTGGCGAGCTGGGCGAGCACGATGTGCTGCCGCTGCAATGGGCGCGCTATTACGTGCAGCACTCCCGCGCCGAGGTCTACGACTGGCTGATCGCCAACGGTCTGAAATTCATGCCGGCGGTGAACTGGGTCGAGCGCGGCATGCAGGGCGATGGCAACACGCTGCCGCGCTACCACGTGGTCTGGGGCACCTCGCGCCAGTTAACCCGGCGCATGATCGAGTTGATGCTAGCGGCCGACAAGGGCGGTCGCCTGACCCTGCTCAGCGGCCACCGGGTCACGGCGCTGGACAGTGCGGCGGGTGTGGTCAGCGGTGCCGTGGCGGTAAATGAGGCCAACGGTTCCGAAGTGCGCTTGAGCGCGTCCGCCGTGGTGCTGGCCATGGGCGGCATCAACGGCAGCCACGAAGAGACCCGCGCCAACTGGGTGGCGGGTCGCCCCCTGCCGGCCACCATGCTCAATGGCGCCCACCCCTTTGCCGACGGCAAGCTGCACCATCTGGTCGCTGGCCTGGGCGGGAATATCACCCATGCCGGCGAGATGTGGAACTACGCTGCGGGCTTTCCGCACCCGCAGCCGCACTTTGAGGGACATGGCCTGTCCACCATTCCGTGCAAGTCGGCACTGTGGCTCAACCACCGTGGTGAGCGCATTGGCCCCCAACCCCTGGTCACCGGTTTTGACACCCATGAACTGTGCCAGCGCGTGGCCGCCCAGGAAAAGCCCTGGACCTGGCACCTGCTGAACTGGCGCATTGCGGCCAAGGAGTTCGCCATTTCCGGCTCCGAGCACAACCAGCGCATCCGCGACATGCAGTTCCCGCTGTTCCTCAAGGAAACCCTGCTCGGCAATCACCGCCTGGTCAAACAGATGGCTTCGGAAAGCAAACACTTCCTGGTGGACGACACATTGGCCGGGCTAGCCGCCAAGATGAACGCGCTGGCCGGCACCCAGGACGTGAAACCCGAGGTGCTGCAAGCCACCGCCGACGCCTTTGATGCCAACTTCTCGCGTGGCGACTCCGTGGTCAACGACGACCAGATCCGTCGCATCGAGCAGGCCCGCCGCTGGGGGCCGGACAAGTTGCGTACCTGCAAGCCGGCACCACTGCAAAAGCCCGGCGCCGGCCCCTTCATCGCCATCCAGATGCAGCTCATCACCCGCAAAAGCCTGGGCGGTTTGCAGACCGATCTGCAGAGCCGCGTGCTCAACTCTGCTGGACAGCCCATGCCGGGGTTGTACTGCGTGGGCGAGGCGGCGGGCTTTGGTGGCGGCGGTGCCAGCGGCAAGCGTTCACTGGAAGGCACGTTCCTGCCCGGCTGCATACTGACCGCACGCGCAGCGGCGCGCTCCATCACCAGCGGTCGCTGACGCTTGGTGCACCAACCATAACAAGGAGATGCTATGCAGGGAGATATCGTTTCGGGCGTGCTGCTGCCGCTGATTCTGGCTTTCATCATGTTTTCGCTCGGGCTGGGGCTGACGGTGGGCGACTTTCGCCGCATTCTGGGTCAGCCGCGCGCCTTACTGGTGGGGGTGGTCTGCCACTTTGTTCTGCTGCCGCTGGTGTGTTACCTGATGCTGCAAACCATGGGTGTGACCGGCGTCTTTGCGGTGGGGTTCATGATCCTGGCGGCCTGCCCCACAGGCACCACCTCCAACCTGCTGACCTACCTGGCGCGCGGTGATGTGGCGCTGGCGCTGAGCTTCACTGCGGTGGCGAGTGTGGCCACCATTTTTACTTTGCCGTTGATCGTGACCTGGGCGCTGGGCCATTTTCTGGGGGCTGCCCGTGCCGTGGATGTGCCGGTGGGGCTGATGATGGGCCAGGTTGCCTTTGTGCTGGGTCTGCCGGTGAGTCTGGGCATGGCGGCGCGCCACCGTTGGAGCCATTGGGCTTTGCGTTTCGAGCCCCGTGCGACCCGGGTGGCCACGGTGCTCTTTGCACTCATCGTGGTGTTGGCCGTCGTCAAGAATTGGCCCTTGCTGCGCGACAACTTCACATCGCTGGCGCCCTTTGCCGTGGTGCTCAATGTGACCATGCTATGCATCGGCTTTGGCGTAGCCTGGGCGGCACGTCTGTCGTACCGCCAATCGGTGACGCTGGGCATAGAAACGGCGGTCCAGAACGCGGCGCTGGCGCTGGTGATTGCCAGCACCGTCCTCAAAAACGACGCAATGGCGATCCCCGGCGCCCTGTACGGCGTATTGATGTACGCCGGAGGCCTGGTGTTCGCGCTGGCGATGCGGCGTTTCACACGCTCCCTTCAATAAAAGCAACTGATAAAAGGAACCTCCATGTCCAATGGCGCCAATGCCCTGATCCGCACGCTGGTCGATGCCGGCATTACCACCTGCTTCACCAACCCCGGCACCTCCGAGATGCACTTTGTTGCCGCGCTCGACACTGTGCCCGAAATGCGCGCGGTGCTGGCCCTGTTCGAAGGCGTGGCCACCGGCGCCGCCGACGGTTATGGCCGCATGGCCGACAAGCCCGCTGCCACGTTGTTGCACCTGGGCTGCGGCCTGGGCAATGGCCTGGCCAATCTGCACAACGCGCGCAAGGGCCGGGTGCCGATTCTGAACATCGTGGGCGACCATGCGACGTACCACACGCAGTACGACGCCCAACTGCAGTCGGACATTGAGACCGTCGCGCGCAATGTGTCGCCCTGGGTGCGCACATCCAAAAGCACGCAGGACCTTTGCAAGGATGCGGCCGAGGCAATCGGTATGTGCCAAGGCCCACCCGGGCAGGTGGCCACGCTGATCCTGCCGGCCGACGTGTCCTGGGGCGAGGGCGGTGTGCCTGCCGCGCCGCCCACGATTCAAAAACCTGATGCCGCAGACGACGCCAACGTGGCGACTATTGCCCACGCGCTGCAGGGCGAAGGCAAGAAGGCCATCCTGCTCGGTGGCCGTGCACTGCGTGCCCCCACGTTGATGGCCGTAGCACGCATCGCCGCCAAGACGGGTGCCAAGCTGTTTGCCGAAGTGTTTCCCACCCGCATCGAGCGTGGTGCCGGCTTGCCACCGGTTGAGCGCATTGCCTACCTGGCCGAGTTGGCTTCCGTGCAATTGACCGGTCTGGACCATCTGATCCTGGTGGATGCCAAGGCGCCGGTGTCGTTCTTTGCCTATCCCGGCAAGAAGAGCTATCTGGTGCCCGAAGGCTGCCAGTTGCACACACTGGCGTCATACACACAGGACGTCTCCGGTAGTCTGGACAAGCTGTCAACCGCGGTAGGAGCCGCGCAGACTGCACCCGTACTGCAGGCAGCCAAGCGGCCGGGCCTGCCGCGCGGCAAATTTACCGCCGACAAGGTGTGCAAGGCCATTGGCCAGTTGATGCCCGAGAACACCATCATCGTGGACGAGGCGCAGACCTCTGGCATCATGCTGGCCATGTACACCGCGGGCGCACCCCGCCACGATGTGGTCACGCTCACCGGTGGCGCCATCGGCCAGGGCCTGCCCAACGCGGTGGGCGCGGCTATAGCGTGCCCGGATCGCAAAGTGATTGCGCTGGCGGGTGACGGCTCGGCCATGTACACCATCCAGGCCCTGTGGACACAAGCGCGCGAGAAGCTCGATGTGATCAACATCATCTTCAACAACCGCTCTTACGCCATCCTCAACGTCGAGTTGCAGCGCGTAGGGGCGGTCGGTGCCAGCGACCGGGCCAAGGCTCAACTGGATCTGCGCACGCCGCCGATTGATTTTGTGCACCTGGGTCAGAGCATGGGTGTGGCGTCAAAACGCGCCACCACCACTGACGAGTTTCTGGCAGCTTTCGAGCATGCGCTGCGCACACCAGGCCCACACTTGATCGAGGCCATTGTGCCGCCGACGCTGGCGGGCTTGAAGCTGCGCGTGCTGCCGCATTTATTGCAGTCGCTGGCCAACCTGCCGCAGCCCATTGCACGGGCGCTCAAACGAAAGATTGCGCCCTGAGTGAAAATTCGCCGCCAGTGCCAACAGGCCCGTGCAGCGGGCAGGTGGCTTGCGTCGTCGCCTGCAGCGGTGCGTACGTTGCGCGACAATTGGGGGGCTTATGAAAACCATTCTGCCCCTGCAACTGTTGTTTGCTCCTGACAAGAACGACCCCCGTCCACTGATCCTTTACCACGGGCACAGTTGTCCCGATGGCTTTGCCTCGGCGTTGGCTGCATGGCTTTTTTATGAGGGTCAGGCTGAATTTCTGGGCCTGGACCACGGTGATGTACGCACCCTCCACGACTTGCCGTCGTTGACTGGCCGTGCGGTCTACATCCTCGATTTTTCGTTCTCGGCCGAAATTCTGCGTGGCATTGATGCCCAGGCGGCCAAATTGGTATTGCTGGATCACCACAAGAGCGCGGCCGAGCACCTGACCGGTTTTGCCTGCCGTTGTGGTGTCGTGCACTTCGACATGAACAAATCGGGCTCGCGTTTGGCCTGGGAGTTTTTTCAGCCCGACAAGCCCCTGCCAGACCTGGTGCGCTTTATTGAGGACCGCGACATCTGGACCTGGAAATACCCGGAGAGCGCAGGCTTTCTGGCGGCACTTGACATGGAACCTTTTGGTTTTGCACATTGGGCGGCCATCGCAGACTTCGACGCGGCGCAGTTGCAAGCCTTCATGGCGCGTGGTCAAGCCATGGACGATAAATTCAACAAGCTGGCTCTGGATATCTCCGATGGGGCGGAGCCCATCGTTTTCAATGGCCAGACGGGCTTGATGGTCAACGCACCCAGCGTCTTCCACAGTGTGGTGGGTGAAATCTTGTCCAGGAAAACCGGGACCTTTGCGTTGATGTGGTGTGTGGGAAAAGGAGGCACGGTAAAGGCCGGCTTGCGCTCCCAGCGCAATTTTGACTGCATTCCACTGGCGCGCAGCATGGGTGGCGGTGGACATGCCCAAGCCTGTGGCTTCAAGATGGGGGCAAATCAGCTGACGGACTTACTTGGCGGCGTTTTGAATGCCCCCGCCAGACCCGCCGACTAACATATGCCCCGCAACGGGGGCAAACGCGCCTATTTGTTCTTGTCTTTGCCGCGTGGAATCACTGCCGTCATCGGCGCCATGGGGCGATCGGATGTGGAGTTCTTGGGTTCGGAAGTGTCTTTCTTGGGCTTCTTTGCCATCTTCTCTTTGCGCTGGTCACCTTTGGCCATATGTCCTCCATAGTCAACCCCGACATGGGATTCGATGCTGCGATATTACGGCAGAATGGAGCATGGCAAAAAATCTGACCCCCAGTATTCAGTGGCAAGAACACGTGGCCCCGGATGAGGCCGAACGCTTCGCATCTTATGGCCAGCAGTTTGTTGCCATACAGGCGCGCAAATCCAAGAAGTACGGTAATGGCCGCGCCCTGCACCGCAAGCAGATCACGGCGGCCAAAGGTTCATTGGAAGTGCTGGCGGATCTGCCGGACTTTGCACGCCAGGGGCTGTTTGCCAAACCTGGCACCTTTGATACATGGGTGCGTCTGTCCAACGGCGGATTGGACCGAGCGGCAGACCACATGCCCGACATTCGGGGCTTTGCCTTGCACGTACTCGGAGTCAAGGGTGACTCGGCACTGGGCAATGGCCCGGCCGTCAGTCAGGACTTTACGCTGATCAACCAGGAAGTTTTTGGCTTTCCCAGCAGTGCCGATTTTGTTGACTTTGTGGTGGCAGCCTCCATGGGTATGGGAAAACTGCTCAAGTTTCTGGTCAAACGTTATGGTTTCCTGGGTGGGCCCCTGCGCTTGGTGTCCATGGTGCGCACCATGGGCAAGTCGTTCAGTGGATTTGCGACCGAAATCATGTACAGCGCAGCGCCCATCGCCTGTGGCCCGTATGCGGTGCGTGTGCGGCTGGTGCCCTCGGCCAACAACGGTGTGCCCAGGCCTGGTGCCAAACAGGATTGGAGTGCAGACTTCAGCGCCCGACTACTTGAGAAAGAGCTCCAGTGGGATCTGCAGTTGCAGCCCTACCTGGATGACAAGGCGACCCCCATCGAGGACGCCTCGGTCAATTGGTCCAGCCCTTACACCACGGTGGCGCGCTTGCGATTGCCGCGCCAGGACAATGCTTCGCCAGATGGCCAGGCAGTGGCGGCCAAAGTGGAACAGGCGGTCTTTGATCCCTGGCAGGCGCTCGCGGCGCACCGCCCCCTGGGGGATGTCCAGCGCGCGCGAAAGGTGGTCTATTTCGAAAGCCAGAAAGGGCGCGGTGCCGTGTGACCAGCGGCGTCGCGCGTGGGTGCCGGTCGTCGCGGCGCAATTGCACCGCAATTGAGGTATGTCATGGAGTGCAAGGCGCTGCTGGCGCTACATTCCATATCAAGTTTTTCATTCTTTAAGGGGCCACATCATGTTCAAACACATTCTTCTAGCAACCGATGGTTCCGCTGCTTCGTTGCATGCCGCCGAGCTGGCTGTGGGTTTGGCCCGCACCCACGGCGCCAAACTGACAGCTGTCTACGTGGTGGACCCCTATCCCTATATCGGTGTTGGTGAAATCAACCCCATGGGATACCAGGCGTATTCCGCTGCCGCGCAGCAGCAAGCTGCCCAGGCGCATGCCCACATAGAGACACTGTGCACGCAGGGCAATCAACCCGTGGCGCTGCAGGCGCGTCTGGTCGAAGATGTGGGCGCCGCCAGCGGCATCGTCCAGACTGCCGAAGCCGAAGGTGCGGACCTCATTGTGGTGGGTTCCCACGGCCGCTCCGGTATTGCACGTTTGATGTTGGGCAGCGTCTCCAACAAGGTCGTGGCGGAGTCCAAGGTGCCAGTCTTGGTTTCGCGCTAGAGCGCACGCCACGAGCGGTCTTGAAAACCCGGGCTTGGGTCCCAGTTATGACGTCTGACAATCGCTTGGACTGGAGCGCAACCCGTGGTTTTTTTTCTGTTTTGCACTCTGGCGCTGCTCCTGATTGTGGGCCTGCTGGGCCAGCCCTATTGGCTCTCGTGGCGGCGTAATCGTTTGCGAGCGGGGGCGTTTCCTGCCTCTTGGCGCAAGATTTTGCAGCAGCATGTGCCGCTAGTGCGCCGCCTGCCCGCGAGTTTGCAATTGCAACTCAAGAAACACATGCAGGTTTTCATTGCCGAGAAGACCTTCATCGGCTGTGGTGGACTGCACGTCACCGACGAAATGCGGGTGGTGATCGCCGCACAGGCTTGTTTGCTGATCCTCAACCGCGCGACCGACTATTTTGCGAATGTGCGGCAAATTTTGGTCTATCCCAACGTGTTTGTCGTCAACCGCACCTCGGTGGATGGCGCAGGCGTGCAACAAGAAAGCCGCCAGGCGCTGGCCGGTGAATCCTGGTCGCAAGGCCAGGTCATCCTGTCCTGGCAGGACACGCTGGAGGGGGCTGCCGTGTCGGACGACGGTCGCAACGTCGTGATTCACGAATTTGCGCACCAGTTGGACCAGGAGAATGGGGCCGCCCATGGGGCACCGCCGCCCCAATTGGGCGACGCGATGCATGATCCGCAACGCTGGTCCGAGGTATTCCATGCGGCATACGCCCATCTGCAGGCCGAAATGCGGCATGGCGTGCAGGGTCTGCTGGACCACTACGGGGCTCAAGACCCCGCAGAGTTTTTTGCCGTCGTGTCCGAAGTTTTTTTTGAGCGCGGCAACGAGCTCGCTATGGCCTACCCCGCGCTGTACCTCGAACTCAAGGGTTACTACAAAGTCGACCCTGCGGGCTGGTAAACAATGCCCAGAACAATGACTGTGATGCGCTAGATTCCTTCCAGAATCACCATGGTTCTGCGGGCTGACTGTCGGCTTATGGGGAGAATGGCCTGGTATTGCGGCGAGTCGTAAAAGCGCCGAGCAGCCTCCACATCGGGAAAGCGCACCAGCACCATGCGGGTGGGCGACCACAAATCCGTTTCTTTCAGATCCATGTTGCCGCCGCGTGCCAGGTACTCGCCGCCAAACTGCTCGACCAGGGGTTTGGCCAATAGCTTGTATTCCTCGTACACATCAGGTTTGTCGAGCAAGGTGTCAACGATCAGATAAGCTGCCATGCGGGTCTCCGTTATGGTGTGTGGTGCGCCAGTCTATCGCCTTGTCAGCTTCGTGACTCAGTACAAACCGCGCACCTGCGCTTGCAGTCGCGAAAGTCCCAGCAATGCGTCTGTGAAGGGTGTCGCCACGCAGGTCAGTGTGCCCAACTCCTTCACCACGGTGACCAAGGCGTCCAGCTCCACGGGGCGACCGGCTTCCACGTCTTGCAGCATCGAGGTTTTGAATGCACCCAGCTTGAGAGTGACCGCATGCCGGTCGGCCGGTTGTTGGTCAATCGGAATGCCGATGCGCGCGCCGATCTCCTTGGCTTCCAACATCACGCTGGACACAAAATTGCGCACCAGTTCATCACCCAATATCAGGTTCGTCGTGGCGCCTGTTAAGGCGCTGATGGGGTTGACTGTCATGTTGCCCCAGAGCTTGTACCAAACGTCTTTTTGAATCTGTGCGGACACGCTGGCGGCAAAACCAGCCCGCACCAACAGCTCGGCCAGGGCCTGCACCCGCTGGCTTTGCTGGCCCGAGGGTTCACCGATGATCAGGCCATTGCCGAAATGGTGGCGAATGACACCGGGCGCAGCCACCGAGCAACTGGCATGGACGACGCAGCCCACAACCTGCGCGGCAGGCAGGGCAGCTGCGATCTCTCCGGTAGCATCCACGGCCTGCAATTGCGTCCCCGCCAGGTCGCCACCAAAGTCGTTTAAGAACCACCAGGGCACGCCATTCATGGCAGTCACAACGACGGTGTGGGACCCGATCAGCGGCCCGACTTGACGCGCCACATCCAGCAGTGAAGGGGCCTTCACCGCGATCACCACCAGGTCCTGCACCCCAAGCGCTTTGGCGTCGCTGCTGGCGGACACAGCATGTTGTTCATGTCCCAAGCGCAAACCATGTTCTTGCAGGGCGACCAGCGTGGCACCCCGGGCAAAAATGCTGACGTGGCAACCTGCGCGTGCCAGACCGGCACCGATCCAGCCACCGATAGCGCCTGCGCCAACGATGCAAACACGGTTGAAAACAGCAGTCATGTCAATCCTTTCAGGCCAAACAAAGCAGGGGTTCATTCTGGCAGGGGTGGCGCATGCTGGTCATTTACAAGGCACCCTGTTCAAACCCACTGTTGACGCCGCCCCGGAGGGTTGTAAACATAGTTATCCACACAGTGACCCACAGAAAATGGGGGTATCCGGCCTGGCGTTCCTCTCTAAAACCAGTTAGCCGAGCTTTAACAATTTTCGCTATCACGGCCCCGAATATCATTGGTAAACAGTGCTACTTTTCTTCGGGGTTAACCCTGATTTGTTGTTAGGTAGTTGTCCAGATAGCCAAGAAAAGACCCGCAGAGTCCAATTGAAGGCTTTCAATGTTATCCACAGTGCGGACGATAGTCAGTTTTTCGTAAGAAATGCCGTCGAAGCCGCGCCGGTGCGGGCTTTCGGGCTATCGCAAGGCTAGCGAAACCAGTCTCAGTACCCAGGCCGCAGCACCACGTCGGAGCAGGGATACGCGACGCAGGGTAAAACACAGCCCTCGGCCTGCTCCTCGCTGGTGAGGCCAGGCCATTCGATTTCGTAACGCACCTCGCCACTCAGCAATTGGCCTACGCAAGTGCGGCAATGACCCACCCGGCAGGAACTGGGCCAATCGCTCCCACCCTGCTCCAGTGATTGCAGCAGGGGCTGGTGCGTCCAAGCGTCAAACTGGAGGTCGTTGGGCTCTGTGCGACCAATAAATAAGGCGGGCCGTTCAGGGGTGTGCATGGCAAAAAGCTGCAAAGTTTAGCGTTTTTCTGGGCCTATTGCCTGCAGCTTCAAAGAGCGTCATGTGCCGCACCGGGCTTTTCTGGCTTGCGTCTGCACTCGGTACAAACCACTAGGATTGAAGTCCCTTGGCCTGCCTGACTTGCACTACCATACGCGCCATGCTAAATATCCCCTCTCGCCTTGAGTCGGGCTTTGTCGGTGTTTGCCTTTCTCTCACAGTGAGTTTGGCCTTGGGCGCTATCCCTGCCTTTGCCGCATCCGCAGCCCCGGTTTTATCCAAACCGCCCTTGATCAAAGTGCCCGTAGCACCCATTCAAACGGGTGTCTGGGCGCACGCAATCTCGGCCTATGCACCACCGAAGTACCCGGCCGATTTCGCGCACTTTGAATACGTTAACGCGGACGCGCCCAAGGGAGGGACGCTGAACCTGAAGAACCCGGACCGGCGCACCAGCTTCGACAAATTCAATCCGTTTACGACGCGGGGTAATTCACCTGGCGGCGTGCTTTATTTCATGTTGGAGGGTCTGGCCATACGGTCCATGGACGAGCCACTGGCCATGTATGGCCTGATTGCAGAATCCATTTTTGTTGCCCCTGATCTGTCGTCGGTCGCGTTTCGCCTCAACCCCAAGGCCCGCTTCAGCAATGGCGACGCGGTAACGCCGCAGGACGTGGTTTACTCGCTTGAACGAGTCAAGAGCAAGGAGGCCAGCCCGGCTGTTCAGGCCGAAGTTGCCGACCTGCAGCGTGCGGTGGTGGTGGACGCCCAGACGGTGCGCATCGAACTCACCAACAAAACAGTCGATGCGGTTTTTGCCGCAGGCATGCTGCGGATTTTTTCGCAGAAGTGGGGCGCTGGCAAAAAGTTTGATGACGTGATCACCGATGAACCGATTGGTACCGGTCCCTATGTCATCGACACCTTCGAGATGCCCAGCCGTATTGCCTTCAAGCGCAACCCAAACTACTGGGCCAAAGACCTTCCGGCGCGGCGCGGGCATTTTAATTTTGACCGCATCCGCTACCGGATGTACAGCGACGATGCTGTCGCTTGGGAGGGTTTCAAGGCCGGTGAGTTCGACCTGATCAAGGAATACCGCGCCAGTTCATGGGTGCGCAAACACAGGGGTCCCAAATGGGACAGCGGAAGCATCGTCAAGAAAGCATTCAAAACCTCTAACGGGCAGGGCTTGCAGTCCATGCACCTGAACCAGCGCCGCCCCCTGTTCCAGGACGTGCGGGTGCGTGAAGCCTTGATGCTGGCCTGGGATTTCGACAAATACAACCAGTACCGCACCTTCTCGCATGCATACAGCGTATTCAACAATTCCGAGTTTGCTGCCGCAGGTGCGCCGTCGGCCGACGAACTGAAACTGCTGGAGCCCTTTCGCGCCGAGTTGCCTCCACGGGTGTTTGGCCCCCCTTTTGTGCCACCGGACAATTTGACAGGTCCCAATGCGCTGCGTGAACATTTGCGTCAAGCCCGTGACATGTTGACGCAAGCGGGCTGGAAGGTAGCCGCCGACGGTAAATTGCGCAATGCCAAGGGTGAGGCGTTCGAGTTCGAGTTCATGGCCTCCAACCAACCCGGCACCCTGATTGACTACCAGCGCAACCTGGAAAAGCTGGGCATCACCATGAAAGAGCGCATGGTGGACTTTGCACTTTTTCGCCGACGCTTAGAGCAATATGACTTCGATCTGATGATCATTGTGGAGGGTGACTTCACAGTGCCCAGCGCCTCGGATTTGGCCTCCAGCTACGGCAGCAAATCGGCAGACGAGCCAGGTAACAGCAATTACCGGGGCGTCAAAAGCCGCGCGGTTGATGCTCTGATCGAGCGCATTGGTTCGGCCACAACGGTGGAAGAGTTGCGCACTGCTACTCGGGCTTTGGATCGGGTGGTGATGTGGAGTTTCTGGCAGATACCACAGGTCTACATTCCGGAAGAACAAATCTCTTACTGGAATCGCTTTGGCATTCCTGCAGTCCAGGCCAAGTATTTTGTAGCGGATTCCTACCCCGATGCCAGTTCGCCGCCCTGGCCGCTGTGGACCTGGTGGAGCAAGGAACCCCATGGCGAAACCCCCCGGAAGTAAAACAGCATGATCGCCTATCTCATTAAACGACTGCTGCTGCTGATTCCCACGCTGCTGGGCGTACTCACAGTGACCTTTGTGGTGATCCAGTTTGTGCCCGGCGGACCGGTGGAGCAGGTGATGGCCGAGGCCCGGGCTTCGCAAAAGGGCGGTGATGGCGGTGGCTCCTACAAGGCCGGCCGCGATGTCAGCAAGAAACAAATTGAAGAATTGAAAAAACTGTATGGTTTTGACAAACCAGCCCATGTGCGTTACTTCGAAATGCTGGGCAACTTTGCCCGTTTCGACTTAGGCCGCAGCTTCATGCAAAACAAGGATGTCTGGACCCTGATCAAAGACAAATTGCCGGTGTCCATCAGCCTGGGCTTGTGGTCCTTTTTGATTTCGTACCTGATATCCATACCTATGGGTGTCAGCAAGGCGGTGCGTGATGGCAGTGCGTATGACAGTGCCACCACATTGCTGGTACTGGTGGGCTTTGCCATACCCGGTTTTGTGCTGGGTGTGCTGTTGATCGTGCTGTTTGCCGGTGGAACGTTTTGGGATGTGTTTCCCTTGCGCGGTCTGACATCGGACAACTGGGCCGACCTGAGTTGGGGCGGTAAGGTCAAAGACTACTTCTGGCACCTGGCCATGCCGCTGACCTGCCTGACCATTGGCAGCTTTGCCACCATCACCTTGCTGACCAAGAACACCTTTGTGGAAGAAATTCGCAAGCAATACGTGTTGGTGGCCCGGGCCAAGGGCCTGAGCCAGGACCGTGTGCTTTACAAACATATCTTCCGTAACGCCTTGATCCCCCTGGTCACCGGTCTGCCCGCTGCCTTCATCGGCGCTTTTTTTGCCGGTTCGGTATTGATCGAAACCCTTTTTTCGCTGGATGGCCTGGGGCTGTTGGGGTACCAGGCGGTCATACGCCGTGATTACCCTGTGGTGTTGGGCTCTCTCTATGTCTTCACGCTGCTCGGTCTGGTCGTGAAGCTGGTGGCGGATATGTTGTACGTGGTCGTAGACCCACGGGTGCAGTTTGAGGCGGTGTCACGATGAGCGCAGTTCCTATGGCTGAACCAATGGCCGAAACGCGGACCGTCGTCGCAGACGTGTCCAAGTCGCCTGGCCAGCGTGCCTGGGCCCGTTTTAAGCGCAACCGCCTGGGTTACCTGTCGCTGTGGCTGTTTTCGGTGCTGCTGGTGCTGGCGACCTTGGGAGAGTTGGTCAGCAACGACAAACCCTTTGTCGCCAAGGTCAACGGCAGCACCTATTTCCCGATTCTCAACAACCCCAGTGACCAGACACTAGGGGGTGACTTCGCCACACCGGCGGACTGGAAAGATCCGTTTGTCACCGGTCTGCTGGCGCAACCGGGCAACTGGAAGCTGGGTGCCATCAATCAGCACTCCGCCATGTCCATCGACTACTTCAGCAAGAACCCCAACCCGGCGGCACCCTCGGCGGCCAACTGGCTGGGCACTGACAAGTTCGGGCGCGACATGCTGGCGCGGCTGCTGTATGGCTTTCGGGTCAGCATCTGGTTTGCGATTGCGCTGACCTTTGCGGGTACGTTGTTGGGCGTGATCATGGGCGCTATCCAGGGTTATTTTGGCGGCCGTATGGATTTGACCGTGCAGCGCCTGATCGAGATCTGGGGCGCGGTACCGGAGCTGTATTTGTTGATCATCGTGGCGTCTATTTTTGAGCCGTCTTTGCTGCTGCTGCTGGTGCTGTTGTCGCTGTTTGGCTGGATCGGTCTATCCGACTATGTGCGCGCCGAGTTTTTGCGAAACCGCAACCTGGAGTTTGTGAAGGCGGCTCGGGCGCTGGGCCTGTCCAACCTGCAAATCATCCGCCGCCATGTGTTGCCGAACTCGCTGACACCGGTCATCACCTTTCTGCCGTTTCGTATGAGTGGTGCCATTTTTGCGTTGACCTCGCTGGACTTTCTGGGCCTGGGTGTGCCGTCCAGTGTGCCCTCGCTGGGTGAACTGTTGAACCAGGGCAAAGACTGGCTGGACGCCTGGTGGATCATTGTCCCCACCTTCTTGGTGCTCACCATCACGATGACGCTGCTCACCTTTATCGGCGATGCCCTGCGCGACGCCTTCGACACACGCAAATCATGAGCCAGCCCAACCTGCTTGATATCGAGCACCTGACGGTGCGCTTCGGTTCGTCCACCGTGGTCAACGATGTTTCATTTTCTATTCGCCCCGGTGAGAAGTTCGCACTGGTGGGTGAGTCGGGATCGGGCAAGTCGATCACGGCCTTGTCGGTGTTGCGCCTGGCCGATGCGGCCACCACCACCGGTGCCATCCGCTTCAACGGCACTGACCTGTTGACCAAGAGTGAGCGCGAGATGCGTGGCATACGGGGTGGCGACATTGGCATGATCTTTCAGGAGCCCATGACGGCGCTGAACCCGCTGTACACGGTGGGCAACCAGATTGGGGAAGTACTGGAGCTGCACGAAGCCATGCGCCCCCACGCCGCCCGTACGCGCGCCGTGGAGTTGCTGGCGCAGACCGGCATTCCCGAACCGGACCGCCGCATCGACTACTACCCGCACCAGCTCTCCGGTGGGCAACGCCAACGCGCCATGATCGCCATGGCGCTGGCCTGTAGCCCCAAGTTGTTGATTTGCGACGAGCCCACCACAGCACTGGACGTGACCATTCAGGCCCAGATCCTGGACCTGCTGGATGCCTTGCAGCGCGACATGGGTATGGCCTTGTTGTTCATCACCCATGACCTGAATCTGGTGCGCCGCTTCACGCACCGTGTGGGTGTGATGGAGCGCGGCAAACTGGTCGAGTTGGGTGACACCGAGACCGTGTTTGCCAACCCGCAACACGCCTACACCCAGAAGCTGATGGCCAGCCGACCACAACGTGTGGTGGTCGATTTGCAGGCGGATGCACCGGTGTTGTTGTCAGGCAAGGACGTTGCGGTCAGCTTTAGCAGTGCCGAGGGCTGGTTTGGCAAGCGCCAGTTCAAGGCGGTGTGCGGCGCCACCCTGCAATTGCGCAGGGGCGAGACTCTGGGCATTGTGGGCGAGTCCGGCTCCGGCAAAACCACGCTGGGCATGGCGCTGTTGTCGCTGCAAAACATTTCCGGCGGTGAAATTGTCATGGGTGGCGAACGCATCGACCAAGCCGACCGCAAGACCTTACGCGCCATGCGCAAACGTATGCAGGTGGTGTTCCAGGACCCGTTTGCCTCACTCAGTCCACGCATGACCGTGGGCCAGATTGTGGGCGAAGGATTGGCCCTGCACCGTGCTGACCTGGACAAGGCCGCGCGTGACCAGTTGGTCTTGCAAATGCTCGACGAAGTGGGCCTGAGCGAACGCAGTGGTGTGGCCAATGTCATGCAGCGTTACCCGCACGAGTTTTCGGGTGGGCAGCGGCAACGTATTTCCATCGCCCGCGCCATGGTGTTGCGCCCCGAGGTGCTGGTGCTGGATGAGCCCACCTCGGCGCTGGACGTATCGGTGCAGCAGCAGGTGCTGAAGCTGCTGGCCGAGTTGCAGCAGCGTTATGGCCTGAGTTACGTGTTCATCAGCCACGACCTGGCGGTGGTTCGCGCCATGTCGCATCGGGTCATGGTCATGAAGAATGGCGACGTGATCGAGGAGGGCGAAGCCCAGGCTTTGTTTGACGCCCCGCAACAGCCTTACACCAAGGCCTTGCTGGCGGCGGCGCATCTGGCCTGATGGTCAGTAGCGGTCGATGCTGCTGGCTGGGTCCGCAGTTTGCTGCGCACGCGTGGTTGGGGGCCAGTGGGTCACCTCATCACGGGGGCCAGGCGCGCAACCCGCGGCAATGGGCTCCCATCCCCGCCTGAGCACCATGTGGGTATCGGTGTAACACAGCTCAATGTGTGTGGAGGAGGGCCACTGGGCCCGGACAAACGATGCAATCGACTGCGGCATGCTGACCCGAAACTGGGCCTGGGCCAGGTCTGCCACCGGATGGTCGTCGCTGTGCAGCCAGGGCAGCACAGAGGCCAACCACATCAGCGGCTGCCAGTTCAGTTTGAGCACCGTGGGTTGGTAGCCTTGGGTACGCAGCCATTGCTGGGCCTGGCTGCGCGCACCGTCGCCAGGCGAGGGTTCCCCCCAGGCACTGGCCAGCAGTTCGGCCAGCCACTGGTTGCAATTCTGGTATCGCTGGCTGAATGCATGGGCATTGGCGCTATAGGTGCCACCCAGCAGGGCCAGCACCTGGCGGTCATCCCGCGCGGTCTCTTCCAGCGCCTGCGAAGCCTCTGGCGGCAGCAATACGAGCGACACATAACCCTGTGCCGGATCATGCGCACCCAACACAAAGCCGGACATCCCCTGGTCGAAGATACGGGGGCGTTGTTCGTCACAGGCATAGTAGAGCTGGCGTACCGACCAGGGTGTGTTGGGGCTGCTCTTGAGGCTGACCCCGGCGTGGGAGTACCGCTGGTCCAGCCGCTGCAGGGCCAGGCCCGAGCGCGATATTAGCGCCACGTTGCGCTCCGAGCGATCCAGCTCGGTTTTGACGACGGCCGCAACCTGGATGAGCCGGTCCTGAATATCGGCGTTCAGCTCGGCCTGGCCTTGGCAGTAGTTCAGCGAACCGGCCCAACTGCTCTGGGCCAGAAGGCTCGCGGTCAGGGCCGCGACAACACCCTTAAACGCCAAGCGGATGGCTCTCCAGCTCACGGAACCAGGCGTCGTCCAGCACCAGGAAGAAGGGGCTCTTCTGGCCGGTCTGCGTGTTCACAAGCGCAAAGGCCAGGCCGTAGGGGCGCTGTTCAGCGGTTATGGTCTGACCCGCGACCAGTTGCGCGCGCTCGGCGGTGGCCCGTGGCAGCGTCAGGAAAAACTCGGTCGTTGCTGTCGCAGTGTTTGGTGCCAAGGCTGCTGGGTCGTCCGTACCCGCGGCCTTTGCCACCGCTACGGCCTGTTGTAGTTGCACGCGCAGCAGGCCGGGTTTTTGCGGTATTTCAGCCACAGCCACCACTGTGTAGTGTCCCTGCGCCACGCGGTCCTTGGCGGACGAGCTGTTGCTGGACTTTTCGATGGAGGCTGATGAGCTACCCACCGAGGTCGACGCGGCGCTGGAGGCTGAGGAGGTGCTATCGGCCAGCGTGGGCAAAGGAACCAAGGCGGCCAGGCAAACCGTCAGCGCGGCGGTACGGGAGCGGGGGATTTTTATCATGGGTCGTGTTTCAAAAATATATATAAAAATGGGCTATAGCCCACGTGAGATATGCGTAATTAGCTATAAAAATAATAGCACATCGCGGTTTTAATCAGGGCTATCAGTCCCGGTAAAACGGTCCAGTTGCAGCTTCTTTTCCGCCATGTCCTGGTCAGAGTCGGCATACCGTGTGGCGATAGTGCGGAACTCGGATTGCAGCTCCAAAAAGGCGTCAACCATGTCAGGGTCGAAATGGCGGTCACGCCCCTGGGTGATGACGTCCACCGCCTTATCGTGCGACATGGCGTCCTTGTAGACTCTGCGACTGATCAGTGCGTCGTAAACGTCGGCAATCGCCATCAGGCGCGCGGACAACGGAATGGCGTCGCCGCTGAGGCTCTGCGGGTAGCCGGAGCCATCCCACTTTTCCTGGTGGCCCAAGGCGATCTCCTTGGCCATGGACAAAAACTCCACCTGCATACCCAACGACTGCTCGGCGTGTTCGATGGCGTCCCTGCCGAGTGTGGTGTGGGTTTTCATGATCTCGAACTCATGGGGTTCGAAGTGGCCGGGCTTGAGCAAAATCCGGTCTGGAATGCCGACCTTGCCGATGTCATGCAGCGGCGCGGATTTGAACAGAGTGGTGATGTAACGGTCCGTCAGGGTGGCTGCAAATCGCGGGTGGTCGCGCAGCTTTTCAGCCAACACCTTGACGTAAAACTGGGTTCGTCGGATGTGATTGCCGGTGTCAGAGTCGCGGGTTTCCGCCAGCGAAGCCATGGCGAGGATCGTGACATCCTGGATGGCCGAAACCTCTCGGGTGCGCTTTTCGACTTCGATCTCCAAGAAGTCACTCTTGTCGCGCAGGAAGTCGGCCCGCGCCTTGCGCTCCAGGTGGTTCTTGACGCGTGCCATCACAATCGGCGGGCTGATGGGTTTGGCAATGTAGTCCACGGCGCCCAGGTCGAAGCCGCGTTTTTCGTCTTCCACCGTGACCTTGGCGGTTAAAAAAATAACCGGAATATGGCGCGTTGTCGGGTTGTCCATCAATTGGCGGCAGACCTCGTAACCATCCATCACCGGCATCATGATGTCGAGCAGGATCAGATCAGGCAGTTTGCCCGACTGGGCCAATTTGAGGGCTTTTTCACCACTGTTGGCCAACTTGACTTTGTACACATCCTTGAGCAGTTCGTTCAACAAAGTCAGGTTGTCCGGTGAGTCATCAACGACCAGCACGGTGGCCTTCGTAACCAAATTGACTTCGAGGTCCATGGCGCGCTCCCTTTGCTTCGAATGTAATCGGACCGTGGGTCAACTCTGAAACAGCGGAATTCGCACGGTGAAGCGGGTGCCACTTCCCAATTCGCTGGCCACTGCAATGGTGCCCCCATGGCTTTCAACCGCACGCTTGACGATGGTCAGGCCCAGACCGGTGCCCGGGATGTCACCGACGTTGGAGGCTCGGTGAAAATTCCCGAACAGCCGGGGCAAATCGTCGGACGGTATACCAATACCCTGGTCCTGCACTTCAAACAGCAGTTCGTTGACCTCGCGTCGGGCCAGAAAACTCGCACCCTGACCGCAGGGTGTGTACTTGATGGCATTGGACAGCAGGTTACCCAGGATGTGGCGCAACAGTTTTTCGTCGGCGTGCGCCATGGGGTCGTCCATTTCCACCGTCAGTGCCAGCAGGGCTTCGGCTTCAGTGCCCGGCAGGGATTGACCCGCCACCGCCTCTTCACGCAGGCGTTCACACAGGGCTGGAATGTCCACCGGTTTGGGCCTGAATTCGAGCAGATTGGCGTCGGCGCGGCTTATTGTCAGAACCTGGTCCAGCATCGTGACCATGCGCCGCACCGCGTCTTCAATATGATCCAGCGCATCATCGCGCTGTTGTGGAGACAGGCGTCCCGCATAGTGGCGCAACAACTCCTGCGAAGACAGAATGGTGGTCAACGGGGTACGAAACTCGTGCGTGGTCATCGAGACAAAGGTTGACTTCAGGGTATTGAGTTTCACTTGCTGTGCCATGGCCAGCTCAAACCGCAATTTGTCTTCCAGGTTGCGCCGCTCCAGCGAGTCGCGTGCCTCTTTGAGCGACAGGTGGGCCTTGACGCGCGCCAACAGGCGCGGCGGGCTGATGGGTTTGGTGATGTAGTCCACAGCGCCCAGATCGAAACCCCGTTTTTCGTCCTCCACGGTTACTTTACCGGTCAAAAAGATGACCGGAATATGCCGTGTGGCCGGATTGGCCATCAGGCGCTGGCAGACTTCGAGGCCGTCCATGTCAGGCATCATGATGTCCAGCAGGATCAAATCCAACGGCTTGCCGGATTCTGCAACGACCAGGGCCTTTGCACCATTGTTGGCCAGTTTGACTTTGTAGTCATCCTTCAGCAATTCGTTTAACAGATCCAGATTGTCGGGTGAGTCGTCGACCACCAGCACGGTGGCTTTGGCAGTGGTGTTGGATTCGAGGTTCATGGCAATTTCCAGGTTAAACCACACACGCACGGAAACGCCCAACTGCCCGCGTGTACAGTCTTTGGGGTGATGAAGAGGTGGTTTGTCATGTGTCAGACAGGGCTTCCAGTGCCACATCAAAGTCGCTGTTGGCGATGGCGGCCGCAGCCTTGGCCAGGGCTGGCGCCAATGGCGTCCCATGTCCCATGGGGGTGAGTTCAGCAATCAGATCGACCGATTCCGAGTCACAGTCTTCCAGTAGCACTTTAAGCCTTTTGACGCCTTGGTTCAGCGTGTCTTGAAGTTGCGCCGACCGCGCTGTCAACACGCGGGACTGAGAACCCGGCGCTGGGGGGGCTTCGCCCTCCACGGCACTGAGCCCCGCCAGCACGGGCGCCAATGCCGCCAACGTCTGGTCCAGCAGTTCGGCGATGCGCTCGGCCGGTGCACCGTCATTGCAGGCTTGCTCCAGCTCGCCTGCGGCGACCTGAACGTCCCTTGCTCCAATGTTGCCGGCATTACCCTTGAGTGTGTGCGCAGCCCGCTCGGGGGCCAGCGCATCCGCACCCGCCCGAGCCGCCGCAAAAAGGTCGCCGAACTGCCCCTGGCTGTTGCGGAACCGGATCAACATGCGCCGGTACAGTTTTAGGTTGTTCATCGTGATGGCCAACCCAGCCTTGATGTCGATGCCGGGCAAAGGGGGCAAGGTGTGTGGGTCTTGCGCCAGCGTCTCAGATACCGTCGTTGGCATCGCCAGGTCGACTTGGGCTGGTCGCAGAAGTGTGTCGAGCCGCGCCGGCGTAATCCATTTGGCCAGCGTTGAAAACATCGCGTTGACGTTGAGGGGTTTTGCAATGTGGTCCCACATGCCGGCGGCAATTACCTTTTCCCGGTCGCCGGACATGGCGTTGGCCGTCATCGCAATGATAGGTATCTTGGCAAATGCCGGCTGGGAACGAATGGCGCGGGTGGCGTTGTAGCCATCCATGACCGGCATTTGACAATCCATCAGCACACCATCAAATTCAGGGTCTTGGGCGAGCACATCCAGAGCCTCTTGCCCATTGCAGGCCAGTATGACCTCCATGTAGGCTTGCGTCAGCAGTTCCATGGCCAGTTCCTGGTTCATCTCGTTGTCTTCCACCAGCAACACACGGGCTCCCCGAAGTTTCGCCATGCAGGTACCCAGATCTTCTGCTTTTTCCTGGGCACGCGTCTCGGTCACAAAACCCTTACCCAGCATCTCGCCAATGGCTTCCAGCAGGTGGGGCGCGGTAACGGGTTTGGTCAACACCGACTTCAGCGACACACCGCGCTGTTGTGCTTCGTCAATGGCTTCCTCACGGCCGTAGGCAGTGGCCATGATGACAGCGGGGATGCGTGAGATGTGTTCGTCCTGCAGCCGTTGCATGGTCTCTATGCCATCCATACCCGGCATCTTCCAGTCCATCAGCACCAGCGCGTAGGGCAGATCTTTCCGCTCGGCGGCCGTGATCATGGCCAGAGCCTGTTTTCCGTCGGACGCAACGTCGACTTCCAGTCCACTGTATGTGGCCATGGTGGTCAAGATTTCACGTGCCGATGCATTGTCGTCCACTACCAGCACCCGCACGCCGCGCAGTTCATCGGCGCGGAACATGCGCCTGGGCATGGGTTGTTCTTGCAGTCCAAAGCGTGCATGGAAGTGGAAGACCGATCCCTTGCCGGGTTCGCTTTCCACCCAAATGTCACCATCCATCAATTCAACCAGATTCTTGGAAATGGCCAGACCCAAACCGGTGCCACCATACTTGCGCGTGGTGGAGGCGTCGGCCTGGCTGAACGATTGGAACATCTTGGTGCATTGCTCCGGGGTCATACCAATGCCGCTGTCCTTGATCCAGAAGTGCAACTCCACCCCTTGTGGGTCTTGCGCAATTTTTTCGACACCCACCACAATTTCGCCGGTGTCAGTAAATTTGACTGCGTTGTTGCCCAGATTGATCAGCACCTGACCCAGACGCAGCGGGTCGCCCACCAGCGCCGTGGGCACATCGGGTGCCACGGTGAACAACAGTTCGAGCCCTTTTTCCTCGGTCTTCATGCCGACCAGGTTGGACAGGTGGTCCATCACGTCTTCGAGGCGGAAATCGGTCTTCTCCATCGACATCTTCCGCGCCTCAATTTTGGAGATGTCCAGAATGTCGTTGATGATGCCCAGCAGGTTTTCGCCAGCACGATTGACCTTTTCCACGTAGTTGCGCTGTTTTTTATCCAGGTCGGTCTGCAACGCGAGGTGACTCATTCCAATGATCGCGTTCATCGGAGTGCGAATCTCGTGGCTCATATTGGCCAGGAACAGGGACTTGGACTCGGTGGCTTCGTCGGCCACCACTTTGGCTTCTTCCGCCAGTTGTTTGGCCTGTGCCGCCGCCAGCATGGCAATGCGCGCGTTTTCGTAGGCCGCCGCGTTGTCCAGCGCAATCGCGCCGTAGGCACACAGGGCACGAAAGATCGAGCGCTCCCGTTCGCCATACGCATGCTCGCGGTTGGACTGTATGGTCATGACGCCAATCAGGCGTTCTCCGACCACCAGGGGCGCGAACAGCAGGGTCGACATGGGACGCAGGCCGTAGACCAGGCTGTCTTGTTGTGTCCCCGGGGCCAACTCCTCCAGTACTTCGATGCGCTCGCGTGCGACGCGGGCGGCGATGGAACTGGGCGAGTCCAGGTCAATGGTCAAGTCGGGTAACACATGGCCTTCGTCGCGGCCAAACACACGCACCAATCGGTCCCCATTTGCACCGAGGCGGTAGATCGACAGGGACGGTGCGTCGAGCAAGCCCTCAATGCCCTGGTAAAGGGTCGAAAAAACATCCGTGGCATTGAGGTTGGCAGTAATCTTGCGGCCAATTTCGCCCAATTGCTCCAGGGTTCCGGCCGAAAGGGCCAGTTCCGCATTGGTCGCCACCAGGGTGGCTTGTTGCGTCTCCAGGGTCTGCTGCTTCTCATGCAATTCGGCGGTGCGCAGCGCCACCGTGTTCTCCAGCTCCAGCTGGCGCCGCCGCAAATAACCCGTGCGAGCCCGGACAAAGGCGAGCACGGCTGATATCAGCAGCAACACGGCGAAGGCGCGAAACCACAACGTCTGGTACCAGGCCGGCAAGACCCGAATGGGCAGCGCCAGCGCGCTTTCGGTCCAGGTCCCTTCGCGGTTGGAGCCACGCAGGCGCAAGGTGTAGTTCCCCGGGGGCAAATTCGTATACGAGGCCAGGCGTCGGGTGGCATCGGTGGTGATCCAGTCGCGGTCATATCCGTCGAGCTGGTAGGCATATTGGTTGCGCTGCGGAGCAGAAAAATCCAGCGCTGCGAATTCAATTGCAAAACTATTGGCCTCCGGGTTGATCGTCAACGGTAGCTCGCTGGTGCGGGAATTGAAGCGCCCCGCAGGCACCGGCCGGGCGCCGACCCGGGCCTCGGTCACCACCACCGGTGGGCGGTAACGCCAATCCTGCAAATGCTGCGGACGCACCAGGGTCAGGCCACCGGCCCCGCCAAAGGCCAGCTCACCCAGTGCCGTAGTGGCCCCTGACCCCGCCCAACAGCCCTTGACCAGATCATCGGCACGGGCCGGGGCCCGAATTGCAAGACTCTGTGCATCGATGACCGCTAGGCCATTGGCCGTGTTGGCCCAAATCCGGCCGCTGGCGTCCTCCAGCAGCTTGCAGATAATGGCGCTAGGCAGACCCTGCGCGGTCCCCATCCTGCGAAAGCGTGGCTTGCCATCGGCACTGCGCCCCTCCATTACATCGACCCCACCGCCCAACGTGGCCACCCACAACCGACCCTGGCGGTCCAGCAACAGCGAAGCGATGTGCGGATCCGACAAGCTGGCCGCATCACCCGGCGTGGACACAATACGCTCCACCACCGCCCCGCTGGCGTCCAGCCGATTGAGGCCGTTTTGGGTGCCCACCCACAGGCTGCCATCGCGATCACGCACCAGGGCCTTCACCCGCGGGTCACTCAACTCACTGAAACTGGCCAGGCGGGTGGGTGTGCCCTGCGCATCAAAGCGCCACAGGTAGGCGCCAGCCGGTGGTGGCCCGGCCACACCGCCGGCCACCCACAGGTTTCCATCGTCATAGGCCAGGGCCGAAATCCCCTCAAACGGCTTGCCCGGTGGCCAAGGCAGGCGCGTTACCTTGGAGCCCTGTGCGTCGGTACGGTACAAGCCCGCTCCCGTGCCTACATACACATCACCGGTAGACGCCTGCGCCAGGGTCCACACGGTGCTTTTGGGCAAGGCCGTATCGGGGCGAGCGGCATCGGGTCGTACCCCAGTCACCACCGCATCGGCCGGGTTGAGGATGTCCAGACCGTTCTGACCCAGGCCCAGCCATAACCGGCCTGAGCTGGAGCCCAAGACCGAAAAAACATCCAGGTCGGGAGCACCCTGTGCGCGGCCCAAACGCCCTGACACCGTCAAAATGCCCGCTGCCGCCGGGTCATGGCGGCTCAGCCCTTGGGTGGTGCCGACCCACAGCAGGCCCGAGCGATCGCGCCGCACCGCATTGACCTGGTCACTGAGCAGGCTGGCGCGCACGGCGTCGTCATGGCGCACCCGCCGGGTGTGCCAGTCGGCCGTACGGATAACCACGATGCCCTGACCCAAGGTGCCCAGCCAGATCTCGCCGGGTCGTGCCTCCGAAATGGATACCACCCGGTCGCTGCCCAACGTAGGGACTTCACCGCCGTGCTCTTCCACGGCTTTGGCCATGCCCGAGGCAGCATCGATGACAAACGCGCCGTTGGCATTGGTACCCACCCAGATGCGTCCGGAAGTGTCCTCAAACAGGGCACGCACCACCGGCGGCGCACCATTGGCCGTGGGCAGCGTAATGGGGACAAATCCGGTACCAGCAGCGTTTAGCTGAACCAGGCCTCTGGCGGTACCCACCCACAGTTTGGTATTGCGCCCACGTAATACCGCGGTGACCACGTTGTTGGGCAGACTGCTGGTGTCCTTGGGGTCGTGGCGCCAGTGTTGGGTGGCGCTGGCCGTGTTGTCAAGTTGGTCCAGGCCACCGCCGTGGGTGCCCACCCAGATGCCACCGGCACCATCGTCGGCCACGGCGTTCACCCCCTTGTGGCTAATACCCTGTGGGCCGATAGGGATACGAACGAAGCTGTCTTGTTCGCGGTCGTAGCGGGCCAGGCCGCCTGAACCGGTGCCAACCCACAACCGGCCCTGACCATCGGTGTAGAGGGTGTGGACATAGTTGTCGGGCAGGGCTGAGGCAACTTTGGGGTCGGGCAAATAGGGCTTGAAGCGGTAACCGTCCCAGCGCGCCAAACCGCCTTGGGTGCCAACCCACAGGAAACCATCACCGTCTTCGGCGATGGCCATGATGTGGTTGTGCTGCAGGCCCTGATCGGAGCCGGCGTGTTGGAACACGCTGTCGGCCAGTTCACTCCAGCGTTGGGGACCTGCGTCCTTGCCCATCGGTTGCGTGGTGTTTACTGTTGCGGGCGCTGCACAGACAGCGCCCGCACCGAGCAGGCAGCTGACCACCAGGGCTCCGGCGCCCAACCAGCGCCGTCGGGCGCGCTGCGGATCCGGGGCGAAGGGTGTGACTGCGCTGGTGTGTGACAGATCCGGTGGCGCAGCAGTCATGGGTTCTCCTGGTCGTTTTCTGGTGATGGTGAGAATGCCCGCGGCGCCGAATCCATGGTCAACACTCCCTGTGCTCGCTGTCACTGCATTGGCCGGCATTCTGGAGCCCTGCTGGATGCAGAGCCGCCGAAGACGTTGGTTTTCGGCTGATTCTATGCTCACTTTTTTGACAAATTGGTGTTCCCAGCACACTGATCGGCCCACGGTAGCACGCCCGGCCCCGCTCTGGTTGGCCTACTAAAATCGCAGGCCCCGGTGTAAGGGCTTATTTTCAAGGTACATGCATGCAGTTTCCGGTCTCCATAACGCCCGATTGGCGGCGTCGCGTTTACGGTTTCACCGGCGCGGTTTTGGCTGTCTGGGTCTTGGCATGGCTGGCAGTTCCGCCCCTGGTGCATCGGCTGATTGAACAGCAGGGCAGTCAGGCCCTGGGTCGCACGGTGACCGTAGGCGCCGTCGCCTTCAGGCCCTGGTCGCTGGAGCTGACGGTGTCCGACCTGGCAGTGGCCATGGCCGACGGCAGTGGCCCCCAACTGGTGGTGGGCCGCCTGTATGCCGATGTGGAACTGGTGTCGCTGTTGCACATGGCCCCGGTGCTGGACGCCATCACGGTGGAGCAGCCCACGCTGCGCCTCATCCACAAGGGCGATGGGCGTTATGACGTAGACGATATTCTGGAGCGGCTGAACAAGGCCCCGGAGCCCGCGTCGGGGCCGATACCATTTGCCCTTTACAACCTCAGTCTCCATGGCGGCAGCGTCGATTTCACCGACCAACTGCCTGCAGGAGCCCGCCAACACGCCGTGCGTGCGCTGCACCTGGCGCTGCCCTTCCTCAGTACGCTGGATTCCAAGCGGGACGTCAAGGTGGTGCCACGCCTGGCTTTTGAGCTCAATGGCAGCGCCTTTGATACCGCGGCCGAAGGCACACCGTTTGCACAGACCCACAAGGGCGCTGCCACGCTCAAGATCACCCATCTGGACCTTGCGCCCTATTTGCCCTATCTGCCCCAGGGTGGGCCGCTGCGGCTTAGCGGCGCGGTGGTGGACGCCGATCTGCGTCTGGGCTTCGAGCAATCCACCCAGTCCCGGCTCAGCGTGGCCGGTAGGGTCCAGGTTTCCGGGCTGGCGCTGGGGGACGCAGCGGGTCAGCCGGTGTTGGGCGTGGAGTCCCTGGTCGCTGAATTGAGCGATGTGCGCCCGTTGGATCGGACCGCACAGTTGGCCGCGCTGGAGATCACGGGGCCGCGTCTGCAAGTGGTGCGTGATGTATCTGGGCGCATCAAGCTGCTCTCTGGTATGACCGGTAGCGACCAAGCTGCTACTAAAAACATAGCTGCTTCCGCATATTCCACGGGGGCTACTGGCCAAAAAGACTCACAAGTTTTGGCCAAAACGGCATCCAAGGCCTGGACCTTGGGTTTGGAGCGGCTGGTTGTCAACAAGGGTGCCGTGGGCTGGACGGATGACAGCACTCGGCCGCAAGCCCGCCTGACGCTGGACACGCTGGCACTGCAGGCCCATGGCTTGCGCTGGCCGCTGGCGGCGTCTTCGCCGATGCGTGTGGACGGTTCTGCCCGTCTGATGGCCAGTGGCAAAGCCGCTCGCCTGGCCTTTAACGGCGAGGCAACGGCTGCGCGGGCCACGGGGCAGGTGTCCCTGGCGGATGCCGAATTGGCGCTGGCTGCACCGTATCTGTCGCAGGCTCTGCACCCCGCCGTGAGCGGTGTGTTGGATGCGGAGCTGAACGCCACCTGGTCCGCTGACAGCCTGCAATTCAGCGTGCCCCGGCTGACCGTGCGCGACTTTGCGCTCACGGCGGGCAAGGAGCAGCCGATGGCAGACACCACTTTGTCGACCGGCGCCCAGCGTGCCGCCAGCGAGATGCCGCGGTTCAAGTTGCTGGAGATCACGGCGGCCCAATTCGACTGGGGCGCCCGCACCGCATCGGTCGGCAAGCTGGCCTTGCGATCACCCAGCTTCATGGCGCACCGCAACACGGGTGGGCAGTGGACCGCACAAACATGGTTGAAAACGGCAGTGCCAGAGACCACCACTGCGCCACCGGACACGCCCACCGATACAGCACCCGGCGCCGGTGCGGCCACCGCAGGGCTGGCTTCTGCCTGGCAGGTGAGTGTGGGCGAACTGGCGGTAGACGACGCCACCCTGAAGCTGGACGATCGCAGCCTGGCCCGACCGGTGCGACTGGAGCTGTCAGCTCTGAAGCTGCAACTCAACAACGCAACGCTGGAGGGTAACAAGCCTGCACCCCTGAGCCTGTCGGCGCGTGTCAAAGCAGGCCGTACCGAGCCGGGTTCGTTGAACTACCGGGGTACGCTGATGTGGGCGCCGCTGGTGGTCCAGGGCACGCTGGACGCGCAAGACATTCCTTTGCATGCCGTGACCCCGTATGTCGCGGACCAGCTCAACCTGGCCGTGTTGCGGGCCGACACCAGTTACCGCGGCGAGATGCGGTATGCGGCCGGTCCCGCAGGTACAGTCCTGCAGCTGAATGGGGACGCGTCGCTGGACGACTTCCGCGCCAATACCGTGGTGGCGGCAGGCGGTGCCGACGCGGTGCCGGTACAAGGCCTCGAGCTTGGCGTGGCCGAAGAACTGCTGAGTTGGAAGTCCCTGCAGGTGCCCGGCATCGACTTGCGCATGGCACCGGGCTCTGCCACCCGGTTGCAGGTGCGTGAAGCGAGTTTGTCCGATTTTTTTGCGCGCGTGATCGTGTTTCCGACCGGGCGTGTCAATCTGCAGGACCTGGTTAAAGGCGCGCCACAACCGAACCCCGCCCGCACCGATGCCAATGTCGCCGCCACAGCCGTTCAAAGGGACCCGCTTGCCGCCATCGTCAGCATGGGACCCATAACCCTTGTCAACGGCAAGGTGTTGTTTTCGGATCGATTTATCCGGCCCAACTATTCGGCGGACATTACCGAGCTCAGTGGCACGTTGAGCCAGTTTTCCTCGCAGATTGCAGACGGTAAAGTACCACTGGCCGATCTGGCTTTGAAGGGACGGGCCGAAGGCTCGGCATCGTTGGAGGTGACCGGCAAGATCAACCCGCTGGCGCAACCCCTGGCCCTGGACATCAAAGGCAGTGTGCGTGACCTGGACCTGCCGCCGCTGACGGCCTATTCGGTCAAATACGCAGGTTATGGCATCGAACGCGGCAAGCTCAGCATGGATGTCACCTACACCGTGCAGCCCGATGGCCAATTGACTGCCAACAACAATTTGATCCTGAACCAGCTCAGTTTTGGAGACAAGGTGGAGGGTGCTCCCAACAGCCTACCGGTGAAACTCGCCGTCGCTTTGCTGGCTGACCGCGACGGGGTGATCGACATCAACCTGCCTATCAGCGGCTCGCTGAACGACCCCGATTTTCGGATCGGTGCGGTGGTCTGGAAGGTCATCACCAACCTGATTGGCAAGGCACTGACGGCGCCCTTCAGCCTGATTGCGCATGCGTTCGGCGGTGGCAGTGCGGGCGACGCGCTGAGCGCCGTGGTGTTTGAACCGGGCAGCAGTGGGTTGACGGCGGACGCAAAGGGTGGCCTGGATACGGTTGCCAAGGCGCTGGCCGAGCGCCCGGTGTTGCAGGTGACGGTGGTTGGTACCGCCAGCCTGGACACTGAGCGTGATGCCTTGAAGCGCGAACGCCTCAGGGGCTTGATGCTGGGGGAGAAACGCCGCCGCGCCGCTGTCACCGGCCAGGACGTCGCCAGCGCCGTCGCGCTGTCGGATGCCGAACGCCCCGCGCTGCTCAAGGATGTGTACCGCCGCGTCGATATCACCAAGCCCCGCAATGTGTTGGGTTTGGCCAAGGACATTCCCGATGCTGACATGGAGGCCTTGTTGTTGGCCAGTATCACGGTGTCCGAAGACAGCATGCGTGAACTGGCGTTGCAACGTGGTGTGGCGGTCAAGGACTATCTGGCCAGCCGCAAGCTCGGTGCCGAGCGCTTGTTTCTGGGGGCTCCCAAAATCGTGGCATCGGCTGCCGACTGGAAACCCCGAGCGGAACTGAATGTGACCAGTCGCTAAGGCTCAGCGCACGTCCCATTCCGCCAGTTGCTGGTTGGTGGCAATCAGGCGTGTGACCAACATTTTGATGAACGCCTTGTCGAAACAAGATTGCAACTCTGCCGAGGCCTGGTGCAGCGAGGCACTCTTGATTTTCAGCACCGAAACAGCGGTCTCGGCGACCACCGTGGCCGATCGGATGTTGGAGTCGGACTGTAGGTAGACCATTTCACCAATGCTGACGCCCGCGCGTAATTTGGTGAGGGCCAGGTTCTTTTTGCTGACCCGCACGACCCCGTCCAGTAGCAGGTAAAAGGAGCGTCCCACACTGTCTTCCTCCATCAGGACCGTGCCGGCGTCCAGGCTGCGGATGCGACCCAGGCGCAGCGTCTCCCAGATGGCAACGTCTGAAAAATCCTTGAAAAAGTCCAGTTGCCGCAGTGTTTGAAAACGCTCGACCTCGGTGATTTGGGTGGCCAGTTTGGTCAGACTGGTGCTGGCGCTGCTCACGGCATCGGCAAAGGCCCCCCAGTCGGGAAAACGGTCCCCGGGTTTTTTTGCCAATGCTGTGCGCACCACGTCATCCAGCGTGGCGGGCAGGTCGGGGCGCAACACACGAACGGGCACCGGTTGTTCAGAGCCTATTTTG
>ERZ724527.157-NODE-157-length-34191-cov-4.642694_pt1 | contig 34191 bp, 31 predicted proteins | sample MGYA00376060_ERZ724527 | MGnify/ENA primary metagenome ERZ724527 (study PRJEB28724, sample SAMN07190886) | activated sludge metagenome | isolation source: activated sludge of sewage treatment plant in Hong Hong | place: USA: Christiansburg, Virginia | collected...
CCGGATTTTGTCCTTTATCTAATTTTATCAACTGCTGCGCTCCAGCATCCCAAATCCACAAAAAAGTATTGTCGTAAGAAGCTCCTACGCAAGTAATCATATATGTTCCTAAGCTATACGCATCAATAATATCCAACTCCCGCAAGCGATAATCTAATTCTATTATTTTTCCATAATCAGGAGAAAATAAAATGGTTTTAAAGCCATTGACACTAATAATTTCACAATGTTCATTGATATAAATACTTCCATAATTTTGAAAAAAGGTTCCGTCTGAATAATAGCGTTCTAACATGCCCTTGCGCATCAAAAAAATATCATCTGTAGTATTAATAAATAATTTTGTAGCAGACTTAGGAATCGTTTTGTAAAAAACAGGAACAGCACCAAAAGTTGTTATGGAAATATAACAAAACAACATAAAAAGCAAACTGTGTTTATATATGCTGCCAAGAGATATTTTGTTATTTTTTCTATCTATTTCCATTCCAATAAATTCATTTTTGTTCCATCAAAAACGGCATAACTATTGTGAATTAGCCAATCTCCCAAATTGATATAAGTACTCTTTTCATTCAAAGAAATTTTCATTGGTAGATGCCGATGCCCCATGATAAAATAATCAAAATGCTGTTCTTCTAATTTTCGTTTACAATATTGAATCAACCATTCCTTCTCTTCCCCTTGAAACACTTCTGTTGCTGGGTCTGTAAAAGAATGTCTTGACCAAAGTTGAGCAATTCTTATACCAATATCTGGATGTAGCCAACGAAACATCCAAATACAGGCGGGATTTGTAAATATTTTTTTCAAAATTTTATACTTCAAATCGCCAGGACCTAAGCCATCGCCGTGTGCTACAAAAATGGAGTGATTGCCACTTTGCAACATTACTCTTTCATGAAAAATAGTGACACCGAGTTCTTGCTGTAAATAATTGTTCAGCCATAAATCGTGATTACCGGTAAACATATATACTTCGATTCCTTTTTCTTTTAATTGGATTAATTGAGCAAAAAATCGAACAAAATATTTGGGAACAGCCAGTTGGTATTCGAACCAAAAGTCAAAAGTATCTCCCACAAAAAATACCGCTTGTGCCTCTTCTTCAATAGATTTTAAAAATTGAATAATGCGTTGCTCTCTTTCGAAACTTCTATTATAATCCGGCGCACCGAGATGCAAGTCGGACAGAAAATAGATTTTTTCGTTCTGTGAAAGATTTATCGAAAGATTCATTTTTGTAAAAATAGGAAATTCCATTTGTAATGAACGGAATAATAAAAACATATTTTATTGAATAATCTATTGTGTTATTTAAAAAAGTTATGTACCGATTAGCTGTTTATCTTTACTTTAGTTGCTATTCCTTCAATGCTTTTGTTAATTTTGCCAAATGAATGCTATTTCTACGCTTATTTTTGATTTTGGCGGTGTTATAATCAATCTAAAAACGGAAACGGATTGGATGCAACAAGATTTATTTCCCAATTATCACACTGAATCTTTAATTAAATTAAATGCTTCGGGATTTTTTAATAAATGGGAAGAAGGGAAAATTAGTGCAGAAGAATTTTTGCAACAAATGCAATCAATTGCCATTGATAAAGAAATTACTCATGAAATTATTAAACAACACTGGAATGCCATTTTAAAAGATATTCCAGTACACAGAGTGGAATTACTAAAACAACTTAAGCAACAATACCGATTAATTTTATTGAGCAATACCAATACTATTCACGTAGAAGCATTTGAACAATACATTATTGAGACGTTTGGAGAAAATATATTGCAAACGAATTTTCAAACGGTTTATTATTCCCAAGAAATTGGCATGCGCAAACCCAATCGAGAAATTTATGAATTTGTATTGGAGCAACAAGGTATCCATGCTTCCGAAGTTATTTTTTTTGATGACAAAGAAGAAAACCTCACAGAACCCAAAAAATCAAGATGGAAAACGGTTTTAGTAGATAGAGATATTACCGAATTAACCCCGACAGTTTTGAAGGATTTATAAAGCAACTTTAGCTGTTGTTAATTTTTAATAAAAATATTGTTTGACAAACTACAACAGAGTATCTTACTACTTACTACTCGATACTTACTACTCTGTATGTTATACTCAATACTATTTCGTATCTTTGCGCATCAATTTTAAAATATGCAACAACTTTCTGAACAAGAGCAAGTACGACGCGAAAAACTTGAAAAATTAAAAACCTTAGGGATAGATCCTTATCCAGCTCCATTGTATCCAGTTAATACTACCGCAAAAGAGATAAAAGAAAACTATAAAGAGGAAGTATTAGAAGACGGCACCAAGAATAGATTGAATTATCAGGAAGTATGTATAGCTGGTCGCTTGATGGCTACTCGTGCGGCAGGAAAAGCCACTTTTGCAGAATTGCAAGACAGCACCGGACGTATTCAACTTTATGTGCGTCGCGATGATATTTGTAAAGGAGAAGACAAAACTTTTTACGATACCGTTTTTGCCAAATTATTCGATTTGGGCGATTTTATTGGGATAAAAGGCTATGCTTTTATTACTAAAATGGGTGAAATTACGATTCATGCCACAGAGGTAACGTTACTTTCTAAATCTTTGCGTCCTTTGCCGGTGGTAAAAAAAGACGAACAAGGAAATATATTCGATGCATTCTCCGATCCTGAATTGCGCTATCGTCAGCGTTATGTGGACTTAGTAGTGAATTCCAATGTGCGCGAAACATTTGTAAAACGCACCAAAATGATGAATTCTATTCGAGAGTTTTTGAACGAAAAAGGTGCTTTGGAAGTCGATACTCCAGTATTGCAAAGCATTCCCGGTGGTGCTGCAGCCCGACCATTTATTACACACCACAATGCTTTAGACATTCCATTGTATCTGCGTATTGCCAATGAGCTTTATTTAAAAAGATTAATCGTAGGCGGTTTTGATTGGGTGTATGAATTTTCTCGAAATTTTAGAAATGAAGGAATGGATAGAACCCACAATCCTGAATTTACGGTATTGGAATTCTATGTTGCCTACAAAGATTATTTCTGGATGATGGAAACAACCGAGCAATTATTAGAAAAAGCCGCAATGGATACCAACGGAAATACTTTTGTGGAAGTAGGTGAAAATATGATTAATTTCAAAGCTCCTTTTAAACGTATTTCCATTTATGATTCTATCAAAACATATACAGGATTTGATGTTTCTGAAATGGAGGAAGCTGGATTGCGTGAAGTTTGTAAGCACTTAAAAATAGAAGTGGACAACAGCATGGGTAAAGGAAAATTGATTGATGAAATTTTTGGAGCTCGCTGCGAACATAATTATATTCAACCAACATTTATTATAGATTACCCAGTGGAGATGTCGCCATTAACTAAAAAACATCGCAGTAAGAAAGGGTTAGTAGAGCGTTTTGAGTTAATGATAAACGGAAAAGAAGTTGCTAATGCATATACCGAATTAAATGACCCAATCGACCAGCGGGAGCGTTTTGAAGAACAATTAAAATTAATGGAACGTGGTGATAATGAAGCCATGTTTATCGATCATGATTTCTTGCGTGCCTTAGAGTACGGAATGCCGCCAACTTCAGGTATCGGTTTTGGGATAGACCGTTTGGCAATGTTATTGACCAATCAGGCATCTATTCAAGAAGTATTGTTCTTTCCGCAAATGCGTCCAGAAGCAAAATAAAATTATTTCAGTTTTATTATTCTTTTTTCTTGAAATAAAGAATATGTACTTTCAACCATATAGCTCTGGATAATTGAGTAATATAAGGCGTAGTAATGATTAATGCAACAGCGCAGCCAATAATATAATAAGCGGCATTGTCCAAAAATTTTTCCCAAGTATAATTAAAAGCAATATAAATTGGGAGCAACATTAAACATAAAGCAGTGGTAAGAATATAACTGACATACATGGCGCCAAAATAAAAGCCGGGTTCTACTTCAAAATCTTCATTGCAATATTCGCAACGATGATTCATATCCAACATATTTTTGAGTTTATAGGGATTTGATTTAAATAATTTTCCTTTGCCACAAGTAGGACACCGGAGAAAAAATATACTTTTGTTGGATTTAACGGACATAAGGATTGGTTGTTTAAATTAAATTTTTGGAGTTAATTCAATAAATAATTCAGTTCCAGCTCTTGGTTTGATTGAATTTTCACAATTCTCCATTTTTAGAATATCAAATTTAGTAGAAAACAATTCAAAATACTCTTCTTGGCTCCCGCCAAACGGTGGTCCTCCTGAAAAAATTTTATTAAACATCAAACCTACTAATTTTCCTGTTGGTTTTAACAATTGATGCATTTTTTCTGTGTAATCTTTACGCATTTTGGGATCTAAAGCGCAGAAAAAAGTTTGTTCTATAATGACATCATATTGCCCTGTATGAGTAAAAAAATTCCCGCAAATAACAGTTAATTCTTTTCCGATATAATTCTCCAATTTTTGCAATAGTTGTACTGCTAATGTTGGGGAAATATCTATAATTGTTACATTTTTAAATCCATTTTCCAATAAATATTGTGCTTCGTAAGCATTGCCACAACCAGGAATTAAAATGGCAACAGCCTTATCCTGCAAAGTATCAACATAAGATTTTATAGGAGGAGAAACGACCTTCAAATCCCACATGGTAATGTTGTTTTTCCAGCAGGTATCCCAAAAAGTAACGTCTAATTTTAATTCGTTTTTTTCGCTCATAAGAATAATTCTTTTAAAATAATATAAATACCCATTATCAATACTACTACGCCAAAAAGGCGTTTCAAAGTTGCTCCTTGAATTTTATCCGACCAACGAATACCGAGCAACATCCCAATAATAGCAATTACGGAAAAGGACAAAATCATACTCCAATTTACAGATAAATTCAAATCGCCGGCAAAGCCAATAAGTGAATTTACAGTAATAATAATTAAGGATGTACCGATAGCCCTTCTCATACAATGTTCTTTTAGCAACACCAAACTTGGTATAATTAAAAAACCTCCACCGGCACCTACTAATGCAGTTAATGCACCCACCAAAACTGCCATACCCGTTGTTGCTTTAGGATTTGCATTGGCGTTGGGTATTTTTGCAAAACAATCTATATCTCCTTGTTTAGCATTTCGTATCATAGATATCGAAGAAAAAAGCATTATCACGGCAAATAGAATCAATAGAAAAATATTTTTTGTCAAGATAAAACTACCAATGTGAATTAGCTCATCCGGCATCATGGGCAAGATAACTTTTCGCGTAAAAAACAAACTCAATAAAGAGGGTATTAAGAAATTAATAGCCGTTTTAATATCCACCATATTTTCTTGGTATTTTCGATAAGCACCAATAAATGCAGTTACACCCACAACAAACATTGTGTAGTGCGTGGCTGTTTGCATGTTTTTAATTCCAAATAAATAAACAAAAATGGGCAAGGCTAAAATAGTTCCACCGCTGCCAATCATTCCGAGTGACAAGCCAATGAATAATGCTGATATATATCCTGCAATTTCCAATTAAACTATTTGTCGTTGTAAGTATTAATTATGTAAATTTACGAGTTGTCTTTCTATATTCTTAGTAGTTTATGTTACAAAACTCTCTTTATCATACAATCGGATTAATGAGCGGCAGCTCATTAGATGGATTGGATATTTGTTATGTTCAATTTAATCCAGTAAATACAGACTTCGAATATAAAATTTTACAAGCAAATTGCATAGAGTATTCAGAGCGTTTCAGAGAGCGGTTGCGCCAAGCACCTAATCTATCAGCTATGCAATTAGCTCAATTGCACACTGAATTGGGGAAGTATTTTGGCGAAACCACGGCTGCGTTTATCCAACAACATAAAATTGAAAAAATAGATTTTATCTGCTCGCATGGGCAAACTATTTTTCATCAACCTTTGTTGGGTTTTACCTCTCAAATTGGATGTGGTGCGCAAATTGCAGCAAAAACGAATTGCAAAGTAATATGTGATTTAAGAACAACAGACATTGCCTATGGTGGGCAAGGTGCTCCCATTGTTCCTATTGCAGAAAAGTATTTATTTCCTGATTATTCTACCTTTTTAAATATCGGAGGCATTGCAAATATTTCTCACCAAAAAGAAAACTACACGTCCGCATTTGATGTTTGTGCTGCTAACACCCTCTTGAATTATTTAGCCAAACAAAAAAATCTTGTTTATGATAAAGATGGATTATTGGCAAGAAAAGGAACAATCATTCCCAATTTATTAGCAGCATTAAACAACATTGAATTTTGTAAAAAACAAGGAGCCAAATCTTTAGGAACAGAGCATATTTTTCAAGAATGGATTTCATTATTTGAAAAACAGGATGGTTCGATGGAAGATAAATTGAGTACGGCGGTGGAACATATTGCTATGCAAATTGGGCAAACGGTGCAAGATTTTTCTGTGCAACCCAATAGTGCAATGTTAGTTACGGGTGGAGGTGCTTTAAATACATTTTTAATAGAACGAATACAGCATTTTGCGCCGATAAAAGTGGAGGTACCAGACATATTAACGGTTCAATACAAAGAAGCGTTAGCAATGGCATTTTTTGGTTTATTGCGATTATTGGAACTCCCCAATTGCGTGGCATCTGTTACAGGAGCAAAAAAAGATACAATTGGTGGAGCAATATATTTACCCTGATATTTTCAATTTGATAATGTTATTGCAACAGCTTTGGCAAAATCTCTCGTTACCTTTACTTTGAAAATCTATTCGATATGTCATTTTTACAACAACCATTTGCTTGGTATATTGCAGGACCTTTGATAGCAGTAAATTTATTTCTGCTTTGGTATTTCGGACAGCGTTTTGGCATTTCTACTTGCATGAAAGCAACTTGCTCTGCTTTGGGCGCAGGAAAAAAAACACCATTCTTTAATTACAATTGGAAAAATGATTCTTGGTTGATGGTCTATGTTTTAGGAACCGTCATTGGTGGATTCATTGCTTTTCAATTTTTAGGTGCAGGAGCACCGGTGACAGTTTCAGAAAAAACCACCAAAGCATTAGAACAATTAAATATAGTGGCCAATCAATCGTTTGAACCGGCAGAAATCTTTTCTCTGCAAAATATATTTTCCATAAAGGGATTTTTACTATTAGCCAGTGGTGGATTTTTAATTGGCTTCGGAACACGTTGGGCAAACGGTTGCACGTCTGGTCATGCTATTGCAGGATTAAGCAATTTGCAATTGCCATCGTTTGTAGCCGTCATTGGTTTCTTTATTGGAGGATTAATTATGACACATTTATTAATTCCAATAATTTTTAAATAAATTTATCATTCTATTTTTTTATAAAATGAAACAACTTAAATTTTTATTACTCGGCATATTTTTCGGAATTGTACTGGCAAAAGCACAAGTAATTTCATGGTTCCGTATTTATGAAATGTTCCGATTCGAATCTTTTCACATGTACGGGATTATTGGCAGTGCTGTTGTATTAGGTGTTATAATCGTTCAGGTTATCAAGCGCACCCAAATGAAAGACATTAATGGCAAACCAATTCAAATAGAACCTAAACCAGCTACTTATAAAGCCAGCATGTTCGGTGGTATTCTTTTTGGATTAGGATGGGCATTGGTGGGTGCTTGCCCTGGGCCAATTTATATCTTAATCGGGGCTGGGTTTTGGAGTCTTTTAATTGTATTGGCATTTGCTTTGATTGGTACATATCTGTATGGAGTTTTAAAAGAAAAACTACCACACTAATTTTTAAGAAAATTTTTTAAACACAATAGAATCATTTTTATGTCTTACCAAGAATTAAATCCGAAAGAATTTCTTGCCGCTTTTAATGAGCAAAAAGAAGAGGCTGTTTTATTAGATGTACGCACTCCGGCAGAGATTGCAGAAATTAATATAGACGGGCACATTGCTATTGACATCCAACAAGCACCGATATTTATGCAAAAAGTTGCCGAATTGGATAAAAATAAAACCTATTTCATTTATTGCAGAAGTGGCAACAGAAGTGGACAGGCTTGCAAATTTATGGCATCCCAAGGATTTCAGCATTTATATAACTTAAAAGGCGGAATGTTGGCTTGGATGCAAACAGATTTTGAATAATATCTATTTCTCCGTATTTTAGTCTATTCGTAGCTACACTTTTGCAGCTCTGTTTCCTGCTATGTTTTATTTATATTTTTTAACCAATCATAAATACAATTTTTAGTAGCTTTAGAGTTTAATTTCAACGTTATTTATAAAAAACAAAATATATGAAAAAAATAATAACCATACTTTGTTGCTGCTTTGTTTTGAATATGCAGGCAGGAAATCAAGATAAATATTTTGAAATAGCAAAGAATATGGAATTGTTCACTCAATTGTATAAAGAATTGAATACGTATTATGTGGACGATATTGATCCCAATAAATTAATGACAGACGGTATCAATAAAATGCTGGACGGATTAGATCCTTTTACAAATTATATTTCGGGAGCAGATTTAGATGAATATCAATTACAAACTACAGGAAAATATGGTGGTATTGGCTCCCGAATTGCAAAAATTGGTGATTATGTAGTTATTACCGATCCTTATGAAGGGTATCCAGCTCAAAAAGCAGGCTTAGAATCTGGCGATCAGATTATAGAAATTGATGGAAAGGTGGCTACTAAATATAACTCTGAAGAAGTCAGCCAATTGCTAAAAGGAGAACCGCACACAAAAATTACCGTAAAAGTAAGAAAAGCCGTTACCAACGAAGAGAAAACATATACATTTACCAGAGAGGAAATTAAGATACAAAATGTACCCTACTTTGGAATGGTCAATGACAAAACAGGATATATTAAACTAAATTCCTTTACCGATAATGCGGCACAAGAAGTTCAGGATGCATTGAAAGAATTAAAGAAAAATGTAAACTTAAAAGGTGTTATTTTAGATTTGCGCGGAAACGGTGGTGGTTTATTAAATGAAGCCATCAGCATTTGCAATACTTTTGTGGACAAAGGAACAAATATTGTAAATACCAAAGGGAAAATTCAAGAATCAAATTTTCAATATTTTACCACGGGCAAACCAGTGGACACGAACATTCCATTAGTAGTTTTGACGGATGGTGGTTCTGCCTCTGCCTCTGAAATTGTTTCAGGCTCCATGCAAGATTTAGATAGAGGCATTATCATCGGGCAAAACACGTATGGAAAAGGATTGGTGCAAATTACCAAACCCGTTGCTTATAAAGCAAAATTAAAAGTAACGATTTCTAAATATTATATTCCAAGTGGCAGATGTATCCAACGTATAGATTATACACATCGTGGAGCTGATGGAGTAGCTACTGCACTGCCTGATTCTTTAAGACAAGAGTACAAAACAAAAGGAGGACGAACCGTAAAAGATGGGGCAGGCATCGAACCGGATATTAAAACTGCGGAAGAAAGAATAGCCCCCATTACCATTGCTCTATATACTAAAAATCATCTCTTTAATTATGCCAGTATTTATAAAAACGAACACCCTACACTAAGGGCGGAAAACAAGTTCACTATGACGGATGAAGAGTACAACAAGTTCATTAGCTATTTGAAGGGTAAAGAATACGATTACACCACTCTAAGTGAAGCAAAATTGAAAGAATTAAAAAAGAGCATTACCGACGATAATTTTTCAGCACCTGTACAAAAAGTAATTACAGATTTAGAAACTCAAATAAAACACGACAAATCTACTGATTTGGAGAAATACAAACCTGAAATTAAACGCTTATTAGAAGAAGAAATTGCCAGTAGATATGGATACGAAAAAGCCAGAATTGCAAACGGATTAAAAGACGATCTAGACGTAGCTGAGGCAATTAATATCTTAAATGACGCCACTAAATATAAGTCAATTTTAGGAGCGAAGAAATAAACACGTGTCAAAAATACCAACGTATATTTTGTGTATGGAAACAGCCAATGCTGTTACCTCTATAGCCATTTCTGAAAATGGCCATTGCATAGCCGAAAAAACAATTTTAGAGCCGAACAAAGCCGCCGACAAACTCCATCGTTTAGTAGAAGCATTATTAGCAGAAACCTCACTTGCATTTTCCTCTTTAAATGCCATTGCTATTAGTGCCGGTCCAGGTTCATATACAGGGCTTCGCATTGCCACCGTTGCTGCCAAAGGGTATTGTTTCGCCTTAAACATTCCTTTAATTGCTATTCCTACTTTACAGGCAATGACACATGGAATTAGAAAGCGATACCATTTTTTAGATATTGATTTTTATGTGCCGATGATTGACGCACGAAGAATGGAAGTGTTTACTTCTTTTTTTAATGAAGAATTAGAATGTATTCAATATTTCCCAAGTCTTATTATAGACGAACATTCGGTTGAATTATTCCAACAAGAAAAAAAATACCTCCTTTTTGGAAACGGTGCCACCAAAGTTATTCCATTTTTGAACACATCCAATCTTATTATTTCCAAAGCATATTCTCCCAGTGCCGAAGATATCTGCGAATTAAGTTTTGAACGATTTAAGCAACAGAAATTTGAAGACATTGCCTACTACGAACCTTCGTACTATAAAGCCTTTCACTCCACACAAAAAAGCAAATAGGAATTTACTTCTTATTTAAACAAGATTTAGAAATACTATTATTTATTTTTACAGGCAAATGTTAGGCAAAGCAACTAAATACTATCTACATTCATACAAAGGACTTACCAAAGAAATTTGGTTGCTTTCATTCGTTAATTTAATCAACCGATGCGGTACAATGGTCATTCCATTTATGATGTTGTACCTCACTTCTCAACAACACTGCACCATTAGCCAGGCTGGCATTGTAATGAGTTTATGGGGAATAGGTGCTTTTATTGGTAGTTATATTGGCGGTAAGCTATCCGATTCTATCGGATTTCATCAAGTACAGTTAATGACGCTTGCCTTAGGCGGAGTAGGGTTTATCATTTTAGGATTTCTGCAAAATTATTCTACAATCTGTATATTTACTTTCATATTAGGAGCAGTAAATGAAGCCTTTCGACCTGCAAACTCAGCAGCTATCGGAAAATATAGCACTGAAAAAAATCGAGTTCGCTCCTTAACTTTAATGCGCTTATCTTTCAATTTAGGCTGGGCTTTAGGAGGTGGAATCGGAGGTTTTATTGCACATCATTCTTACCAATTATTATTTTGGGTGGATGGAATAACCAACATATCTGCAGCATTGTTGTTGTGGAAATTATTACCGGTGCCAAAAAAAGAAATTACAACAGAAAAGGGTACAATATCTACTAAAAAAATTTCCATTTGGTCGGATAAACAATTCATAAAATTTATCCTAATTTCTATTATTTTTCTAAGTTGTTTTGTTCAATTATTCACTAATTTATCTGTTTATTTTAAACAAGAATTACACTACAGCGAAAATCTAATAGGATTTCTTTCTTCTTGGAACGGTCTTTTGATAGTATTAATGGAAATGACTGTTATCTATTGGATTGAACGCAATTGGAGCCAAAAAAAAGCCGTTATTTTTGGCGTATCTTTACATGGTATTGCTTATTTAATTGTCAGTTTTTTTCACTTATCTTATTTCGGAGCTTTAGTAATGATAACTTTTATTACACTAAGTGAAATGCTTTCTTTTTCTGTATTGGTAAATTTTTGGATGCGCCGAACGGATGACACCAACCGTGGGCAATATGCTGCCGTATGGACAATGACTTGGGCATTTTCTCAAACTATTGGGCCGTTTGCCGGCTCTTTGATTGCTCAATATGCAGGTTTTCAAATACTATGGTTTTTCATCGTTTTTTTAAGTTGTTTAGCAATGCTTTTATACACCAATGTAATCCAAAACGAATGACAAAAATAGGCATCCTATCAGATACACATGGTTATTTAGACCAACAAATTTATGACTACTTTAAAGAAGTGGATATGATTTGGCATGCCGGAGATATTGGCTCTACCTGTGTAACAGATGCATTAAAATCTTTTAAACCACTATATGCTGTTTATGGAAATATTGACGACCAGAATAGTAGAAAAGAATTTCCAGAAAACCAAATACTAACGGTAGAAAACTGCAAAATCCTAATCACGCACATTGCCGGAGCAGTTGGAAAATATAATACCAGAGTGAAAAATTTGATTCAGGAACATCGACCGGATATTTTAGTGTGCGGTCATTCACATATTGTGAAAATTATGAAAGACATTAATTTTAATTTACTTCATATCAACCCAGGGGCTGCCGGCGTTCATGGTTTTCATAAAATGCGAACGATGCTTCGTTTTGAAATAAACGATGGGAAACCCCAAAACATGCAATTAATAGAATTGGGATGGAGAGGAAAAGGAGAAATAAGTAGCAAATAGTAAGTATGTATCAAAAAATATTTAAAATGATAAATTTACTTCTCTCTCGCTCTTTGCAGCAGGTACTGCTTAATATTTTTAAAAAAAAATCATAAAGCTTGTTTACATTTAATCTATAAAAGAAAAAACATGGGCACCGACCACAAAACAAAAAATTGGATAGAAAAGCATATCGAAATTTCTACATTTGGACAAAGATTATCAGATTCTGTAGCATCAGGAATGGGTTCATGGACTTTTATCATTACGCAAACAATTTTTATTATTTTTTGGATGATATTAAATGTTATTGGCTTCATAAAGCATTGGGATGCCTATCCATTTATATTATTAAATCTATTGTTTTCAACTCAGGCTGCCTATGCTGCACCTATCATTATGATGGCACAAAACAGGCAGAGCGACCGCGATAGAGTACAAGCTCAAAATGATTACAAAACAAACTTAGAAGCCAAACAAGAAATTGAAGCTTTGCAAAGACAACTCAGCCAAATTGAAGAAAAAAAATTAGACAAAATCATTCTATTACTAGAAGAACTAAAGCAGAAGAATCTTTTGTAACATTGAAAAATAACCTTATGGCACTGGATCATAGCCACTGCCACCCCAAGGATGACAAGATAAAATTCGCTTGACGGCAAGATAGGTTCCTTTAAACAATCCATGTTTTTCCAATGCCTCTATTGCATACGTAGAACAGGAGGGCTGATAACGACATTTACTAGCACCCAGCAAGGGCGAAATAGAATATTTATAAAGCTTTATCAGCCATACAAAAGGAATGATGAGTAGCTTTTTTATGAATTCCATTTGTGCAAAGCTACGCTTTATTTATAGTCTGATAAAAAAAATAATTCTCCGTCCACATTATATATTTCACTTACCTACTCCAGAAGATAATTAGGGTGATAAGCAACCAATAACAACATCTGCCGATGACTAAGCAAATGAATAACCTGCCACCGTCTTGTAAAAGTTGGTGCATAATTTGATGTGACTAAGAAAAAAGGTATCTTTAAATATGGATTCAACATTAATACAATTTGCATCAAAGGACACCCTGCATTTTTTTAGTGAAAATAAAGTCTTATTAAGCTTGCTAATGGGATTAGGATTAAGTGCCAGCAGTGGGTTTCGAGTATTTGTGCCATTATTAGCAGCAAGCATTGCCACCAAATTAGGTTATTTGCACTTAGGAGAGGGTTTTCAATGGATGGGCAGCACTGCAGCTGTTATTTGTTTTGCTACTGCCACCATTGTAGAAATAGTGGGATATTACATTCCTTTTGTTGATAATGTTTTAGACACCATCACAACTCCGGCATCGGTAGCAGCAGGAACGTTGCTGACGGCATCTGCCATATTACCCGATATAGACCCAATGATAAAATGGGGCTTAGGCATCATCGTTGGCGGTGGTAGTGCTGGCATTATCCAAGCAGGCACCGCACTCACGCGCGCTACCTCCACTGCCACTACTGCCGGCATGGCAAATCCAATAGTGGCTACCATTGAACATGTGTTAGCCATTGCAGGAAGTATATTCAGCATCCTAATTCCATTTGTAGTAGTCGTTATTTTAAGTATCGTAATTGTCATTCTACTTTATTTCGTAATTCGTTATTTAAAAAAACATATCCCCAAAATAATATCGACTTAAATAGGTTTTTGTAATGGATAGTAATTTATATCCTTGGTATTCCGTTTTTTTTTCATAAACCTTAAATGACTTTGTATCTTTACAGTACATAATGAAAGCTTCTACACAAAATGCACTCAACTTTTTTACAAAATTAACGATTCGCAGAATTTGGAATATGTGCATGGTATATAGTTCATTTTATCTGACAAAATATTTCAAAAAACCGATTTCATTCGGAAAGCCATTTTCTATTTCTTTTGAGCCTACTACCTCTTGCAATTTGCGCTGTCCGGAATGTCCGAGTGGACTGCGTTCTTTCACACGACCCATCGGCATGCTGGAGCCGGTGTTTTTTAGAAAAACGATAGACGAGCTGTCCAGCCATTTAGTGTATCTTACTTTTTATTTCCAAGGAGAACCTTATCTAAATCCAAATTTTTTGGACATGGTTGCTTATGCTAAAAAGAAAAAAATATATACTGCCACTTCTACCAATGCACATTTTCTAAAAGAAGACATTGCAAAAAAAACTATTGAATCTGGTTTGGACAGATTGATTATCTCTATTGATGGCACCACGCAAGAAACGTATGAAAGTTATCGGGTGGGTGGACAGTTAGAAAAAGTAATAGAAGGTGCAAAAAATGTGGTGAAATGGAAAAAAGCATTACAATCTAAAACGCCTTATATTATTTTTCAATTTTTAGTGGTAAAGCCAAATGAACATCAAATAGACGAATTGAAAGCATTAGCAAAAGAAATTGGCGTGGAGGAGGTGATTTTAAAAACGGCTCAAGTTTATGATTATAAAAACGGTAATAAATTAATTCCAGAGCAAGAAAAATATTCCAGGTATAAAAAAAATGAGAATGGAACATATTCCATAAAAAACACCTTTGAAAACAGTTGTTGGAAATTATGGCATAGCTGCGTCATTACTTGGGATGGCAAAGTATTACCTTGTTGTTTTGATAAAGATGCACAACATCAATTAGGAAGTTTACGAACGCATACTTTTAATGAAATATGGAACAATGATTTGTATAAAGACTTCCGGGTGAAATTAGTGAAAGGCAGAAAAGAAATTGACATCTGCACCAATTGCAGCGAAGGCTGCGAAGTAAATTTTAACTATGAAGTATGATGCTGATTTAGTTGATTGAATTTGATTTAAATGATTTTATATTACACAAAGAACGCAAAGTCATTTCCTTGAAAATGATAATCTAATTTATCAAAATTTGACATTGTTACCAAAAATTGGTACTTTTGAATAAAAAAACAATAAATGAGAAATAACACATCAGTATCATTAGGCGAGTATTTTGAAGAATTTGTAGAAGACAAAATAAATCAGGGTCGATACAAAAACGCAAGTGAAATCATTCGTGCAGGATTGCGTTTATTGGAAAATGAAGAAAATAAAATCACGCTGCTAAAGAAAGAAATTAAGGAAGGAATTGATAGCGGAATAGCCAAAGACTTCAATGCAAAGAAACATCTTCAAGCATTAAAAGCAAAAAAAATAAATGCCTAAATTTCATTTAAGCAGTAGGGCTGTAGATGATTTATCACAAATTTGGGAATATACTTATGATGAATGGTCTGAAAAACAAGCGGATGAATATTACAACTATTTAATGAATACTTGCCAAAAATTAGCAGAAAATTCTACATTAGAAAAACGATATTCAGAAATAGCATTAAATTTATTTGGCTACTTAGCAAACAAACACATAATATTTTACCAAACTATTTCTAAAACAGAAATAGAAGTATTTAGAATTTTACACGGAAGTATGGACTTAAAGATTAGAGTGAAAGAGTAGTAAATAAAAGAAATTGACAGCTGCACCAATTGCAGCGAAGGCTGCGAAGTGAATTTTAACTATGAAGTATAAGTCTTACCCAACAACTCAAAGCAATATACTAATGTGTCAATTCTTTCCAATTTTGTATGCTACCTACTGTCTGTCGTTTTCGAAGTAAAAATCCCACTTTTAAAAGAAAGACATTTTCACTACTCAATACTTACTACTCAAATGCTATTATATGCGTAAATAAATTCTCTATTTATTCAACAACTCTTTAATGGTTTCTAAATTGGTGAAACGAGAAACGATTTTCATATTGGAATCTATCAAAACAATTGTTGGCGTAGAAAGCACCACATAATCTGTATATGGATTGTATTCTTTGGTAGGCTTGTAAGTGGTATTTATCCAATTATATCCATTGGTTTTGTTAAAATCTTTTATCGCAGTTTCATCAGCAGTACTAATTGTGTAAATGCCTAATTTATCTTTATTTGCCGAATAAATAGGGAATAATTCTTTAAAGAAATCTATACAATGCGGGCAGCTTGGAGAATAGAAAATAAGGGCCGTTATCTTTTTTGATTTTACTAATTCTGCAAGCGATTGTTTCTTGTTGTTGATGTCTTTCAGGATTACATTGTGTGCAAGATTTCCAGGCATTACTTTGCTAATATCTCCCGATAGTGAATTAGGATTGTCATCGGTACACACTTCTGATTTAGAAAGTAAATATTGTACTAAACTTGCTTGATTTTGACTGGCAAAAAGTTGTATCAAGAAATCTGAAATGGCCGCTTGTACTTTGAGCGAAGCTTCTTTTTTAAATAATAAATCAATGAAATTTTTATACCCTTCTTCCGTGCCATAATTATAGAACTTAAAGTATGTAAAAATTGATGGAAACAAGTATGGAAAATGAAGTATTCTTTCGTCTTTGAAATTAAAATTATCAAAAAAATGATCGTGCAAAAAAGCATCGTCATTGTCATATTGCAGCCGCCACTCTTGTGTGTCAAACCGAGATGGAAATTTTAAATCAGCTATCAAATTGGTGCCACAATAAGTAGCAGGATAAATAGTAGAAAAATTAACCAATGCCTGATTCTAAGAAAAAATAGAACTATTTAAAATAGTATCATACAAATTAAATTTACGCCATTTATGCGAATCAAATCTATCTAATGCTTGTATGAGTTCGGTATTTTTATCTTGCGCATTTTTCAAATATTGTTGCGCATTTTGTACAGACTGCAAGCAATTGTTTTCATTAGAATTAGAAAACAAAAAACTATTGGTATTAAATTCCTCCACCGTGCCACTAATGTGGAGTGTTTCTTCGTTTGGAGAAACGATAAAATCTACTTCTTTAATGCCTGAGTTAGGAATACTAATTTTATATAATCTTGCCGAAGTTTCATTAGCAGTGAATTTGATTTCACTCCCTGATTTTGCATAAGCCGAATCTAATAAAACGAAAGTAGCATTTTCAAATTTCAGCAATTTGAACGTATAAGCACTCTTATCATTTGGGGCAGCATTTATTTTAAAATAAATATTTTGAGTAAAGGCATAGAGCCCACTATTGGTATAGAGCGCAATAATAAGAAACAGAGCGGTGGTTATTTTATTAATTTTAACAAACAACATTTATAGTTTTTTAATACCAGAGCAGAAAAAAGTCAACCCATCGTCAAATTTATCACCAACATAAACAGCAATTGCTGTGGGAAATGTTCCAAAGGGACATGAAACACTATGTGGTGCATCATCTAATCCATTACTTGAAGGTGATGACTTAACTCCAAGCATTTTTTTATCTATAGGAGTTACTCTATTAATTACAACTCCACTTGGAGTAAAATTATCTTGAGCCAATACGTATCCTGTCTTTAATTTGGAACATCTTATTTTTAAACAGGCATCTAATTCGGATGAAGACCAAGCCTCAAAACCGGTCATCACCTCATTTTCTCCTTGCATACAACTGGCGCTGTGCCATTGATTGTTCATGCCATAATTTTTTGTGTTATTTGAGACGGCATTTGCACTTGTACATGCCCCCCCTTTTGTTGAAGGAAGCCCTTCTAATCCTCGCCATGTATGTGTAGTAGTAATTAAATCTCCAATTTTTACACAGATAATTTCTTCTCCACCATCCATATAAGATCCAGTAGCATAAATTGATAAATTCGTTACCACATAACCAGACGTACACTCTTGTGTATGATATGAATTATCAGGTCCATTGTAACTATTATTTCTATTAACTTCCATATCCTGAATAACCAATCCATTTGCAATCATAAAACCGGAATTGTATTGGTTGCCGTTTACTTCTAATTGTTCTATAGGTGCAGCCGTTCCAACGCCTACTCTGTGGTTGGTGGCATCTACCGAAAGGGAAGTACCATCTACATTAAAAGCATTTACTCCTGTACCTGTAAAACTCATTTGGTTGATAGCAGTAAGCCCAGACACTACTGTCGGTTTTATTAATGCACCCCCTAATTGTACTGTATCTCCCGACATAGATAACCCGTTATTAGCTTGTACGTTGCTACCTAATTTTACCCACTTAGTGCCGTCCCAATAATAATATCCCGGTGTTACATTATTTGGAGCAGTGCCTGCTGTAACATTGTTATACACTAAAAGTGAAACAGCCGGTGTGGTGGCAATAGGAATGGGAGACTGGTTATTCGTTGCACTTAAATTTACTCTGGGGATTAGCAAGCCTTTATCGCTTGCCGTAATATCGAGTTTTGCAGATTGGTCAGGCATATTGGTTCCCATCCCAATATTTTGTGCATGTATGTTGCCACAAAAAGCTGCAAAAACGAAAAGTAAATATATTTTTTTCATGTTGTTAATTTTTTTATTGTTTAATCTGTTTTTTTATGTTGTTTTTTATATCTTTTTATTGTTTAATCAATTTTTTTACTATGGTTTTATTGTCATATACAAATGATACCGCATAACCTGCTTTTGCTAATGTTTCAAAATTGTAATTCAATTTATTTACTCCTTTAAATATATCCTGAACATCCTGTTTCATAATTTGCCCTAATATATCATATACGGTTGTTTTCAATTTTCCGTCTTCCAAAACGTAAATGTCTATTTGTGCATGATCATAAGTAGGATTTGGATAAAAATCAGTAACTGTAAAAGTGTTATTAGCTTTTAGTCTTCCAGTTAATATATTGCTATAAGTAAATTTTCCGTCGTTGTCCAATATTTTCAAACGATAGTAATAATCGGTTTCTACGGTTACATTATGGTCGTCAAAAGTATAGGCATTAGGCAAAGCGGTAGTACCGTGTCCCGACACCAAACCTATCTTAGTAAAATCAACTGCATTGGTGGAACGCTGCACTTCATACCCATAATTATTCAATTCAGAAGCAGTCTGCCAGTCTAATTGAAAATATTTATTATCTATTGGTTTCAGTTGAAATGAAATTAATTCAACCGGCAAAACGGTACTTGCATTCAAACTGGTTCCATGTATTCTAAAAGTAGAAAAAGAAGTTTGTCCTGAAAGTCCAATCGGTTGAACATTTTGAGAGAAATTACACCATAAGTAAGATATAAGCGAACTGAATGGGGCGTAGTTTCCCGGTCCCGGCTGAGTGGTGCCACCCACCACTCCGTCTTTTGCTACTACCCTCAACAATTGCCCTTGATACGGATTACTACAAGTGGCAGGTATCACATAATATTTGGGTAAATTATCTAAGATAGTACCCGGGTATAAAGTAATATCATAATTAATAGTGCCTGCTGCATCACTGGCAATGGCTTTCCAATCATTAGATAAATCTAATAATGGCTCAAGAAAATATAAATCTCGAATACCATCCGGACCTCCTACGCAATTCAAAAAAGGGTCAACTCCAGGACCTGGGTCTTTTCCTACATCGCACAAAACATTTCGATACAATGGAGCTTGCGTTGGGTCTTCTATATATGCCAAAATAGATTTAGAAGAAGGTGCCGCATTAAATTTTAAACTATAACCCTCCATACCATCTTTGACATTAGGAGCAAAACCTATAGGAAAATCATACGTAGCGGCAGCATTTACTTGTCTGCGCAATTTCCCTTCTATATATTTTACTGTGCCATTGCCTGAAAGTGGTGCATAATTCATTAAAGAAGTTACCAATGGATTTTCTAAATAAATTTCATATTGATAGGTGGCAACATCGCTCGGGCTGCTTGGATTGGTGCGGATAACAGCTTGATTGTTTCCGCTTCCAGCATACAGAGTGTTGGGTGTAGAAGGTTCAAAATCTATTGTATTGGCTACATTAGTATTAGTGTATAAAGACAAATATTTAAAAGGAAGGGTAGTAATGGTACTATTACGATACACTTTCAAATTATAAAATTGATTATCAGATAAACCAGAGGTGGTGGTAGTACCATTCATAGTTCCCGAAATGGTTTGCTCGGCAATGCCATAAAATTTTTCTGTCCCCGAACTTTGGTATTTATTTTTATTGATAGTATTTGTCCAATTTCCGGTTAGTTCTATCGTTCCTTTGTCATTTACTACCAATCCGTCATTATTTTGGATACCGCCGGCTACAAATATTAAGTCGCTATTATTCAGCAAGGTAGGTACTGTTTCGGTGCTTCCTGAGCCATAAATAAATAACTCATCAGCTGCATATAAAGGCGCAACAAGAAATTTAAAAGACAAAACAAATATGTAAATATATTTCATCATAGCTGTTGAATGTTTGTTAGAAAAAAGATTAAACGCTTTAAGTTTAAAACTAAACAGAATAAATCAATTATTTTTTGACATTTATCAAAAAATAATTTAGTTTTTTTAGTATCGAAAAAAGTTGTAGTACCCAACAGGAGTAAAAAAATCACTCTATTGCATCATAAATAACTTGCTGAATTTTGGGTCTGATATTTTGTTTTGCCAAAGTATTCACTTCGGCACTTGGATATACACGGTTGCACAAGAAAATAAAAATCAAATTATATTTTGGGTCTGCCCATGCAATAGTTCCGGTAAATCCCGTATGCCCAAACGATTCAAGAGAGGCAGCCTCACAAGTTGGGCCGTCTTGTCCTTTTGGAGCAGGCTTGTCAAATCCAATAGCCCGTCTATTATTTGGATATTGCTTGGACGTGAAGTTTTGAATAGTAGATTGGTCAAAATATTTATAACCGCCATAGCTCCCACCATTTAATAATAGCTGGAAATATTTTGCTAAATCATTTGTATTCGTAAAAATTCCGGCATGTCCTGCTACTCCACCTAATAAAGCTGCTCCTTGGTCGTGTACCGTTCCTAACAATAAACTTTTTCTGAAATTCTTTTCTATTTCTGTTGGCATAATTTTATTGGTATCTATTCCATTCCATTTAGGATTGTATAAAGTATTGTTCATGCCCAGTGGCGCATAAAAATATTTGTTTGCAATATTTTGGAGTGAATCTTTATATGATTTTTCGATAATTTGTTTTAATAAATAATAACCCAAATCGCTGTATTTATATTCTTTAGCCCCTAAAGGACTGTCGTAAATCATTTCCCAAACAGTATCTTGAAAAGTCTTTTTCAAATATAAGCTATCTAAAATTTTTACAGAAAATATAGAATCCTGTTTCTTGGAATACCAAAGAGAATCGGGACTGCCGTTCGCCTCCAAAGATTTCTTATAAAAAGGAATCCAAGCAGGCAATCCCGCTTGGTGGCACAGCATTTCTTTGATGATGATATTTTTTTTGTTGCTTCCAATCGGATAAGTATAATACTCACCCAACGTGTGGTTGATATTGATTTTGCCTTCTTCCTGCATTTTCATAATAATGGGCAAAGTAGCGGTTACTTTTGTAACGGAAGCAATATCAAACAAATCAGTAGTTTGAGTGGGTAATGTATTGTTATAAGTATGAAAACCGTATGCTTTATCATAAATCACATTTCCATCTTTTGCAATCAACAATTGCGCACCCGGAAAAATTTTATCAGCAATTGCTTTATTGATAATACCATCTACTTTTTGTAAAGTTTTAGTGTTCATATTTACTTCCAACGGACTACCATATTTTAAACGCATACCATATTGCGTACATTCGCCATCCCCGTATTGAAATTTACCTGCCGTAACGGGCATAGAACCTTCGGCACCACGAGCACCAAAAATAATTTGCGCAGCAATAGACTCCGCTTCCTCTTCTTCATTATAACCTACTAAAACAGTATTGAAATCTTGGAAATATTTCAAGCTATATGGATTCCCCATTACGGCCAAAATAGTTTGATTTTGTTTGTTGAGTTGTTTTAAAAAGAACAAAGAATTATCTGTTAATCCGAAATTTTTTGCTGCAAATCTGCTCATATCTTGGATATCTATTATCACTAAATGATAATCTTTCAATTTTGACAATACAGCGCTAAATTTTGCACCAGATTCATTTTTAGGAATGAAGTAATGGTCAATTTGTGCGTATTTATCCAACGTAGTAGAAAAAACGGTTGGCTTACTGCTGCCAATACCCACGTGCGCAATGCGTTTTTGCAAATTCATAATTGGAATTAAATGCGCAGAATCTTTAGCTACCGTCATGGCATTTTCTATTAATTTGAATTTCAAAAAAGTAGCTTGTTCATTATTAATATCTGCATCAATTCCTTCTAATTTTATGGGTTGATATTTATTTAATCCCAACCAATATTTTGCTGCCAAAATTTTTCTTACTCTTAGGTTAATAATATTTTCAGAAATGATAGAATCTTTTTCTACCGCTGCGCGAACGCCCGCTACCGCTTTGTCCACGTCCTCAGGAAATAACATCACATCATTACCGGCTAAGATAGCCATCACTTCTGCTTTACCGGAAGGATAATATTTAGAAACGCCTTTCATATTCATGGCATCTGTAAATATTAATCCTTTAAAACCCATGGAATCTATCAGTTTTTTTTGTACGATTAATGGGGATAATGTGGCTGGGAAATTAGGTTTCGGGTCGAGTGATAAAACATTTAAATGGGAAACCATTACACTTCCTACACCGTAATTTATCAATTGTCGGAAAGGATATAATTCAATGGCTTCCAATCGTTCTAAAGAATGATTCACCACTGGTAAATCTTTATGAGAGTCCACATCTGTATCACCGTGTCCGGGAAAATGTTTGGCACTTGCTAAAATCTTATTATCCTGCAAGCCCATCATATAGAGCAATCCACGGCGAGCCACTCCAAATTTATTATCGCCAAAAGCTCTATCATTGATAACTGGATTATTAGGATTGCTATTTACATCAATATCTGGCGCAAAATTGATATGAATTCCAATGCGTTTCATCTGACGGGCAATTTCTTTTCCCATATCATAAATCAGATTTGGATCATCCATAGCTCCCAAAGCCAATTGACGAGGATAGGAAATGGTATTATCTAAACGCATTCCCAACCCCCATTCGCCGTCAAAGCCAATCCATAAAGGCGTTTTACTTTCTGCTTGGTAACGATTGGTCAACTCTGCCTGTTTTTGTGGCGTTCCTTGAAAAAATATCAATCCGCCCACTTTGTAGTCTTTGATATATTTATCTATAGATTGATAACTGGCTTCCTCTTTATTGGAATATGCTGCCACCATAAATAATTGTCCTATTTTTTCGTCCAACGTCATATTTTTCAAAATAGAATCTACCCAAACGTTGGAGGTATCTTTTAAATACGGTGGATTTATTGCTTTCGAGGTATTGGCAACGAGGAAAGTGAGAATAAATAGAAAAAATATTTTAAAAAAATAGTGTTTCATAATGGTAAAATCAGTGTGCATCAAAAATCAATCCTAAATCTGTTCAAACATAAGGAAATATATATTCTTTAATTGTTATAAACTTTAAACGAACGTGGAAACTGCGTATATCCTGCTACGATTATCGTGATATGAACCGTGGTTCAATATATTTCTTATCAAAATAACAGCAATTAACACGATGTAACGCATACTATTTTGTATTATTGTGTATTCATTATGGCTGATATTATTAAGCTTTTACCGGATGCTTTGGCAAACCAGATTGCGGCTGGCGAGGTAATTCAACGCCCTGCTTCGGTGGTAAAAGAGCTATTGGAAAACAGTGTAGATGCTGGAGCAAAAAACATCCAATTGATTATTAAGGATGCTGGTCGTGCTTTAATTCAAGTGGTAGATGACGGCTGTGGTATGTCTGATACCGATGCAAGAATGTGTTTGGAGCGGCATGCCACTTCTAAAATTAAAAAAATTGAAGATTTATTTGCCTTGCATACTTTTGGATTTCGAGGAGAAGCGATGGCAAGTATTGCCGCAGTAGCGCAAGTGGAATTAAAAACCAAACAACACGATAAAGAAGTTGGCAACATCTTGATTGCTGAAGGCTCCAAAGTAGTGTTGCAAGAACCGGTTGCTACGAATTCGGGCACTTCTATCTCTGTAAAAAATTTATTTTACAATGTTCCGGCACGTCGTAATTTTTTAAAATCAAATACAATTGAAACCAAACATATTTTAGATGAGTTTGTGCATGTGGCATTAGCCAATCCTTCTATCTTTTTCTCATTACACCACAACAGCATAGAAGTATATCACCTGAAAGCTGCTAACCTACGCCAGCGCATTGTGAGTGTTTTTGGGAAAAATTATAATGAAAAATTAGTTCCAATTGAAGAACTGACAGATTATGTGAGTGTTCGTGGTTTTATTGGGAAACCAGAGGTAAGCAAAAAAACCAGAGGAGAACAATTTTTCTTTGTCAATAATCGCTTTATCAAAAGCAATTTTTTGAATTATGCTATTGCCAAAGCGTATGATGGATTGATAGCCGACAAGAGTTTTCCATTTTATTGTTTGTTTATAGATATTGAACCGGGAGCGATTGATATAAATGTACATCCAACCAAGCAGGAGATAAAATTTGAAGACGAAAAGGCCATTTATTTATTATTGAATGCCGCCGCCAAACATGGACTTTCACAATACAGTGTAATGCCTACCATTGATTTTGAACATGAGGCAAACTTCCATCAATTGGTGGACGAGCGAGTTTATACCGAACAGCCTTTTAAGGTGATTCAGTCAAAATTAAACAATGAACAAGGCACAAAAGGTTCTTACTATTCTCCATTTGACAAAGACATTCCGCCGACACCACAACGCGACCAATTTGAACATTGGAAAAAACTATACGAAATAGACGAAGAAACGGAAGTGCGTTCCATTACGGTCAAAAGTAAAATGGATCAATTAGAAGCATTGGAAAGTGAAAATGAAATTTCCAATCATCCCTTTAAAGATGAACGTTTTGAGCCGATTCAATTGCATGCCCGATATATACTTACACAAATAAAAAGTGGATTTGTATTGCTTGACCAACAAAAAGCACATCAGCGTATTCTGTATGAAAAATACTTACGCAATTTAGCCTCTCAACCTTCTGCTACGCAGCAAATTTTATTTCCCAAAACTTTAGAAGTAAACAATAGTGATGCAGAGTTGTTAAAAACTATCTTACCGGAATTGAAAGCTTTGGGATTTGACATACAATTTTTTGGCGGGACTACTTTTGTAGTACATGGCATGCCAAGTGATTTGAGCGATGAAAGTGAAATTCAATTGGTGGAAAAACTGTTGGAAGATTTTAAAACGAGTGCTAAAATGGATGATTTTGATAAACGCAAAAGCATTGCTAAAACTTTTGCCTATCAAACTGCGATAAAACCTGGAAAAATATTAGACCACCAATCTATGCAGCAATTGATTGATGAATTATTTGCGTGTGAGCAACCGACTATAAATCCGGTTGGAATTGCCACCTTTGTGCAATATACTTTTGACGAGATAGAGAGAAAATTTAATAATTAAACTTTAAAAGAGAGCATTAAAATACGAATATGAGTTTAGGTCAATTTAGAGGAATATTAGACAATTCACCGGTAGTTAAAAACCTGCTATTGATAAATATTTTAGTATTTATCGCTTGTTTAATTTATGGCGACAATCTTACCAATATATTGGCGATGCATTATCCTACCAATCCGGAGTTTAAACCTTGGCAATTGGTAACACACATGTTTACACATGGAGGATTTATGCATATTTTTTTCAATATGTATGCCTTGGTTACTTTTGGTGGCGTATTAGAAAATGAACGTGTTTTGGGCAGCAAACGATTTGCCTTTTTATATATTTTTTCAGGATTGGGTGCTATTTTCTTTCACTTAGCTATCAGTGCTGGCATTAGCTATTTTTATACAGGAACTGTTTTTTTAAGCAGCACAATGCAAGTTAGTCCTGATGCCATGAAAGCTGTTTTACAAATTTATTATCAAAGCTTAGTGGGTGCCAGTGGCGCTATTTATGGATTGCTGGCGGCTTTTGGATATTTATTTCCAAACACACCGCTTATGTTTTTATTTTTACCCATTCCAATAAAAGCAAAATACCTGATTCCTTTAGTAATTATCGCTTATGATATTGCTTTTGCACAAGTGGGGCTGGACAATGTGGCGCATTATGCACATATTGGTGGCGCAATATTTGGATTTTTATTAGTTTTATTTTGGAACAAAACCAACAAACAAAGATTCTACTAATATGTCTGTTTGGAAAGATATAAAATGGCAATATGTTTATGGTTCTAATCTAATTAGATTAATCCTGATAAACATCGCTATATTTTTAGTAATCAATTTGATTACACTCCCCTTCATGTTATTTGCCAAACAAACGCCTTTCGATATCGTCAGTTTCCTTTCTTTATATGCATCTCCCCATAATTTTATTCGACATCCGTGGGGGATTTTTACCTACATGTTTGTGCAAGATGGGTTCTGGCATATTTTGTGGAATATGCTTGCATTGTATTGGTTTGGGCAAATCTTGCAAGATTTAATTGGCAAAACTAAAATCCTTCCACTATATATATATGGCGGTATTTTTGGTGGCTTAATGTATGTATTGGCATACAATATTTTTCCTGCATTTTCAGAGACTGTTTATATTGCTAATTGTATCGGAGCTTCTGCATCTGTGATGGCTATTGCCTTTGCCGCTGCTACTATTGCTCCAGATTATGAATTGCGTTTTGTTATTTTTGGAAATATAAAAATTAAATGGATTGTATTTGCTTATCTACTTTTTGATTTAATTGATATTCAACATGGAAATGCCGGTGGGCATATTTCGCATATTGGTGGTGCTTTATTTGGATATTTATACATTTATTTTTTACGAAAAGGAACAGATCTTGCGCGTCCATTTTACACCTTCACTGATTATATTTCCAATTTATTTTCTAAGGAGAAAAACTTAAAAGTAGAGTATAAAAAAGAATACGCATATACTGCAAAAAAACAAACTACGCATACGGCTAAAAACAATGAAACCATCAATAAACAAGCACGATTAGATGAAATTTTAGACAAGATAAATCGTTCCAGTTATGATAGCTTAACGAAGGAAGAAAAAGAATTTTTATTTAAAATAAGTCAAGAAGAATAATTTTTTAACGTTCATTACCTATACGAAAAGAATAGTTTGCTTATCTTGTTTTCGATGAAATACTTGAAATGGCTTTTATCGTTTACCTCAAGAACTGTCAACATTATATTTGTTTTGTTGTTGCTCATTAGTTTATCGGCATCTTATATCAGTCCGAATAAAATTTGGTTTTTGCCTTTTGCTGGTTTAATGCTTTCTACACTTGTCGTTATCAATTTTATATTTGTCATTATTTGGATATTGCGCAAGCGACATTTTGCTATGGTTTCCTTATTTGTCATCATTGCTTGTTTGCCACAATTGTTTAAATTATTTGCCACTAATATCGGAAAACCAAAAATTGATAAAACAGCAAAATCAATCAAAGTATTATCATACAATGTGCGCGATTTTGATTTGTATAATTGGAGTGAAAATATACATTCTAAAGAACAAATTTTTAAAACTATAAAAGAACAAAATGCAGATATTATTTCATTTCAGGAATTTTATAACGACACTACAAAAACATTCAGCACTATTAAACAATTGCAGGCATTAGGTTATAAATATTATTATTTCACCAAAGAATTAGTACTTCGAAATACGGATGAGTGGGGCATTGCGGTATTTTCTAAATATCCGATAAAAGAACATGGTGAAATTATAAAACAAACGTTCAAAACCAGCTATGGAAAAAAACCATTTAAAGGATTGTATGCGGATATTGTTATAGCAGATACAATTGTCCGTGTGGTAAATGTACATTTACAATCTATTTATTTCGGCATACAAGATTATGAAACTATAGAAGAATTTAAAGCTACCCAAAATGTGGATGAATTTGCAGCAAAAAATATATTCACGAAATTAAAAAAAGCCTTTGAGCGACGAGCAGAGCAAGCGGATAAATTAAGAGCATTTCTTGATGCACAAACCAAACCTATTATATTGTGTGGCGATTTTAATGACCTACCCAATTCTTATGTAGTCAATACCATTTCTAAAAATTTTAAAGATGCGCACATAAATGCAGGCTTTGGAATTGGCAGCACTTACAATGGCAAACTTCCATTTTTGAGAATAGATTATTTACTTACTTCGCCTTCATTTAATATACAGCAATTTAAAGTATTATATAACAATACCATTTCAGACCATTTTCCTATTTATATGGAATGTAGTTTGAAAAAATAAAATCCTTAAATTGACTATTAAAACTCTGCACTTTTTGGATAGCGTGGGAACGGAATGACATCACGAATATTACTCATTCCCGTAACGAATAATACTAAACGCTCAAAACCCAACCCAAAGCCAGCATGTGGGCATGCTCCAAATTCTCGGGTTTCCAAATACCACCATATACTTTCTTGTTCGATGCCAAATTGTTCGGCCCGCTTTTTTAATTTATCGTAATTTTCTTCCCTTTGGGAGCCTCCAATAATTTCGCCTATACCTGGAAATAATACATCCATAGCACGAACGGTTTTCCCGTCTTCGCTCAGCTTCATATAAAACGCCTTTATATGTTCTGGATAATCTGTCAATATAACTGGTTTTTTAAAATGCTTTTCTACCAAATAACGTTCGTGTTCACTTTGCAAATCTGTTCCCCAATCCACTGGAAATTGGAATTTCTTTTTAGCATTTTTCAATATTTCAACAGCTTCTGTATAGGTAAGTCTGTGAAATTTATTTTCGACAACGAAGGTAAGTTTATCTAACAATCCTAACTCGCTTCGTTCGTTCGTTGGCTTTTGTTTTTCTTCTTCGGCAAAACGCTTATCTAAAAATTCTAAATCATCTTTACAATTATCTAATGCATATTTTACCAAATATTGTAAAAAATCTTCTGCCAAATCCATATTGTCATTCAAATCATAGAACGCCATTTCTGGTTCTATCATCCAAAATTCTGCTAAATGCCTAGAAGTATTGGAGTTTTCTGCACGGAAAGTTGGTCCAAATGTGTAAATCTTAGACAATGCCATTGCGCCTAACTCTCCTTCCAACTGACCCGAAACGGTAAGGTTGGTTTCTTTACCAAAAAAATCCTGTGAATAATCTATTTTTCCATCTTCCGTTTTTGGTGGATGTTGAGCATCTAAAGTAGTTACTCTAAACATTTCGCCAGCACCTTCCGCATCTGAGCCGGTGATAATTGGTGTATGTAAATAGAAAAAACCCTGCTGATTAAAATAATTATGAATAGCAAATGCCAATGCATGACGAATACGCAAGATAGCACCAAAAGTATTGGTGCGTGGGCGCAAGTGTGCTTTTTCACGCAAAAACTCTAAAGAATGTTTTTTAGGTTGAATTGGATATTTTTCCGGGTCTGCTTCGCCTAAGATGCTAATGTTTTCTACTTGAACTTCCACTTTTTGGGTGCCTTGTGATGCAATCAATTTTCCGTGCACTTCCAAACAAGCACCGGTAGATATTTTGGCTAAAATTTCTTCTGAAATCGTTTCTCCTTCTACTACTGCCTGAATCGTGTGGATAGTTGTTCCATCACTAATATTTATAAAAGTTACATTTTTACTTTGACGTTTGGTGCGCACCCATCCGCGAATGATTACTGCACTGTCTAATTTTCCGTTTTCTAAAATTTCTTTTATATATGTCTTCACCATAAGTTGATAATTGAAGACCAAAAATAAACATTTTTTTGGAAGCCTACAGAACAAAGCCATTCAATATAATTATGATTTAACGCCTTTTCAAATAAAAGGGGTAGAATGATGATTTAAATACAAATTCTTATCTTTACAACAAAGAGTTAAACATGAGTTATATTCCAGTATTAGATTTAGCCGATTATTTATCGGGTGATGAAGAAAAAAGACAGCGTTTTATTCAAGGATTCGGAAAAGCATATTCTGAAATTGGATTTGCTGCTATTGACAATCATGGTATTCCTCAAGATTTAATTGACAAATACTATGGGTTGGTAGAACAGTTTTATGCTATGCCGGTTGAAACAAAATTAAAATACGAAAAAATAGAATATGCCGGACAGCGTGGCTATACTTCTTTTGGAAGAGAAAAAGCAAAACAAAGCGAAGTGCCGGATTTAAAAGAATTCTGGCAAGTTGGGCAATATATTGAAGACGGAGAAATAATGCCTGCTGCTGATTATCCCGATAATTTAGAAGTAGATGAGTTGCCAAATTTTAATGAAACAGGCAAACAACTTTATAAAAGTTTTGAAAACAGCGGCCGACATTTATTACGAGCCATTGCAGAATATTTGGATTTAGGCGTAAACTATTTTGATCCAAGAATACATAATGGCAATAGCATTTTACGTGCTATACATTATCCACCAATTACACAAGAGCCAAAATCCGCCATTCGGGCAGAAGCACATGAAGACATTAACTTAATTACGTTGTTGGTTGGTGCCAGTGCGGATGGATTGCAAGTAATGGATGTAGAGGGCAATTGGCACGATGCTAAAGCTGAACCGCATCAAATTATGGTGAATGTTGGAGATATGTTACAAAGATTATGCAATAATAAACTAAAATCTACCACCCATCGTGTAGTAAATCCGCCGAGAGAAAAATGGCATACCCATCGTTATTCTATTCCTTTCTTTTTGCATCCACGAAGCGAAGTAAAATTAGATTGCTTGGAATCTTGTATAGATGCAGAACATCCGTTGGTTTATGAACCCATTACCGCCGGAGAATATTTAGATGAACGCTTGAGAGAAATTGGATTGAAAAAATAATATAATAGGTGAGAGTGTGGGTGAAAGTGAAAATGCTTTTACTGATGACTTACCACTGATGCCACAACTAAAATATGCCTTCGACTTTATCTATAAAACTGGGTGATTTTTTGTACAAGAATGTATTTCCTGTTTATAATCTCATTTATCCTTATTTTAAAAGAAGACAGGACAAGCAAGAAATTGCCTTAATGCAACAACATATTAAAAAAGGAGATGTCGTGTTGGATATTGGTGCAAATATTGGATTTTACACCAAAATTTTATCTAAATTAGTTGGGGAAAATGGTAAGGTTTATGCTTTCGAACCAGATAAAACCAATTATACATACCTTATAAAAAATGCAGGACACCTGAAAAATGTAGTATTTTTTAATAAAGCCGTAAGCGACAAAACAGGAAAAATAACGTTGTATCATTCCGATTTATTAAATGTAGATCACAAAACTTATGCAACAGAAAATTATACTTCTACTACGGATATTGAATGTGTTGCCATAGATGACATTATTCCAAATCATAAAGTAGATTTTATAAAAATCGACATTCAAGGGTATGAATATTTTGCTTTTAAAGGCATGCAGCAAGTATTACAAAAAAATAGCAACCTAAACATTCTCACAGAATTTTATCCTTATGGAATTAAACTTTCAGGCGTAAGCAGTGCTGATTTTATTGATTTATTTTTACAACATGGATTGAATCCTTTTTTATGCGAAGCGGCACAACTTATTCCTTTTAACAAGTCAGACATTGCAACGTATGCTTCCAAAGAAAAAGATGTATATTTCAATTTATTTTTAACCAAATAACTATGTCAAAATATCATTCTAAAAAAGGAGTACCGACAAAGAAGCCTGAAAGTACCAATGACAACAGCGCCAAAAGAGTTGCTCGAAAAACTATTGCTGCAAACAAAATGTCTATTTTCAATTCGCTGGAAACGCATTTAAAAAATCACCAGAAAGCGTATATTATTGCCATTACATTCATCGCTTTTGTTTTTTCTTTTTTAAGTTTTGATAATAAAATTTCTACTGCCAACGATGATGCTTTATATATAGAAGCCGGCGCTAATTATGCCAAAAATTTCTTTGGTTATTATTACACCGAAACAGCTCCATTTTATCCCATCATACTTTCTTTTTTAATTAAAATTTTGGGGGTGAAATTATTTTTATTAAAAGCATCTTCTATCATATTCTTTTGCGTTGCACTTTATTTTATTTACAAAGCATTTAAAGATAGAATCCCATATATTATTCTATTTCCTGCCTTATTATTAACGGCTATCAATGCTCAGTTTTTAGTATATGCCAGTCTTACTTATACCGAAACATTTTCATTGATGATGTTTGCACTTGCCTTACTATTTTTCTTTAAAGTATTTGATAAATTAGACCAAGCAGAATATTCACTTCAAAGCAATTTTATTCATTTCATTTTATTAGGATTTCTTTGTTTTATTTTGATGATAACACGTAACGTTGCGTTAGCAGCATTGGGTATTTTAGTGGTGTTTTTAATTTACAGAAAAAAATACATTGAATCAATTATCTCGGCTGGCAGCTTTGTTGTTATTTATTTTATTTACAATTTAGCATTAAAACATATTTGGCATTTATCTGCTTCCCAATTCACTTCGCAAGGCAGCAAGATGTTCAACAAAGATGCCTACCAGCCACAATTAGGAAAAGAAACAACATCGGGTTTGGTGATTCGCTTTTGGGAAAATTGTCAAATTTATATTTCTTCTCGTTTATATTTTATTTTAGGATTTAGAGAAGAAATGTCGCCAAATAATATTGCACTCACCTTATTTACTATCGGCATTGTGGTATGGTCGGCGTATTTAATGTTTTCTAAAAAATTATACGCCTTACTTTTCTCTACTTTATTTTTTGCAGGCTTGTTGGCTGCCACATTTATATCCTTGCATACTTCCTGGGGACAAAGTAGATTAATCATGATTTATCTTCCATTTATTTTATTCAACGTGTTTTACTTATTGTATTACTACGGAGAAAAATTAGAAATTTTACAAAATGTATATTTAGTAGTGTTTTTTATTTTGCTTATTTCGAGCGCCAAAGCTACCTTTAAACAAATCAACCAAAAGTTACCTGTTTTTATAGAAAACATTACTGGAGATCCAACGTATGGCTATACTCCAGACTGGCAGAATTATATAAAAATGACAAAATGGTGTGCGCAACAATTTCCCAATGATACCAAATCTATTGCTGTTAGAAAAGCACCGATGTCTTTTATTTTTTCGGAAGGGAAAGAATTTTATCCGATATACAACACGCCAACAGAAAATGCTGATTCTTTGTTAATACCATTAAGAACATCGCAGGTAAATTATATAATGTTGCCTGAATTGCGTTTAAATCCTGACATGTATATTGAAGGGCAATTTATTGGAACCATGCATCGGTATGCTATTTATATCCAACAAAAATACCCGAGAGCATTTGAATTTGTACATCAAGAAGGTGACTTGGAAAAGGCACAACTCTATAAAATTAATTACACATACATCGACAGCTTAAAAGCTGCTTTGAATCCTCAATAAAAAAATGCAATCGTCCCGAAAACAAGCTATATACCATCACTTCGAAGCTATTGCCGATAAATATTCGCAATATCGAAAACGATTTTCTTATTATGGAAATGACATTATCAATTATTGCAATTTTTTTATTTCCGACTCCGATTCCGTTTTGGAAATTGGGTGCGGTTTTGGAGAAACTATCAGTGATTTAAAAGGAAGCTACAGAGCGGGAATCGATTTTTCTACAAAGATGATAGAACTTGCCAAAAGCAAATTTAATAATGTTGATTTTTATGTAATGGATGCCGAAAACATTGAATTAGATAAAAAATTTGATGTAATTATTTTTAATAATATCATTGGTTACTTAGACAATATTCAAGATGTTTTTTATTCTTTAAAAAAGAATTGTCACGAGCATACTCGAATCATAATTTCTTATTATAATCATTACTGGGAGCCCATTTTAAATGCAGGAGAATTAGTTGGATACAAAGAAAAATCGCCGCAACAAAACTGGCTAGATGCAGCAGATATTTCCAATCTTT
>ERZ724527.161-NODE-161-length-33601-cov-8.407291_pt1 | contig 33601 bp, 22 predicted proteins | sample MGYA00376060_ERZ724527 | MGnify/ENA primary metagenome ERZ724527 (study PRJEB28724, sample SAMN07190886) | activated sludge metagenome | isolation source: activated sludge of sewage treatment plant in Hong Hong | place: USA: Christiansburg, Virginia | collected...
GGCCAATCGGCCCTTTGAAGTGCGGATCTACAAAAAGTCCAACGGCCCGGTTGTGTCACGCCAGGGAACGTTCACGGTTCTGGCTGAAGTGTTGCCCGTGGTGAGCGCGGTGCAGCCCGAAGGCCAGCCCATGCTGAATCAGCCAGCAGTGTTCAACTTCCAAGGTCAAAACCTGACACCGGAGGTGCGCGTCACAGTGGCCAACTGCGATCAGGCCCAGACCCAACTGGTCAACCCCAGCCAGATACGTCACCAGTGCACACCGCGCCAGGCCGGTCAACAGCAGGCGGGCTGGAAGGCCAGCGCCAATGAGTCCAACCTGCGCCCACTGGGCAATGTGAATGTGGCGGCGCCCGTTCAGCTCCCCGTCGTGAACGCGGTGCAGCCCGAAGGCCAGCCCATGCTGAATCAGCCAGCGGTGTTCAACTTCCAAGGTCAAAACCTGACACAGGATGTACGCGTCACGGTGGCCAACTGCGATCAGGCCCAGACCCAACTGGTCAACCCCAGCCAGATCCGCCACCAGTGCACACCGCGCCAGGCCGGTCAGCAGCAGGCGGGCTGGAAAGCCAATGCCAACGAGTCCAACGTGCGCCCACTGGGCAATGTGAATGTGGCGGCACCCGTTCAGCTACCTGTGGTGAGTGCGGTGCAGCCGCAAGGCCAGCCAAAGCTCAATCAACCAGCGACGTTTATCTTTGCAGGCCAAAACCTGACGCATGATGTGCGGGTAACGGTAGCCAGTTGCGATCAGCCGCAGACACAACTGGTGAATCCCACTCAGATACGTCACCAGTGCGTACCACGCCAGGTGGGTCAGCAGCAGGCAGGCTGGAAGGCCAGCGGCAATGAATCCAACGTCAGGCCACTGGGCAATGTAAATGTGGTTCGGTGACTATTGGTGTGAAGGCATTAGGAATGCTGATTCCATTGACTACATCTTGCAATCTGTTCTTGGGATCGGCTTGCAAGCTATTCCAAAGCACGAATGCGACTACCTGTGTTTGCTATGCAATTGATAGCTGCTTACGCCCTTTCCACGAGGGCTAATGGCCATATTGTTCATAACCCTCCCGCGACAAACCTGGGTACGCTGCCGCGCTTCCAGGTGTTGCAACAATTAACTGGATTTGATTTGCCTTTTGTCCCCCGCGAGCCTGTATGCAAAACAAAATAACGCAAATGTTCTTGGTCCTGCTCCAGTTGACTTTGCTGCTGGGCTGGGGGGCGGCACAGGCCGTGACACCGAAACTTGCGCCCGGCGGTCGACACACGGTGATGCTCAAGAGTGACGGCACTTTGGTCTCAGTAGGGAGCGATGGATCTGGTCAATTAGGCCAGGGTCGTCTGGTGTTTTCTTCTGTACCGCTAAAGGTCGATGGCCTACCACCGGCGCGAAAGGTGGTGGGCGGGAAAAATCACTCCCTAGTTCTAGCTGAAGATGGCGCAGTATGGACATGGGGCAGCAATGAATTTGGTCAACTGGCTGATGGCACAACAAGTGATCGAGGCGCACCGATGAAGGTGGTCAATTTCGACAATGTTATTGACATTTCGGCGGGGTATGGTCACAGCATCGCCCTTAGACGAGATGGAACGGTCTGGTCATGGGGCGTCAACTGGGAGGGCGTTCTGGGCGATGGAACAACGGTAAGTCGGAGTAAGCCGGTGCCGGTCGCAAATCTATCTAACGTCACCGCCATAACCGCCGGTCAGTTCCATAACCTAGCCCTCAAGCAGGACGGTACGGTCTGGGCGTGGGGAAGAAATGATTATGGAAAACTGGGCGATGGTACTGAGACCAATCGCAGTGCTCCAGTACAAGTAGTGAACCTCACTCAAGTCATTGCCATCGCGGCTAGTAATATACATACCATCGCTCTGAAGCAAGACGGAACCGTATGGGTATGGGGTGGCTTTGAGGGACAATCGGACGGACGTTTGGTGTTTCTCAACAAACCCGCACAAGTAGCTAATCTCTTCAATATCACCGCAATCGCCATCGGGGAGAATCATTTCTTAGCCCTAAAACAGGACGGAACGGTATGGGCTTGGGGATCAAACAAATTTGGCGAACTGGGCGACGGCACAACGACCAGTCGCAGCACACCTGTGCAGGTCACAAGTCTAGCCAATGTAAGTGCCATCGCCGCAGGGGTAGGGTACTTTGATGCCCACTCCCTAGCGGTCAAACGCGACGGATCAGTGTGGGCTTGGGGAAAAAATGAATCCGGCGAACTGGGCGACGACACGACGATCAATCGCAGTGCACCAGTGCAGGTGACGAGCCTAACCAATGTGACTGCCGTTGGGCCAGGAGAGCGCTACGCTCTGGCGCTAAAGCAAGACGGCACAGTTTGGGCGTGGGGGGACAACACGTACGGCAAACTCGGTGACAACAGTTCTATTTTGCGCAATACTCCACTACCAGTGGCGAATCTCACCGATGTGACCGCCATTTCCTCAGGACACGTCCACACCCTAGCGCTGAAAAAGGATGGCTCGGTCTGGGCGTGGGGAGATAACTATTATGGTGGTCTTTGCAACGGCACATTGGCTAACCGTAGCACCCCGTCTCGGGTCGGGAATCTTACGAATGTAGCTGCTGTTGCGGCTGGATATGGCCACACGCTGGCTCTAAAGCAGGATGGCACAGTTTGGGCTTGTGGATACGCTGGTTACGGAGCAGTGGGTAGCAACCTGGGCACTTACGGCGATATGGGCGTTAGTGCCACTCTTGTGCAAATTGAGAATATAGCGAATGTGACCGCAATCACCACAGGTGGGTTTCATAACCTAGCACTGAAACAGGACGGCTCGGTGTGGGCTTGGGGACTAAACGACGTTGGGCAACTTGGTAACGCCTCAGCTACCACAACAACTAGTTTCGTTCCGGTTCAAGTTGAAAATCTAACTAACGTAGTTGCTATCGCGGCTGGACGCTCTAACAGTCTTGCCCTGAAGCAGAATGGTACGGTCTGGATGTGGGGAAACAATCTACGCACTCCTGCTCAGGTTGGCAACCTCACTGATGTCATCGCCATCATTGGAGGGGGTTACACCCTGGTGCAGAAACGTGACGGTACAGTCTGGAAAATTGATGCAGGCGTTGACGGTGTACCAAATCAAGTGACGGATCTTGCAAACGTGATTACTCTAGCTGCAGGGGAAGCGCATGTTGTTGCACAGAAACTCAACGGTACAGTCTTGTCACTTGGGAATAACGATTATGGACAACTTGGGGATGGTACCTATGCTTCTCGCTCTAGAAGCGGCCTAGTGATAGACGAAACCGCAGCTGGCTACCTTTCGCTGACTGGCGTCAGCCTCGACAACTCGGTCGATCCCCTCACGGTATTGCAGATTGTCGACAAGACCAGTACCGACCTTAGTACAAAACTGTCCGACCTGCGCTTAGCCGGCTTCAACGGCTCGGTCTACTTCACCGCGTTGGTCCCCAAAGGATCATCCGTCGTCCAGCAAAGCAACAGCTTTGCATCGGGCGGTACCGAATCAGTCTGCTTTACCGGTGGTCGCACGGGTGCCAAGCAAGGACCACAGACACCGTGCACACCAGTTGCCAGTGGTGCGGGTGTCATCACCACCGGCAACAACTTTGCGGCTTACACAGGCGCCAGTGTTGACCCATTGCAAGGAACCAACGCCATCATCTGTATGGGCATCACTTTGCCGGAACTATCGGCAAAAGGACAGGTGCTGGTGCGGGCCATCGCAACCGGCGACACGCCGACTGGCGTTACCCAATGCCCCACCGTTCAGACCGAAGCCACCACCCGGCTGTACCGCGCCAATGCAACAGGGGGTATCAGCAACTTGACTATGGATGCAGTGGTAACCCCGCAGCCAGAAGACCGGGGCCAGGTCAGAAAACTCTACTCCTGGGCCGTCGCACCCGACGGGCGCCAACTCATGCAATCTGAAACGCAAGGCTGGTTACTGATGCAAGAGACCATGGAACAAGCACGGACGCTGACGGTTCCGGCCACTGGCGATGTCACGCTGCCTATTGTGCGCGGTGCGAACTTGAGTGGCATCGCGGGCACGCTGGTGTATGTGGGCTTGGGGTCCAGTTGGGAAGAAGTGAAGCAGCTCAACAAGGCTGGGCATTACTACACGATTGAGTAAGACGGAGATGCAAATGACTTTGACCTCTAGAGAGTTTTCAAAAAAATTACTTCTAAAAGTAGTTTTGATTGCCAGCGTAGCCTTGTCGTTCAACTCTTTGTCGGCTACACCAACGCTAGTTACTACGGGGAGCGGTGCGTTCGCCCTCCACAACGACGGACAACTCTTCGCTTGGGGTGACGACGGTGCCGGTCAACTTGGAATCGGGCGTAAATTGAGCAACCCGGTTCCTAGCAAAGTTGTGGGGCTTTCCGGTGTGCTATCGGTCGCAGCTGGCACTACTCACATCTTGGCTGCCAAAATGGACGGAAGTCTCTGGGCCTGGGGATACAACGGCTCGGGTGAGCTCGGCGTAAACACTGGAGAGGCGTATCGAACCTCGCCTATTCAGGTGGGTATAAGCAACGTTTCAAAAGTCTCGGCCGGCCAACAGTACTCGCTTGCATTGAAGTCAGACGGCATGGTCTGGAGCTGGGGCGCGGGCAGTTGGGGGCAACTTGGGCGGGGTCGTCTTGAGCAATCTCGTCTCGCACCGTTGCAGATTGACGGATTGAGCGGTATCCAGGCAATATCTGCCGGCACTATGCACGCAATGGCATTGGGTGCAGACGGAAGTGTGTGGACATGGGGCTATAACGCTTTTGGGCAACTTGGGACCGAAACCACTGAACAGCAGTACGGCCAGAAGTACTCTACACGGCCCTTGAAAATTGCTGGCCTGAACTCAGTCGTCGCCATCGCTGCGGGCTATTCGACTTCTGTCGCTTTGAAGAACGATGGCACCGTATGGGGATGGGGTATATTGCCGGGCAGCTACGGGGTGGGAGCAGGCCCTACAAAAATGCCGTTCCCGACTGGGATGACGAGCGTCGCAGTATCAGAAGCGGGGACAACCTTTGCCGTCGGGGCAGATGGCGTGGTGTGGCAATACGGATCGCTCAATAGCAAGCGCTGCATCGATCAGCCGTGTGTGGTTGCAGGTCTGTCCGACATTGCGGCCTTGACCTTTGGTCGGTTTTTTGGCATGGGTATCAAGAGAGACGGCACCGTCTGGGGCGTAGGGTGGAACGATTCAGGAGCAATTGGTCAAGCTGAGCCGACGGGCTCCCACACCTTTTTCGATCCAATAAAGGTGAATGGTCTTTCCAATATTGTTGGTATTTCTACAGGCATGAATTTTAGTGCCGCCTTGGCCGTGGATGGAGCCGTGTGGACTTGGGGTGGTAACGGCACAGGTCAACTCGGTGACGGGTCCGCTATCGTTCGTCCTGTGCCAGTCAAGCTGCCAGAACCCACCAATGCAGTGGCGGTTGCATCGTATCAAAACACCACAGTCGCCATTAAATCCGACGGCACTGCCTGGACCTGGGGGGGGACCACTCAAAGCTCAGTAGCAAGTAGAGTCGCCGGATTGCCCGCTGCTAGTGCGGCAAGCGTGGGGCAATTCATTCAATTCGTTCGCGCCACTGACGGAACTGTGTGGGGTTGGGGGAGCAACCTTCGTGGTCAACTCGGCCAGGGGGACAACAACTACTATTCAGTCCCTGTCCAAGTAAAGGGCTTGTCAGGAAAGATCAATGCGATATCTACAGGTGATGGCCACACAATGGCGTTGCGTGCAGACGGGACCGTATGGAGTTGGGGAAGCAATTTGTATGGTCAGATAGGCGATGGATCAACGGTAGACTGCCATTCACCTCCTGTGGCAGACGGTACGCTTCTCGGTTGCCATTCCACTCCAACTCAAGCCGTTGGGCTAACAGGTGTGCAGGCAGTGGCCGCTGGGACATACCACAGCGTTGCTCTCCGTTCGGACGGTTCAGTTTGGACATGGGGTGCAAATATGGTTGGCGAATTGGGTATGCCGCCGCAGAACCCAAATACTGTTCCCAATCCAATACCTACCAAGATTGTGGGTATCAGTAACGCGCAGGCAATAGCTGCTGGGCAAGCGCAGACTATGATATTGAAGGCGGACGGGACTGTCTGGCGAGTCGGTAATGGTGTTTCTAGTCCAACCCAGGTAACAGGGCTGCCAAGTGCCATTGCGATATCGACCTCAGGTGCGGTTGCCGCTGATGGCTCGGTATGGACATGGGGGAGCAACTATGTTGGTCAATGCGGCGATGGCACCTTGGCGTTCCGTTCAACGCCGACAAGGGTTCTCAACGAAACAGCCACAGGGTTCATCTCGTTAACCGGGGCAATCCTCGACAACTCACTCGACCCCTTCAAGATTTTGCAGGTAGTGAATAAGACATCCACTGACCTCAATAGCAAATTGACCGACCTGCGCTTAGGTGGCTTCAACGGATCGGTCTACTTCACCGCCTTGGTCCCCAAAGGTTCAGCCGTCGTCCAGCAAAGCAATAGCTTTGCCGCAGGTGGCACAGAATCAGTTTGCTTTACCGGTGGTCGCACCGGTGCCAAGCAAGGACCACAAACACCGTGCACACCAGTTGCCAGCGGTGCTGGCGTCATCACTACCGGCAACAACTTTGCCGCTTACACAGGAGCCAGTGTTGACCCACTCCAGGGAACCAACGCCATCATTTGCATGGGAATCACCTTGCCTGAACTATCAGCCAAAGGCCAAGTGCTGGTGCGTGCCATCGCAACCGGTGACACGCCGACCGGCGTAGCCCAGTGCCCCACCGTTCAGACCGAAGCCACCACCCGGCTGTATCGCGCCAATGCCACAGGTGGAATCAGCAACCTGACCATGGACGCAGTGGTTACCCCACAGCCAGAAGACAGGGGCCAGGTCAGAAAAATCTACTCCTGGGCCATAGCACCGGATGGTCGCCAACTGATGCAATCCGAAACACAAGGCTGGGTGTTGATGCAAGAGACCATGGACCCAGCATGGACGCTGACCGTGCCTGCCCAGGGTGATGTCACCCTACCCATTGTGCGAGGTGCCAACTTGAGTGGCATTGCAGGCACGCTGGTGTATGTAGGCATGGGGTCTAGTTGGGAAGAAGTGAAGCAGCTCAATAAGGCTGGACACTACTACACGATTGAGTAAGAAGCAAGAATGGAGTCACCCGTGTTCACTCTGCAATTGATAGCAGCTTACGCAGATTTTACGAGGGCTAGTGGCAGTATTGACCATAACGCTCTTGATAAACCTGGGTATGCAGCCGCGCTTACAGACATTGCCAAGACTGGCTGGATTCGATTGACTTTTTGCCCCTTGTAAGCCTCTATGCACAACAAAATCGCTTGCGCGTTCTTTCAGTTGGCTATGCTGCTGGGCGTGGGCGCGGCACAGGCTGTGACGCCGATGGTGGCGGCAGGCGGTGCCAGCAGCTTCGCCATTGATACCCAGGGGCGCTTGTTTGGATGGGGTAGCAACTCAGCGGGACAATTAGGTCGGTCACCTGGAACTGCAACACCGATCCAGATAGCGTCTGGGTTCCAAACCAAACAAGAAATCTCAGGGCGGCAGGTTGTGGCCGTAGGGTGGAAGCATACAGTGGCACTCAAGACGGACGGCACACTATGGGCCTGGGGGTACAACTTTGCCGGCCAGCTTGGCGATGGCAGTACTACGAACCGCTACAGCCCGGTGCAGATCGGCGGTGGTTATAGCGCCGTGGCGGCGGGCACCTACCACACGGTCGCACTCAGGGTTGACGGCACACTTTGGGCGTGGGGGGGGAACTTTGCCGGCCAGCTTGGCGATGGCAGTACTACGGTCCGCTTCAGCCCGGTGCAAATTGGTAGTGGATATAGCGGCGTGGTGGCGGCTTCCGACCATACCCTAGCCATCAAGAGCGACGGCTCGCTGTGGGCCTGGGGAAGCAATGAAAGAGGTCAGTTGGGCGATGGTAGTACCACGACGCGCCATATCCCTGTGCAGGTTGGTGGTGGTTATAGCGCCGTGTCGGCCGGTCCTTCCCATACCTTTGCCGTCAAGACCGATGGCACGCTCTGGGCCTGGGGGCTAAATAACGTCGGCCAGTTGGGCGATGGCAGTACCACGATCCGCTACAGCCCCGTGCAAATTGGTAGTGGTTATAGCGCCGTGTCGGCGGGTTTTAACCATACTCTTGCCGTCAAGACCGACGGCACGCTCTGGGCATGGGGTTACAACTACTACGGTCAATTGGGCGATGGCAGTACCACGATCCGCTACAGCCCCGTGCAAATTGGTAGCGGTTATAGCGCCGTGTCGGCGGGTTTTAACCATACTCTTGCCGTCAAGACCGACGGCACGCTCTGGGCATGGGGTTACAACTACTACGGTCAATTGGGCGATGGAAATACCACAAATCGATCAAGTCCGGTGCAAATTGCCGACGGTTTTAGTACTGTGGCGGCAGGCTGGGCTCATACCGTTGCTATAAAAACTGACGGCACACTTTGGGCTTGGGGCGGCAATGATGAAGGCCAGCTTGGCAACGGCAGTGCCACCAAACAATCCACCCCGTTGCAAATTGGCAACGGCTATAGCGCTGTGGCGGCGGGCGGAGATTCTTCTTATGGCTATGCCGTGGCCATCAAAACAGACGGCACGCTCTGGGCCTGGGGAAGCAATACTGCAGGCCAACTTGGCAACGGCAGTCTTGACAGTCAATCCAGCCCGCTACCTGTTGGCAGCGGTTATAGAGCTGTGGCGGCGGGCTTCGATCACACGGTCGCACTCAAGGTTGATGGCACACTTTGGGCTTGGGGATCGAACCTGTATGGACAGGTGGGGGACGGCAGCAGATCTGCAGTCCGCGCTAGCCCGGTGCAAATTGGTAGCGGTTACAGCACCGTGGCGGCGGGTTCTTACCATACCCTTGCCCTCAAGACCGACGGCACACTTTGGGCTTGGGGAGCTAATTTCAACGGCCAGTTGGGAGATGGAAGTAAAACGAATCGAAACAGCCCGGTGCAAATTGGCAACGGTTATAGCTACGTGTCGGCGGGTAGCAACCACACACTGGCACTCAAGTTCGACGGCACGCTCTGGGCCTGGGGATTGAATGCATCCGGGCAACTAAGTGATGGCACCACCATCACCCGCCTAAGTCCGGTGCAAATTGGCAACGGTTATAGTGTCGTGTCGGCGGGCAGCAACCACACGCTCGCCCTCAAGATCGACGGTACGCTCTGGGCCTGGGGACTGAATACATCCGGGCAACTAGGCGATGGCACGACCGCAACCCCTCTAGGTCCGGTCCAAATTGGAAGTGGTTTTAGTGGTGTGGCGGCTGGTGGTGGCGTTTCTGGCGGACACACCGTGGCTGTCAAGACTGATGGCACAGCGTGGTCTTGGGGCAAGAGCACGAATGGTGAGATTGGCGACGGAACGTTTGTAGGGCGCTTGTCTCCAGCTTTGGTTACTAACGAAACCGCAACAGCGCCCCTAGACCTCATCCCCGAGATTGCGGATAACATCAACCCACTAGCACTACCCAGCTACTTCCTCGCCGCCAACAAAGGTGGCCAAAACCTCAACGCCACACTTACGGACCTGCGCGCAGGTGGCTTCAACGGCTCGGTCTACTTCTCCGCTCTGGTACCCAAAGGATCATCCGTCGTCCAGCAAAGCAACAGCTTTGCATCGGGCGGTACCGAATCAGTCTGCTTTACCGGTGGTCGCACGGGTGCCAAGCAAGGACCACAGACACCGTGCACACCAGTTGCCAGTGGTGCGGGTGTCATCACCACCGGCAACAACTTTGCGGCTTACACAGGCGCCAGTGTTGACCCATTGCAAGGAACCAACGCCATCATCTGTATGGGAATCACCTTGCCTGAACTATCGGCCAAAGGGCAGGTGCTGGTGCGTGCCATCGCCACAGGTGACACACCGACAGGCGTCGCACAATGCCCCACCGTTCAGACAGAAGCCACAACCCGGCTGTACCGCGCCAATGCCACAGGTGGTATCAGCAACCTGACCATGGATGCAGTAGTCACCCCGCAGCCTGAAGACCGGGGCCAGGTCAGAAAAATCTACTCCTGGGCCATAGCACCTGATGGTCGTCAACTAATGCAGTCAGAAACACAAGGCTGGGTGCTGATGCAGGAGACCATGGATCAGGCATGGACGCTGACGGTGCCAACGAATGGAGACGTCACCCTGCCCATTGTTCGAGGTGCCAACTTGAGTGGCATTGCAGGCACTCTGGTGTACGTCGGCATGGGGTCTAGCTGGGAAGAAGTGAAGCAGCTTAACAAGGCTGGGCATTACTACACGATTGAGTGACAAACGCGATGAGACTGAACAGAGTTAACCGTCGGCGCGGCATCTTGCGTGCGGCGTACACAAATATTTGATCCTAGAGGCACTATGCAACATTCATTTATGAAGTCTTTTTTGGCGATCTTTCAAGCACTATTGCTGTGGGCCGGGTCAGATAGCGCGCATGCGACCGCGCCCATCGTGGCTGCAGGCAGTGGCTCTAGTTGCGCCATTGATACAAGCGGTGTATTGCGGTGCTGGGGAAGTGATACGAGTGGGCAATTGGGTCGAGGCAGACCTATGCAGATGACAAAGCCCCTAGCTGTCGACGGTGGTTACCTGACAGTGTCACCGCAACCTGAACAAACCGTGTTTGCTGCCGGTGGTTTGCATACTGTTGCTCTTAAAAGCGATGGTAGTTTGTGGGCTTGGGGGAACAACGCCCGCGGCCAATTAGGTGATGGCACACCTAAGAGCAGATCGACGCCTAGATTGGTAGGCGTTGGCTTCAATGCGGTGGCTGCGGGGTTCTGGCACACTGTCGCGCTCAAGAGCGACGGGAGTCTGTGGACCTGGGGCGCAAATTTCGATGGCCAATTGGGCAATGGCACGACGACTAACGGCTTTGCCCCAAAACAAATTGGCACTAATTTCAGCGCAATTGCTGCAGGTTACTCGCACACGGTGGCGATCAAACGCGACGGCAGTTTATGGGCCTGGGGAGCTGACTACTATGGCCAGCTTGGTGACGGGCTGACAACCATCAGCGAACTCCCCAAACCAATCGGCACTGGCTTTAGTGCCGTGGCGGCGGGTGCCTGGCACACGGTCGCGCTTAAGAGTGACAGTAGCCTATGGACTTGGGGCGCAAACTCTGATGGACAGTTGGGTCATGGTACGCGGTCGTTCAGCTCTGCCTCTAAACAGGTAGGTATCGGGTTTCGGACGATAGCCGCTGGCAGCAATCACACTGTTGCTATTAAATACGACGATGGTTTGTGGGCTTGGGGCTCCAATACCGACGGGCAGCTCGGCGATGGTTCCACGACGAATAGCCTTATCCCTAAGCAGATCGGCACTGGCTTTCGTTCGCTGGCTGCAGGTTTTTCAAACACGGTTTCTGTCAAGGTTGATGGTGGACTTTGGACCTGGGGTGCCAACTCTTCTGGTCAACTGGGTGACGGTAGCACTGCTACTAGTTTGACTCCCAAACGCATTGGTGATGGTTTCATTTCAGCGTCTGCCGGAAGTCAACACGCGGTCGCAGTCAATTCAGAAGGTACTCTGTGGGCGTGGGGCGACAACTCGTTTGGCCAGCTCGGGGACGGCGTCACTACGGAGAGCGCAACCCCCAAGCAAATTGGCTCGATCTTTAGTGCAGTTGCTGTCGGTGAGTCTCACATGGCTGCGGTCAAGGTTGATGGCAGCTTGTGGACCTGGGGCAGCAACTCGTTCGGTGAATTCGGCGATGGAACTACAGCAAGTAGCTCAGCGCCGAAGCAAATCGGTACCGGCTTCAAGAGTGTTGCCATTGGTGGCACCCTCTTTGGTGATCGCACTGTAGGCATCAAGAATGATGGCAGTCTCTGGCAGTGGGGGGTTCCTGCCTTTTTCGACTTTCTAACTGGCGACGGCAGCACAACTCCAAAACAGATTGGGGTTGGGTACAGCGACGTGGCCATTGGGAGAGGCTTCTTGGACAGTCACATCATTGCACTTAAGACTGACGGTAGCCTATGGGCCTGGGGTGACAACTCCGCTGGCCAGCTGGGCGATGGAACTACCACGGAAAGTGCGAGCCCAAAACTGATTGGTATAGGGTATCGAGCTGTGACAGCAGGAGATTCTCTTTCTTTGGCAATCAAAGTTGACGGTAGCCTATGGGCGTGGGGCTCCAATCAGTATGGCCAGTTCGGTGATGACTCAACCACAGATAGCCTGGTTCCAAAACGGATTGGCACGGGCTTTAAGAAGGTATCGGCAGGATACTCGCATACGGCAGCAATCAAGAGCGACGGTACCCTGTGGACTTGGGGGAACAACTTGACCGGTCAACTTGGCGATGGCAGCGATGCGAGCAGCCTTGTCCCCAAGCTGATTGGTACTGGGTTCCTAGACGTCGCTGCTGGGGACATGCTTACTGTTGCACTCAAAGATGATGGAACGGTTTGGGTTGCGGGGGCAAATAGCGTGGGCCAATTGGGCGATGCCACCTATGCTCAGCGTAGATCACTGGTTATGGCCTCAAATGAAACAGCCGACGGTCCGTTGGATCTGATTTCGGAAGTGCCCAACAACATCAATCCCCTTCTCCAGCCGAGCTTCTATCTCGCAACCAGCAAAATTGATCCGAAAGCCGCTGGAAGCCTGAATGGCAACTTGAGTGCTACGCTTACCGACTTGCGCACAAGTGGTTTCAATGGCTCGGTCTACTTCACAGGCTTGGTCCCAAAGGGATCTTCTGTGGTCCAACAAAGCAATAGTTTCGCGTCTGGCGGAACTGAGTCAGTGTGCTTCAGCGGAGGTCGCACTGGGGCCAAGCAAGGTCCTCAAACACCCTGCACTCCCGTGGGCAGCGGCGTCGGCGTTATCAATACCGGAAACACGTTCTCAGCCTATACCGGTGTCACCAGTGATCCGCTTCAAAACTCGAGCGCAATCATTTGTATGGGCATCACCACACCCGAACTCTCCGCCAAAGGGCAGGTTCTCGTGCGCGCGATTGCTAGCGGAGACACGCCTAACGGAGTAACCCAATGCCCAACCGTTCAGACTGAAGCGACAACCCGGCTGTATCGGGCTAGTGCAAGCGGTGGCATCAGCAATCTCACGCTTGTTGCATCGATTGCCCCGCAGCCAGAAGACAGAGGTCAGCTCAGGCGTGTTTACTCGTGGGCAATCGCACCAGACGGTCGTCAGGTTATGCAGTCCGAATCCCGAGGGTGGGTAATGATGCAAGAGCCCATGGAGCAGGCTCGGACCCTGACAGTCCCGGCTGATGGCGATGTGACTCTGCCAATTGTGCAAGGAGCAAATTTGAGTGGAATTGCTGGAACGTTGGTGTATGTGGGCTTGGGTTCAAGCTGGGAAGAGGTGAAACAGCTCAACAAGGCTGGGCACTACTACACGATTGAATGATGATCCGAACCAATGATGCTGTGGCGGTATTTATGTTGACGGTCTTGAGGATCAAGTCAATGGCTGCAAGCGCGTTCCGAGTCCTTCTGGTTAGTTTTCTCTGCAACATCGGGTTTTGTGTTTCGGCTGTTATGGCTGAAGCACAAGGAGTAATCGTTCAGTACCACCCTTGGATCAGTGTTCCTCAAGCTAGGAATACGGCTGTAGTAACACCGAATCGACATGTGGAGCACGTGGACAGATTTTTTGATAATAGTGTGGGCAGTCGCGTTCAAATGAACGCTCTGCTAGAGAGGTATCGTGCCGATACTAGAGTGGCGTTTGTAGAGCCCAATCATCTTGGCCGATTTACTGATGTGCCTGCTTCGCTGTCAACACCCACCGACCCGTCTTACACAAATCAATGGTGGGCTGAAGCGGTCTTTGCGAGAGCCGGTTGGGCGATTAGTACCGGCGCGCAGATCACAGTAGCTGTCATCGACACTGGCGTCGATTTAGCGCACCCAGACCTCGTTCAAAACCTCCGAACGGATGGTTTTAATTTCGGTGGTGGGTTCTCAGATGTGACAGATCTGAACGGACATGGCACTGCAGTAGCTGGTCTGATCGCAGCAAGTTGTTATAACGGCGTGGGAGGGTGCGGCTTGGCCTATGGTGCGAAGATTTTGCCAATCAAAGTGAACGGCGGTAATTCGAGCACCTTTGACTCTGCAACGTTGGCACAAAGCATTCGCTACGCTGTGCAGAAAGGCGCAAAAGTCATCAATTTGAGTCTGACAGTTGACGAGCAAACGCAAACGGTTGCCGGCGCTATTGATGAAGCCGTTGCGGCAGGCGTTGTCGTAGTAGCTGCTGCTGGCAATTCCACTGGAGCGGTTCAGTTCCCTGGGAATCACCCCGGCGTTATTGGCGTCGCTGCGATAGATGCAAATCGCTCTCTGTTTGCAAATTCCAGCCGAGGGCCAGAGGTGGCCATTGCAGCACCGGGTGTGAACATCGTCACTACGCTACTTGGCGGAACGATAGGGTCCACTGGTTCAGGCACATCATTTGCGGCTCCCATAGTGTCGGCCGCCGCGGCACAAATGTTGTCGCTTGCCCCTGGGCTGTCGCCTAGTCGAGTCAAATCACTGTTGGAACGCGCTAGTCAGCCATTGAACGGCCTGCCCTTTGGTGTCTTGGACTCCGGCGCTGTTCTTTATGGGCTACTGCCGGACCTAATATTTGCATTGCATAGCGCCACACAGGGCTCAAGCGGATATTCGAATGTTGCATTTCAGGTGCCTGCAACTGGCGGCGGTGTCGACTTGTATTTTGCTATTCACACGCCTTGGGGTGAATATTCGTTGGGTGCCGACGGGAATTGGCAGCCGACAGGATTTATGAGCGGTTTGGCAACCATCGCAAACTACGACGCCGAGCATCCGCTGGGTGGCTTGCTGTATGGGCCAGGGGGCGTTTTTCAAGCTTTGAGCATCGCGGCTTTACCCGTTGGCGAATATCGATTCAGTGCCGCTGCGGTGAACCGCAGCACTTCTCAGCGGGTGGGGCCTGTTTTGACAAGTCAGCTTACGATTCTCAGTCCGCAGTAGGGCGGTAAAATTGCGACCAGTTTGATGCGTGTTACAACCAAAGGAAAGAAATGAAGATTACCAAAGCACCTCTCGCCACATTAGCTGCAGCACTGCTGATGTGTTCCCTTGGAAACTCCGCGATAGCGGGGGATGATTTGTCCATCACATTGGGCGCCAAAGTCTGGAACAACAAGTGGACCAGCTGGGACTATTACGCGCCCACCCCTCTATCGTCGGTAGCCAGCCTACCCGGTGCGTCAGAAAGCTTTACTAGCAGCAGCCAGGCAGTTTTTATCCCTTCGCTGACGGTGCGGTATCAAGATTTCTTAGTTACTGGCGGCCTGTTCTCGAAGAGAGAATACGGTTTTACCGGTACTGCTGGAACGAGCTTCTACGGCAAGCGAGATGAACTCGATTTGCACGCTGGCTATTACCTGTTGCCGACTTTGGCAGTGACTCTGGGGTACAAGGAAGTCAAGCAAGATTTTGGCAGTGATTTCAAGTATTCCGGGCCGATCATTGGGTTGGTTGGTTCCGCGCCTTTGACTCAAGGGTTCAGCCTCTACGGCAATTTTGGTTTTGGCGCAATGAACGCAAACTTTCCCGCGAGTGTTAAAGACAACTCCGGCAAAAGTAGTTTGCGTGCTGACTACTACTTGAGTGAGATTGGTCTAGCCTACTCGTTCGACGCGAAGTCCTTTTTTCCGTCAGCAAAAGCTCTGACCGCGACTGTCGGTTACCGCAATCAAACGCTTGCGACCCAAGACTTTGCGGTGGGGACTGACTTCTATAGCCCAGCCAAGTCACGGTCCACGGAACTGCGGGACAACACAGAAGGTTTGTCGCTTGGTTTAAGCGTGACTTTTTAATCGACTTGGACAAATGACCTGATTCGTAGATGGCAACTTATATGAAACCCGCATTTCTTCTGTCTACGTGTTTTTTGGTGGGCCTAGGCGGGTGGCAATTTGCATTTGGGCAGGGCCTTGAAAAGGACCGTGCCGAAACCGCAAAGAATGTGGCGACAAGAAATGCGGGTGTATTAGTCAAGGCTGAGCCATCAGCGGATGAAGTCGGCAAACGATACGCGTTAGTGATCGGAAATGCCGATTACAAAAATACAACTCCGTTGGCAAACCCCGTAAACGACGGGCGTGCGGTCTGCAAGATGTTGCGGTCTCTGCAATTCGAAGTGGATTGTTATGAAAATTTGCAGAAACGGGGTTCCTTCAAAGAGGCGATCAGCGACTTCACTAAGAAGTTGAAGCCAAGCGATGTCGCTCTTTTCTACTATGCCGGGCATGGTCTTGAGTTGGGGGGCGAGAACTTTCTCGTTCCTACTGACGCCGACATTAGGAGCAAGGCCTATGTTGAGGATGACGCGGTAAGGGTGAACTTCATTTTTGACGAGCTTGGCGCTGCCAAAGCTCGTTTGAGCATCGTGATTTTGGACGCCTGTCGAAACAACCCTTTCGCCCGAGTCCGGTCAGTGTCAGGCACTGGCTTGGCAATGCCCAACAGCATTCCCTCTGGCAGCATCATTATTTTTCCGACATCACCCGGCAAGGTGGCGTTGGACGGAAGTGGTCAAAACGGTGTGTTTACATCGCACTTGCTCAAACATCTGCCGACAACAGGAATCACTATTGAGGAAATGTTCAAAAGGGTGAGCAGCGGCGTGCGCGATGACTCAATTGCCGCAGGTATTGAGCAAACCCCTTGGCTAAACCTTTCGTTTTCTGGTGAATTTTGTTTTGTGGGTTGCGGAACCAGAATCAACCCCGAGGACTATGCCAATGTCCTCAAGGCCAAGGCTGAAATTGAAAAGACGACCCAAACACTGCAAGCAGAACTTGCCTACCGAGAAGATGAACTAGGGAAGTTCAAGACGCGCATGGCAGCGATGCAACAACAGTTTGAAGGACAGCAAAAGTCACAAAATCTGTCGAAGACGGAACTCGAGACTTTGAGCAAGCAGAGGGATGAGCTGATTGCAAAAACTGCATATCTGGACAGTCAACAAAGGGAACTTAGTCGTGTCAAGGTGGAACTTCAGAGTTTGCAAGCACAACAAGTGGAGCACACTAAGCGAGAAGGTGAGATGGCTGCGGCACGGGAGCGAATAGCTTCATTGGAGAAGCAGATCACCCATCAGGGGGCCAGGAGTTTTGGGGAAAGTGAACTCGCGACGTTGCGACGCGACCGAGACGCGCTGATCAGCAGCAACCAAGCTTTACAAGACCGCCAGAAGGCGAGCGAAGCAAAGCAAAGGGAAATGGCGGATCAGCAGCAAAAGCGTCTGCAGGACTACGACAAGCAGAGAGGGGAGTTGGACGACTACAAGGTGAAGTTGTCGCGGTTGGAGGTGGAGAATCGAGAAAAGGATGAGTCGGTTCGTCAAATGCGCTTAGAACTTGAAAGCCGACAAGTGGCGTTGACGGATATGAAGGACCGCGTCCAGTTGTTGCAGCGGCAAATGGAGGATCAGCGGGTTGGCAAAAACATTGCCGCCGAAGATCAAATGCGACTTCAGAGTGAGCGAGCGGAGCTGACTCGCAAGGCCCAGGAGCTGCAGGCCCGCGAACGTGACCTTACTGAGGCGCGTGCTGCTCTATCTCAAGCTGAAAAACAAGGCAACGATCAGAAAGCGAAACAAGAACTTATCGCATTGCAGCAGCGCCTTGGCGAGTATGACAAACAAAAGAGTGAACTAGATAGCTATAAGTTGCAAATGGCGCGGATGGAAGCGACGCAGTTTGCAATTCAAGTGGAGTTGAAACAAGAGCGGGAACGGCGCCAGGTAACTGAAGAGAAGTACAAAGATGCCGCAAAAAGTGCTGTAAAGGATGCAGCGTTTGTTCCCCCTGTTTTTTAGAGGCGTCCTTCTTTCACCAGTCCAGCGTCCTGGCCAAAGTGCTGGATAACTGGGGTTTGCGCCGGTCTGGCGTCTTTACCTCCAGTTTTCGCTTGAGTTGCTTCGATGGTCGATTGCTTGGCAAATGCACCCAGTAGTTGGACTAAATCTGACGTTTCTGTGTGGCGCATCGTGAGGTAGTGGTCACCCTGCATCGAGCTACTTGTCCGGTGCGGCATTCAACTGCCGCTAATTGTTGTTTTCTATACAATCTGGCACTCGACCAGCACTGAAGCCAGTGCGCGCCAGTCGGACGTCGGCCACGTTGAACCAAGGTCTATGAAAAATGGGCACGTCGCGTGACTTTCAAAACCCCATACGTTTTCTCGTTGGAACAGACCAGCCATTGCGCAGGGTCTTATAAAAAAGGATTGATTCATGCCGTTGCCCAGCCAAACCCTCGCTGCGATTCAAGCTGCCGGAGCTGCCGTCTTTGCAGCAGATGCTGAACTGAAGAAGTCGGTTCAAGGATACGCAGAGCAGGTGAAGGGTGCCATGTCGGGGAATCCCTTTGATTTGGGCAATGACACCCTGTTCGAAGACTGGAAGACCGTGGCGCGTCTTTCCCGGGCAGTTGCACAAGTCGAAGCGGAATTCCAGAAAATCTATGCTGCTGCGTGCGATCTGTCTGCGGGCGCCGGTTCACAGGCAATTGCGATGCCGGCACTGCATGCGCCACAAGGAACGAACAATTCTGAGATGGCGATGGTGCGAGAGGTTGATGCTATGGTGGCCGTGATTAAGAAAACGCCGAGCAAGGCGAAAGAACCCACAACGCCGAAATCTGCAGAAAGCGCACTATTTGGCGGCAACACCGCCAAGGTTCTGGCGCGACTGCTAAAGATATTGAATGCCAATGACTTCATCAAAATCAATCGATCCGCCGTTGCGGCGGAGCTTGGAATTCCCAAGGGTTCAATTGGGGCATCGATCGCAAAGTTAATTCAAAGTGGGCAAATCACAGAAGGGGTTTCGGGTTCTCTCATGCTGACAGCGGACAATTCGAAGGCTTAGACCGCAAGGATTCCAGGCTCTGCTCCATTGTTTTCAGCAGTGGTGCCAACTTTGGGGAAATCAGTTCACCCAAGCATCAACACAGAATCTCCTGAGTGGACGGTATATCCTCCCTGTACGGCCGATCATCCGATCGGTCGAGAGTTCGCCATTCGTCGATATTCTTGAATACCAAGTTACATCCGACGCAGCGATATTGGCCCGAAGGTCGCATGCCACCCGTTTCATCTCTATGAATGATTGGCTTATAACTTGTTGCACCGCAACTGCGGCATCGGTTAGCGGGTCCCATGCAGCAAGATTACCCGCAAATTCGATTCCTTGCAGTGGCCGCATCTTCAACCGACAAAATGAATTCCCCGAGCCTGGCGCCCAATAGTTCGGTCAATCCGCCCGAAAGACAGTGGGACTAGTCCCGTGAACTAAAGGGATTGAACACCTTTGCACCAGTTGGCTGAAAGTGCTTCACATTGCGCGTGACGATGGTTAGGTTGTGGCAAAGACCAGTTGCCGCAATCAGGTTGTCGATCCCCTTGTTTCCCGTTCGGACGCACAAGCGTCCCCACAACTTTGCAATAGCTGGTGTGACTGGCAGTATGAAGCGAGAAAACTCCAGTTCCAAGGTCACCAACCATTGTTCAAGTTCAAGAGCAAACTCTGAATTCTCAGTGCGCTGCCTTTCAATACCCGCCTCAATTTCACCGATCGACAAGGCGCTGATAAAAGTAGTGTCTCCCGTCTGACCTTTGAGATATGCCGTCACACCTGCATTGGGTTTCGCCTTTCGCAGTTCAGACAAAACCACGGTATCGAGCAAGATCATGAGAAGTCGATCTCTCTTGGTTCCAGATCAAAGGCAGGTACCACGGAATCGGTTCCCAGGGCGGGCATCTTTGGCATTGCAAGCAAATGCTCGATCAATCCCATTGGCTGGTTGGTGCGATTGGCAGCGTTGCGCTGCAAGGCTGCGAAATCTTCTTCGGACAAGACAACGACAGCTTGCTTGCCGCGTCTGGTGACGTGCTGCGGCACGCCGCGCAGGGCGTTATCGACCAATTCGCTGAACTGGGCTTTTGCGTCCTGAAGTCGCCAGGCCGATGGGATAGCTCGAGGTAGTGGTGCTTGCATAAAACGACTAGTTCATTCAACTAGTCTGATTGTAAGTCATCGTCTCGGGAGATGGCAAGACTGGCACAAACCATTACGTGTTCGCATTGGACCCACACACCGGACAGCGACCTCCGGCCAGTATTTACCCATCTTGATGTCGAAAACACGCCGACCTTCTTTCTGCCGCGGGCAAAGGCAGTACCGGCATTGCAGCCACGTTGTAGTTGTCGGCAATGTGCGTTGGTCGGGACACTCTTTTGGAAGACTTCCTCGTTAGCAACAACGACACCTGCCTCACAAAGAGTCCTACCGCCGTGAACCGATCTTGGAAGGACCCGCACCTTCGAATGTGCTGGCCGTGAAGGGCAGTCGACCTTCTTGCATGTGGCCCTCGACGAAGTCGACAGGAGCCGCGGAGTGTGTCCGGCATGACCAGATTTATTGAGATGACTGGTCAGGAACTGGATCAACTCTGGGAGACTTTGCTGGTTATAGAAGCAAACCGAATATCGCGAGATTCGCTACCCCATTTACTCGAGGCGTCCGCCCAGTTGCAAACCGCGGCCAATTTATTCCCGCGAGCATCGGAATGAAGCGGTGAAAACTGGGCGATTTGTGGAGCATTGTCGAGTCAACCTCAACCACTCCCTCCTTTGTCTTCAATACTTCAGCCGGGGCGCAACCCGAGACAGGGCGATTCGATTCAAGCAAATTTCAGTAGCGCTGAACTGAAATCGAACAGACCTGCCGAGCAAGTGCCCCTTACAGCGCATTTGCTCGGCCTAGTCGGGTCGTGGCTTGTTTCAGAATTGAAACTTCAATTTTCAGAGGAACAGGACATGAACCGATTTGCGAAACCAACCGAAGCAGAAGCAGGAATCACCCTTGAACTGTCTCTAGACCAGCTGACCGCTTTTCCCAAGGAAAGATCCCCAAAAAACACTTTCGAATTCGATCGAAATGATAGAACCCGGTAAAACAGGTGGTATTGAACGCCCTGGTTCAAAAAGGGATCAACACGGAAACGCACCCGAACGCGCAAAACCTGCTGATTTCAAGAGCAGATAAGACGATCGTGGTTTGGCAGGGATCAAAAGTGGCGGCAAAACTGAAGGAAAGGTGCGTAGGCTTCCGGGTTGGGCTGCGATTGAAAGACTGTGCCACGAAGCAAGAATATTACGTTGGCCGGTTATTCGGGCGCCGCTATTTACATAAGCTTCAGGTCGCCAAAGCGTGGTGCTGTGTGCCAATCAAGCTGCGGTTGAGCTCACAACCATGTTGCTTTTTTTTCCTTACGCAAATGAGGCTGAAACTAAGTCTTGCCAAACTTGAACCTCCGATTTGAGGCAGTTTTTTCGGTCAATTTCACTAAATGTAATGTACATGCAGCCAATAAAAAGAATTTTCAAAAATCCTGCAAGAAAACGAGAGTTTTAATGCAAAAAGGCAGCAGTTAGGTTGAGACACTCGGTGATCGCCAACAAATTAGGAGTTCAGATGAGTGAAAAAGAACAGTACCAGACAATCAGAATTAGTCTGGAGAAATCGATAACAATTTCGACCCAATCAGTTGAAGGGATGGCCTTTATAAGGGGCGGCCTAAGCAGCATTCATTGGACAGAGTTTCAGTCGGTCGTGCAGGCCATCATAAATTTGGTCTGCAAACAGCTCAAAGTTACTCCCGAAAGAATCTCGGTTATTGAAGCTGTACCATATGCCGCTGGACCGGTAGAACCAGAAATTCACATCCAGCCTCTAACTTCAATGGACACAGAACAAATCGAAGAATTGAGTTTTGGAATGCAGGCACTTTTCAAATTATTCAAAAATCCAGCTGCTGAGTTTGACGAGGATTTGGTCTCCAGAATTTTTCCAGCTGCTGCGCAACATGCCAGGGAAGAGGCTGAACAGGTAGTGGCAATTGCTGGTGGCAAGCGGTTGCCTTGTGCACTCAAACTGAGAGGAACCGGACTAAATGGAACCCTGAGATTTGATGGACAAATTTGCAAAGGTGAAGAAAAGGAAAGTGAGAGCGAGCCATTCATCATGCTGGGAGAGCCAGATGGATTCAGCGTCACCAAACATTATATGTACTTCAAAGTGAATAAGACTGAGGGCCAAGGGGGTCAAGGTCTTGAAAAAATCTATTTTGAAGAGAATGTGTGGGGTAAGCAGATATTTAATATCGACTACTCAAATATTTGCGAAATTGAAATAGTCGTTATTAGAAAAGAAAAGGGACGCAAAGAATGGCTCAAACTAGCAGGGATGAATTCGTAGGCTTTGGATTGGATTTCAATAAACGGTAAGGCGCTGCTTTACCCATATTGCAGTCGGCTCAATCCGTGGCTTCGTTGGGTGCAGAACCGGACGCCCAGCAAACCCACAGCAATATCAACTCGTAATTGTTTTCAACGGCTCCGCCATCCTTGACGATGGCTGCAACCCGATCCACAAACTTCACTCTCTGCCCATGAACCTCGCCGGGAAGAATGGGTGCAGTGACAAGATTCACTTGCCGTTCTTTTGAATTTCGTGGAAATGAAGATTCGAGGTAGCCTCGAAGAGGTCCAGACCTCGCGTCTCTGGCGAAATCCGGCGCCAATATGGAAGGGGAGATGATGCGTAGGTCGGCCTTCGAAAAATCTAGGTCAGTCACAAAATCCTCGAAAGTTCTCAGGTGCGTCGACCGAAACAAAACAAGCTGGCGTGACCTTCCGACGACCTCTGTGCCAGCTCGGTCAACTGCACAGGTGAGAAGAATGTCTCTGCCGCTCTTGGACTTTGCACGCGAACGTAATATGCCCCATCGATTTCTTCCAATTCGCTTGCAAAAGTCCATTGCCGTCAATAAGGGCGGATCGTCCGGATGACTTGACTCCAACAGCTTTGCAGCCGCGCCAAGGTATTCTTCCAGATGCTTGGCATCCCCAAGAGGTAGGTCGACGGTGAAGGCCGCTCGATCAATGTCATATCCGAAAGTGCGCAGGCGCAAGTAATTGACCTTGGAATCCAGGGTGATAGAACGCTGAACGGGTTGATCTTCAGATGTCGAATCGATGCCCGTCGGCTCGAGGTAGCCATCGACTGGCGCAACCAAGTCCAAATTCAAGATTCTCGGATCGATCAGTGCATCCTCTTCCAACGGCTCGTCGTGTTGAAAAACGCATGTGAACTGCCCATGAAAATATGCCTTCAGCAGTGTCGCGGGCGACGAATGCCCCAGCAATCGACATACAGCCCAGAGCGCACGTCGGTCCAGATTGGTTCGCCCCAGCAGGAGTCGCCGCACAGCTTCGCAACTTGCTGAGCTCACTTCAGTGTCGGAACCGAGCAGGAATGAACTGCCTGCAACGGTGGCCATCATTCGGCAGGCAAAGCTATGCCGCAAATGATGGATCGTGGTGCTGGGATTTTTTGTTGCTTCCTTAAGTAGCCTCAATAGCCGAACGCTCATGGCCATGCGGAACGTTTTGAAGTTCTCTTTTGTCAGCGCTGCAAGAATTGGGGTTGTCGTTGTGGTTCCAGCACGCGCGTCACAGCGGCGTAAGACCTCTTGGACCAAAGACTTTTCCAGCGGTGTAAACGGCTCCACTTTTGGAATTTGGCGCTTGGACTGAAGTGTCTTCAGGCCGCGCAGTTCATTGGGTCTCACCAGCACCACAATTGCTCCGTTCACGTCGATCCAGTCGCGGCGGAAAGTGCCCATCGCCTCCCGGGATCGAAGGCCGAATCGATACCCAAGAAGCAGTACAAATGCATCGCCAATTGCCGTAGCGGTACTATTCGGGTTGGCGACGGCTCCCAACAGTTTTCGAAGAGCCCATAGGTACTCGCTCTTTCGAATGTAACCAGGTCTGCCCACCGGCATGGAAGTAAAACCATCGAGCTCGGACCAGTCGGGATCGTCCAATCCATAGGTGATTTTGGCCCACTGATGAAAATCCACTAGATGTTCGTGCACCTCACTGCCAGGGCCATGGTGGGCAATACTCGGTGAATCGTCTTCGTCCCAGTTGTCGACCTCGGTTTGAGTCGACTCATCTTGCTCGTTGATGTTGGTTGATCGCACTTCCAGCAATTTGCCGTAGAGTCCCACAAGTTCGTCTTCGTCCAGGTCACCCAATGAGTCGGCATATCCGACTGCCGCGACCCGGCTTGCAATCGAACTCGAATACACCACAACGGAACTGTCAGTCAGTTTTCCGGTTTTTGTTCGGGACGGTCTTGTCAATAGGTAACTGGTCCAGGCTGCAACCGCAAATGGAAGATCGCTATTCTTGAAACCTGATTGGGCGATGGCTTCTTGAATATCATCTTGCTTCTTTGACTTTGATCCAATGCTGGTCAGCGCTTTTCGGACTGATTTAAACAGTCGTCGGCACGCAAGCGCACGCTCTGCGCCCTCCGGGGCTTCTGCGGACCGGGGCAAAAAAGCATCAGCGCCCACTCTTGAGCCTTCTTCCTGCGACGGCAAGCCATCCTCGGTTGCGGCAGCAATACCCTTTACCGCACGCACGAGGTCAAAGTGAGGAAGGGCACTGATATGGATCCTGCCGTCCATCACTGCAGCATGAAGGCCTGACAGGTAGACATTGTTGTGTTGCCCTACAGAACCTGCCAGTTTGCTCAGTACGGTCCCAATATCGGCGTCCGCTGGTAAGTTCAAAAGGTCTGCCACGGGCCGTAGTTTGTCTGGGCATTTAGGAAGTGTTTTTATTGCCTTCTTTTCACGGAGTGCGATCTGGATCCACTTACAGCATCTTGAGCTGATCTCAAAACGGCGCCGCGGCATTTCATCTGTCCAACGATCCCCTTCGTAGTGTTCTATGTAAGAGCGGCCATCAAAGTGGATCAATTTCAGATGGCTATGGGTTGCAATGGCCAGCAGCACTTTAGGATCGGCAACGTGAGCTATCAGGCAGGCGTCCATTGCGGCCAGCGCTGCTGCCAGTTGGGGCCTAACTACTTGATCACTGATCGCTTGGCATAACTCGGCAAACTTCTCTTTGGCCATTTCAATCACTCGTGGTGCAGAAATCACCTTTTCATTCAGTATGGGCGGGCTCGATCGGCTCAGTAAGTAACGTTTCTTCAGCTGCGGTCGGATGCCGTCCTTCTCCCATAGCGTGCGCAAGTATTTTTCGAATGCGTCATAACGAAGTGTGCCCATAGAGTGAGGCATGCCGTCTGGGCGCAAAATCATCGCCAGCGCAATTTCATCCCAGTCACTGTTGGTCAGAATCTGTGGCTTTCGATTACCAAGCGCGGCGTGGATGTCCTGAATGGCACGTTCATACGCAAGACCATGTCCCAGTTTGCGAGCGACAGCGCGGGCTCTGACTCCGAACTTTCGCGTCACACCAAAAAGCGTGGATTCGTTGAGCTGCTTGAGAGCGGAAATGTTGACTTCCGCTGTTTGGGGAATTTTCCAACTCAGACTGGCCATCATCTCTTCGACCAATGGTCGCGCGACTTCGAGATCCTGATTGAGCGTGCGAAGCGAATAGGCCCCGTGGGTCTCACTGTCGGCCTCGGCGTGACCAAGGAGTGCGTCGATGATCTCAGGGTCGAGTCCCCTTCTACGCAGTCCAGTGGACAACCTGTGTCGAAAGAAGTTGAAAGGCAGAGGCCAGTCAGTTTCGCCGCACAACACGCTGAGCCCTTGCTCCGACACCTCAATCCATTCAAATTTGGGGTCGTTCGAGAGGAAGAAGAACAAGGGGAGGGGTGCGCCAGTTGCGTGGTTGAGGGCTGCATCGATCCCTTCAGCAAACTTGGCTGACGATTGGCGGGTTCGATTTGCTAGTTCTCGAAGGTACGGAAGGTAGGTTTCTTCCATCAAATGTTTGCTGACGCCGGTAAGGAGACAGAGGCGCGCACTTCCATTTGGGCCTCCAAACTTGTCATCGACAAACACCAGACCGCGCTTCAGGTCAAACCAGCGCAGGCTTTCAAACGGTGATCGCGCTGGACGCGCCCCTGTGGTGGCGAAAAGCGCGAGGATGACATAGGTTACTAATAAGTTGTGATAGTCGATCCAGTTGCCGGGGGACTTGGCGGCCGCATCAATTCGCAATTTCAGGTTCGAAATCTGCGTGACCAGATGCGATTCCAGTACGTCGAGTTGGCTGCCGGCCCAGTTGCTGTCAAGAAGCGGTGTGTCGGTCAACGAGCCGATTGACGCAGGTAAGCCCGAGAATCCCGCCTTGACGGACCTCCCGTCATAGCCGGCGTAAGCACATGGCGCCGGCAGTGCTGTGCTGCTGAATGCGGTTAGGAGCCTTGCAAACGTTGCATCGCCAGTTTCAGTAAAGACATCTTGGCGCAGGATGGCGCCTAGTATTGGAGATGAGAGCCGGGACAGTACCGGAGCCACAGAAAGCTCACTATTGATCCACTGCTCAAAAGTCGTGGTTCCAATGACAGAGGACCAGAGTTCTCCAAGTGTTTTACAAGTCGGTGCTGAGGCGAGTGCCTTCTTAAGCGCTGACACATGGACAGTGGCAAGATCAATTCGCCACTCGTTGACGACAGGTTTTAGCCAGTCATGAAACTTGCCGACGTCAATTTCTGACGTACTTGGGGTCCAGCCGTTCGGCCGCCGGGGAGGAAGGCGTGCCAATTGAAAGGACTGCGGGTCTAGCGACCAGTTCGCATTGGTCGTTTCTCGGATCTCGACGCTGGCGACTAACCCGCCGCTGCAGCCTGAAATAGTGGAGATGGCAATTAGACTGGCCCCAAGTCTGGACACGATGTCCTTTTGTTGCGCCAGTTTTTCGGTCAATTCGAGAAGTTCTCTGCGCTCAACTTCAGAGGTTCTGTGCCAACTCCAAGGTAGCATCTGACTGTCTTCTCTGCTCAAGAGTGAGACGTGGGATGCCTCAATTTCTTGCTCCGCAGGGGTTTGACTTTCGTCAACTCCTGCAACCGCAATTACGGTCTTTATTCCAGTGCTAGAGGTGAACTCAGCAGTGTCGATCTCATCGTTAAAGCTCTGCGGGATCGGCCGAAGGTTTGAAATCGGTGCTTGATTGACTGCGGTAAAGCGCGATGTATCGTTCAGCCGAAGGGGTGCGGTGTCCCTTTCGCCTTTAGCATCCGCCCATTTCCTTTCAAAAAGCTTCAGAAGGTCAGTCGAAATTCCGATCTCATACTTGGAGTTTGCAGGAGACGGGTTCGCTAAAAGGATGCTGCACTTGGCTTTCAATGTCTGCTCGAAACCGTCGGCGGTAGCCGGGATTGGTTCGAATGCCAACCGGGCAAAGGATCTAACTTTGTCCGTGTCTTTGTCAATCAAACATGATCGGACTTCCCGGCAGACTTGAAGAAGGCTCTGCTCGTCGGGGAACCCATCTTGATTTGCATCAATTGCCACCCGGAGCAACCAGAGTCGCAACGCTTCGAGCCATGCCGATAGCACATGGTCGCGCCCAACTAAACGCGGTGCGGCAAGTGTGGTAGGGAGGTAGTGCTTGGTGAAATCTCCCCGAAAAAGGGTCCGAAGCGCAACCGAGTAATCGATTGACTGGACCTCTTTGCGCACTTCAGGGCTAAGCCAAAGTGCCTCCGACAAGGCTGCCAAATCAAGAAAAACTGGGTCGCATGCCCCCCATGTTCTGCACTGCTCAATAATTTCTGAGCTGGAAAGGAAGCCAGCGAATGCACTAACAAAGGCTGGCTTCTGCGCATCAATTGAGAGCTCAAGAAGCTGGCGCGAGATCCAACCACACTTGAAATCTGCAGCCAGTTTTAGAAAAGTCAGGGTTCTTTTTGGGAACCTAAAGGGTCTTAACCCAGGGTCAAGAAGGTGTGTAGACTGCGGTTCCAATTGACAAAACGCGGCGGTAATCGTTGATCAGTATGCAAATAACATGGCTTCAAAAGCCGCATGGATAAACGATTGTACGCGTTTAAGCACATTTTGAGATTATTTAAATCTTGTAACTGGAGTCTCCTCATAACGTTCCCGTCGGTCTTCGTCATCCACTGGCTTGGCTCTGAACGGCATGTCGATGGCGGTCTGGGGCGTCTATGTGTCACGCAAGTAGACTCTGTCAGACCGGGCGACGGCAAAAGCAAAATCATCACTGAATGCATCCCATGTTCAAGACCATCAAAACACTATCACTGCAGCGCTGGCCCTGGCTCGTACTCTCCATTTGTGCGGTTCTACTTGAATGCGTTGCCCTGTACATGCAACATGTAAAGGGTGTTGAGCCTTGCAACGAATGCATCTACATCCGCCTGGGAGTAGTCGCCATCGCGGCAGCCGGACTGATCGGCGCCATAGCACCTGGAGTGCCTATTCTGCGATGGAGTGCGCTGGCGGTGTGGTTCTCAGCGCTGGGCTGGAGTTTGTACCGCGCCAATATCTTGTTGGATCTGGAGCAAAAGGTACGTGACGGCGCGGAGGCGGGGTGTGCACGCTTCAAGGGCTTTCCCGAGTGGATGCCCTTGGAGCGTTGGGTACCGGATGTGTTTGAGCCGCGCGCCATGTGCGGAACGGTCAGTTGGACGTTTCTGAACCAGTCGGTCACGTTTTGGATTTGGACTGCGCTCTGGGGTATCAGCGTGACGGCATTGATGACGCTTGTCGCGCAAACACGAACCACTGACTGACGCGGTCAGACAGCTGGGTTAACCGGGCAGCGTGGTCAAGAAATAAAATCTCCCAATGGGACTATCCTGCCTACGCGTTTTTGTTGATAACGACGGAATTATTCACCGAGTTTCAAATGTCAAATTCGAGCGAATGATGCGTGATCCAGAGCGTGAGCTGGTTCCGCAGTTCGCGGGGCAACGCATACGCTCCGCTGAGTTCGTCATAGAACTCTTTGACCGCACGCCGTACAGTGTGTGCCGAGAGACATTTACCATCTTCCAGTTTGACAGCAAAGGTTGTGCGGATGTGGGTCGATATGACAAGCAACAAGTTGCTTTGGCCAACGCCATGCTGGAGCCCGTGCTTGGCGGCGAGAAAACTCCAAAAAACGTATTGGATGCGACGCAGAGATTTGTCGCACACGGTGGATCGTGGGTGCCGACAGATGTAATCAAAGCTCAACTAGAGCAGGCAGCTTTGGGTCTGCTGCATTGTCCCCAGATCTAATTGACTCAAAATCCGACTCAACACTCGGCATGGGTGCAGAGGCTGGTTCGAAGGGTGAGTTGACGACAACTGATTTGCGCGGCGGTCGAGACCTTTGATACGGACCGTGTCGCCCTCAAACCAAGTACCGGAACCGGATACTGTCGTTCAATTGATGGTAGCTACGCCAACGCAACTGCGTTCAAGGTTTGATCGCAATTTTCAGCACACCTTCACGCTGGTTGGCAAACAGGTCGTAGGCGGCCACGATATCTTCCAGCTTGTGCTCGTGCGTCACCATGACGCCCAAGTCCACCCGGCCGGAAGCCACCACGTTCATTAACCGGCGCATGCGCTCCTTGCCACCGGGACAAAGGGCTGTATTGATCTTGTGATCGCCCAAACCAGCGGCAAAAGCCGACATCGGAATGGTCAGATCCTTGGAATATACGCCAAGACTCGACAGGGTGCCCCCCGGCTTGAGTACGCGCAGTGCCGACTCAAACGTGGCCTGCGTACCCAGCGCTTCAATCGACGAATCTGCGCCACGCCCGCCGGTGAGCCGCATGATCTCGGCGACCACATCGCAGTTGGTGAAGTTGAGCGTGATATCGGCCCCCAACTTTTGTGAAATGCCCGGCCGGTGGTCATTGCCGTCAACGGTGATGATGGTGCTGGCACCCAGCAGACGCGCACCGGCCGTAGCACACAGGCCAATCGGGCCTTGGGCAAATACCACCACCGTGTCACCAATCCTGATGTTGGCGTTTTCCGCGCCCTTGAAGCCGGTGGACATGATGTCCGGGCACATCAGCACCTGCTCATCCGTCTGGCCGTCAGGGATGGGTGCCAGGTTGGCCTGGGCATCGGGCACCAGCACGTACTCGGCCTGTGTGCCGTCGATCAAATTGCCGAAGCGCCAGCCTGCTGTGGCCTTTAAACCATGGTAACCACACAAGCCCAGCGGGATGAGGTAACTGCCGTCCTGCGACGGCGCCCCGTCCTGGGCGGCGTAGGAATTGAAGTTGGGGCAAATCGCGCCAGCAATTACGCGCTGGCCTTACTTGTAGCCCTGCACGGCGCTGCCCAATTTTTCGACCACGCCGACCGGCTCATGGCCAATGGTCAAGCCCTTGACCACCGGATACTCACCCTTGAGGATGTGGACATCGGTGCCACAGATCGTGGTGGTGGTGATGCGCATCAGGGCATCATTGGGTCCCACATCCGGAATGCGCTTGTCAACAATTTCAATACGACCGGGCTCAACAAACACTGCTGCTTTCATCATGGAAGACATAGGTACACCTTAAATTTCGACATAGACGAGCACAAGCCCGCGAAGTCAGCTTAGGCGTCTAGAAGTGGCTTGAGGGTGTGTTTACCAACACAAAGGCTAAAGGCAGTGAAATCGATGCATTTTTCATCCAGAGGCATTTTTTGTTGTAATTTCAAAATGAACAGCATCGCGGGGAATGATAAATGTGGGTCTTGCGCACTTTATGTAACACCTAAGCCTGCCGACAAAAGCGAACGCCAAGATCGGTCGGCTGAGACTAGCCGCGCGCGCCATGTCCATCCATATGAACCAATGGGGGCCGATCTGCGGCTATGTCTCGGCGATCCGTTTCGGGGTGCTATCACTTCTCTTCCAGCACTTTCGTCGGAGCTCCTGGGGCATTCGCCTTGACCGAGGCGATACCGCCTTCCATGGCCTTGCTGGAAGAATGCATTTCACTTTTGCCGAGGGTCTGTCCGTTGGCGGCCAACAGCACAAAGTACGGTGCATTGTCCTTGGACACCTTGCGCTGGAAGCGTTCGTCAATTACAGCGTTTTCCTTGACGGATGCAATGCCGTTTTCAGCACTCACCTTGGTCGCATACCGCTCACTTGTCAGACTTACCTCATGGTTGCCGGCCTTCAGGTTGAACATGAATTGGGCTCCTGCCGCAGACTTGAGCTCGAAGTATCCTGACATGGTGTATTCATTTCAAATTGGAGTGTCAAGCGCCAGAAAGTTGGCACATGTTCTATCCATTCACTTTAGACGGCAGCTACTCACCAATCAGCAAAAACTGCAGACTGAAGGGTGGCGAAAACAGCACCGTCCTCTGCCACCCCGGTACGGTCGCTAAATGTCAAGTCTGATTGACTACCCCAATGGGGTGATGGGCCGATTGCTTGCGTTTTTCCCCAGTGATCAAGCGGATTGCAAACCAGGCCAAGCACAAGACGCCCACGGTAAAGACGATGTCACCCGGCACGCGCAACCACACCATGGTTTCCATGAAGGGCGAATGCACCACTTCGGGTGAACGGGCGAACCACATGCCCTTGGTCACACTGGCCCAGGCCTGGTAAATGCCCGCCGGCACCAGCGACATGAACACCATCATGCCCAGACCCATATTGAGCGACCAGAACATGGGCGCCAGCAAGCGGTCCGACCAGGCCAGCCGATTTGACAGTCCGCGCAAGCAGAACAGCAGCAGCCCGATGCCCAGCATGCCGTAGACACCAAACAGTGCGGCATGGCCGTGGGCCGCGGTCATGTTCAGGCCTTGCATGTAGTACAGGGCAATCGGTGTGTTGATGGAGAAGCCCAGGAGGCCTGCACCGACCACATTCCAGAACCCGACGGCGATGAAGCACAGGATGGACCATTTGTAGGCCTGCACCCAGGGTGCAGCCTGGGAGCGCTGGTAGTTGCGATAAGCCTCGACACCGATCATGGCCAAGGGCACCACTTCCAGCGCCGAGAACATGGCGCCAATCGCAATCACAAAGGTCGGCGTGCCGGTGAAATACAGGTGGTGCAAGGTGCCCAGAATGCCGCCAAACAGAAACACGATGGTCTCCAGGATGATCGCGCTGTTGGCCGTGCTGGCACGGATCAGGCCCAGCCGGGTGAACAGCAGCGCAATCACGGCAGTAGCAAACACTTCAAAGAAGCCTTCCACCCACAGGTGGACCAACCACCAGCGCCAGTATTCGATCATCGAGTAATGGGTGTGCTTGCCCCAGGTCAGGGACGTGGCGTAGAAGCCGCCGATGCACAGGGCCGCCAGGAACACCATGGCGATCAAGCCACGGCTTTCAGACGGAGTTTTGAGCGCAGGCATCAGTCCGCGGCCGAGCAGCGTGACCCAGAACAGCAGGCCGATGAACAACAGGATCTGCCAGATGCGGCCCATGCTGGTGAATTCCAGGCCCTGGTTGCCGATCCAGAACGAGAAGTCATTGCCCAGGTGTTGCAAGGTTCCCAGCCATCCCATGGCGGTGGAGCCAACGACGATAAAAAGCAGTGCGTAAAACAGCATATCGACGCCCAGCTTCTGGTACTTGGGCTCGACGCCAGAAATCGCCGGCGCGATGTACAGGCCGGTGGCCAGCCACGCGGTGGCAATCCACAACACCGCAAACTGGGTGTGGATGGTGCGGCTCACCGTGAACGGCAAAATTTGCGCCAACGGGAAGCCGAAGAAGCTCTGGCCTTCGACCGCGTAGTGGGCGGTGATGACCCCCATGCCCACCTGGGCCAGGATCAGGCCGATCACGACATAGAAGTACTTGCGCGTGGCTTTCATCGATGGCGTGGGTTTCAGGTCAAACAGCGGATCGGCTTTGGGTGGCTTGGGATCGCCTTCTTCCGCGTGCGTCGAGTGGTAAAAAATCATGCCGGCGATGGCAGCGATCATGAAGATGATGCTGGCAATCGACCAGATGCCCGCGCCCGCGGTGGGCGTGTTGGCCACCAGAGGCTCGTGGGGCCAGTTGCTGGTGTAGCTGAGATCGGTCTCACCCGGCCGGTCGGTAGCCGCGGACCAGGCCGACCAGAAGATGAACGCGGGCAACGCGTTCAGGTCAGCGGGGTCTGTCAGGCTTCCCGCGTTCATCGCGTATTGCTCGCGCAGTGCGTCCAGAGACGGGTCTGCGCCAAACAGTGCGGTGTAGTGCTGTACCACCCGCTGGACGGCCTCGGCGCGGTCCGGCGACAGGGTGATGGTGTCGGTGGCAGCGTCGTAGGTGTTGCGGCGCATCTCCGTCTTCAGGCGGCTGTTGAGCGCCGCCTGCTGCTCCGCGTTAAGCGTGTCAAAGGCGGCTCCAAAATCGCGTTGGGCCCAGACCTCACGCAGCGCCAGCGCTTCGCGGTGCAGCCAGTCGGCCGACCAGTCCGGGGCAACATAGCTGCCATGACCCCAGACCGACCCCAACTGCTGGCCGCCGGCCGACAGCCAGGCTTCCTGGCCGCGCTGCACCTGTCCGGGGGAAAACAATACCGTTCCTTTGGAACTGACGACGTGTTTGGGAATGGGTGGTGCGGTCAGATAAATCTCTGTCCCGACCCATCCCAGAACGGCAAAGGACAGCGCGCAGATGACTGCGAGCCAGGTCCAGAGTTTGCGCGTGGCGTGCATGGCAAGGTTTCCTT
>ERZ724527.165-NODE-165-length-33379-cov-13.900702_pt1 | contig 33379 bp, 10 predicted proteins | sample MGYA00376060_ERZ724527 | MGnify/ENA primary metagenome ERZ724527 (study PRJEB28724, sample SAMN07190886) | activated sludge metagenome | isolation source: activated sludge of sewage treatment plant in Hong Hong | place: USA: Christiansburg, Virginia | collected...
GATGATTTTCCCTGCTTTGCGATCATTTTCTGTGTAGGTTGGTACCACCTTTCCAGAAGATGATTTTCCCTGCTTTGCGATCATTTTCTGTGTAGGTTGGTACCACCTTTCCATCCGGAAGTGTCTTGTTAGATGAGTAAATAATATGGCCAAATGCGATGCCATAGATACCGCTCAATGCAAGGAAATAAGAGACTATTAGCCAACCTTTATTGACTTTCTCGGGTAGGGCGAGCTGGGTAAGTCGTTTCTTTTTGTAAATACTTATCAATTCATCATCTATGTTCTCTCCACGTTCGGTCAGTATTTTTTTTGCAAGTGCAATATCTATCTCACCCCATTCATCATATCGGGCAAGGATCTGATATAATTCATCAATAGTAAATGAATATAAATAATAATCATTCGGCAGGTCATGGATAGCTTCATCAGAGGTTTCTGCAATGAGTAGGTCTGCACTTTCAAAGTCTCTCTTTCTTATTTTGACATCATATTTATCCATCGAAGTATTCCCACTAAATGTCACATCAAATGGAGCTTTATTGTCCCCAAGGATGGCCTCTATGCCACCTTCATCTAATTTTTTAACAAGGGCCAATGCCTCATCTTTAAGAATAAATTGCCTGAATAACAAAAATTCATTTTCTATCAACCTCTTTCCTCTTTAAGTTTTATCTCTATTGCTTCAAGAGCTTTTAATCCAAAATGTTTTAATATGAAACTTTTGCATTTCATAACTGACTCCTTTTCATCGATGGCAAAATCCTTCAACCGACACTTTATCTCCATCTGATAATCGTGTTGATTGTCGGTATATTCACAACAATAAAGCAGCTCGCCTTCCAGATAACAAATGATATGCAGGTCATCCTGCTTCTTCGAATAGTTATTCCAGTTAAATACTGTTTCCAAAGTAATTGATTTAAAGCTCAATATAATATAAAGTCATGGTTCGGCAGTTAAAAACCTAAGGTAGATGGTTGATTTTAGAAGGTAGATGGCGTATCGTTAATTGATTTATAATTTTTACTTTTTATGGATGGTGTGGCTGAGGGAATAGAATTGACACCGCCGTCATAGCATTTGTCGGACAAGCTTTTAATAGCTTACTTTTTTATTTCAATTTAACTTAAAAAGAAATGAATCTGACATATTTAATTTAGGTAAATAATTCAACCTAATTCAGGGTTGGTTGAACGCCTTAATCCACCACGGCTTGCACCCGCGGCTATTGTTATTCAACCCTTTTCAAGGGTTTTTTTTATGAATTATATATAGGTGATAATTTTAACTAAATTGAAAATTTAAGCGTGCCATAATACTTTAGTTGACCAATAGTTCAACTTATGACCTATTTCAAATTTTTGTTGGCAATTTAAACCATAACGGTGAGGTTCGCAGGCTTTTAAGGATATTTTCATGCATCACTTGTTGCAAATTGAGTTATCATTATTCAATCTCTAACAGGGTGTCTAAAAAACGCATTTATTAAGTAACCAAATATTTCATATCACGGTGCGCTGCACCTTATTTCTCTTGCACATTAATTACTACAAATATTTTGGTGCGCTGCACCTTTTTTGCATTGCATTGGTGCAGCGCACCTTTGTATTTATAGAAAATAAAATAAGGGCAGTACCAAGGTGCAGCGCACCGAGATATATGGCTCTATAAACCAGAAGCGGCAAAAGCAGACTCCAAACCAGGTTACTTACCCCAATTCTTACCTCTCTTGAATAACTTAAACTCTGTGCTTGTCCTTAATGATTCAGTACATCAATCCTTGCTAACCCATTAACTCAAAGCCTGATCAAGGTCAGCCATAAGATCTTCGATATCTTCGATGCCTACACTCAATCGGATCAATGAATCTGTAAGTCCAACTTTCAGACGTTCCTCTCTTGGAATAGAAGCATGTGTCATTGTAGAAGGATGCCCTACCAAAGACTCTACACCTCCAAGAGATTCTGCAAGGCTAAACATTTTGAATTTCTTGAGTACTCCGATAGCAGATTCCAATGAATCTTTTTTCAGGTCAAAAGAAACCATAGCCCCATAGTCACTCATCTGTGTAGATGCAAGTTGATGGCTAGGATGTGTCTTAAATCCCGGGTAATTAACTTTATTTATGGCAGGGTGATTCTTCAAAAATTCAGCAAGTCTTCCTGCATTGCGACATGCGCGCTTCATTCTTATATGTAATGTTTTAATACCTCTAAGTATAAGGAAACAATCCATTGGTCCGGGTGTCGCTCCACATGCATTCTGCAAAAATCTCAGTTGATCGTCAATTTCTTTTTTATTGCACACCAATGCTCCAAGGACCGCATCACTATGGCCACCAAGATATTTGGTACAAGAATGAAGAATTATATCTGCTCCCAGATCCAGAGGACGCTGAAGATAAGGTGAAGCGAAAGTATTGTCCACACAAGTGATGATGCCGTATTTCTCAGCGATCTTCGTCACTTTTCTAATGTCGACGATATTCAACATCGGGTTAGTTGGTGTTTCTATCCAGATAAGTCTGGTGCGTGGATTGATCAATTTTTCCAGCTGAACAGTGTCATTTAGGTCAATAAAATGACTTTTGATACCGAATCGACCGTAAACGCGTGTCATCAACCTGTACGAACCGCCATAGAGGTCATTAGTAGATATTATCTCATCACCTGGATTGAGCATTTTCAGCAAGGTATCCATAGCTCCGAGCCCACTTGAGAAGCAAAGTCCATACTTTCCATTCTCCAAAGCTGCTAGATTGGCTTCAAGTGCAGACCTTGTAGGATTGCTGGTGCGGCCGTATTCGTGTCCTTTGTGCACACCCGGTTCATCCTGAACATAAGTAGACGTCTGGAATATCGGTGTCATGATAGCTCCAGTTGAAGGATCCGGAGATACTCCTGCATGGATGACCTTACTATTGAACTTCATTGATTTGGGTCCGTGAGCTGTTTCTTTCACTTTTTTAGCCATTATTTTCTTTTTATAACTTTTAGAGCTGCATTGACGATATCTGGCACGTCCAGGCCATATTTTTTCAAAAGATCCATTGGTTTTCCGCTTTCACCAAAGCTGTCCTTGACACCAATAAATTCCATTGGACAAGCAGTATTTTTAGCAGCTACATGAGCCACAGCATCGCCAAGACCGCCATTGATTTGATGTTCTTCGACAGTAACTGCGCAGCCTGTTCTAGCCAAAGAAGCAACGATAGCAGCTTCGTCCAGCGGCTTGATCGTCGGAATACTGATGACATCACAAGAGATGCCTTGAGCCTCTAATTGTTTCGCCGCTTCTACTGCATTCCATACCATTAGTCCAGTCGCCATGATGCTTACATCTGTTCCACTACCCAGCGTCTGCGCCTTACCTATGATAAATGGTTCGTCCACTCCTGTAAATACCGGCCAGTCAGGTCTTCCGAACCTCAAGTATACCGGACCTACATGATCCAAAATAGCAAGCACCGCATTTTTAGTTTGATTAGCGTCAATCGGGCAGATCACCGTCATGCCCGGAAGCATGCGCATCATGCCGATATCTTCCAGTATCTGATGAGTTGCTCCATCTTCACCCAGGGTAAGCCCAGCATGAGAAGCACAAATTTTTACATTTTTGCCTGAGTAAGCAATAGATTGGCGGATTTGGTCGTATACTCTTCCTGTAGAAAAATTGGCAAATGTACCGGTAAAAGGGATCTTACCAGTAGTAGAAAGGCCTGCAGCGACGGACATCATATTAGCTTCGGCAATACCCATCTGTACAAACCTGTCAGGAAAATCTTCTATAAAAGCTTCCATTTTTAGTGAACCAAGTAAATCTGCACAAAGTGCGATCACCTGGTCATTTCTTCGTCCTGCTTCGTGCAAGCCTTCACCAAAACCGTCCCTGGTGGCCTTTTTTCCTGTCGAAACTATATCGTTGATATTCATATCTTAGTGTTTATGGTTTGGTGCTGAATAATTTTCATTGTAAACAAAGTCATCCAAAGAACTCACCAGTTGTGACAACCCTTTATCAAGTTGCTCTTTGTTTGGTGCTTTTCCGTGCCATGCGTGTGTGCCCATCATAAAGTCTACACCACAACCCATATTCGTTCTCATAAGGATGACAGTTGGAATATCCGTACCTACATGTGTTTTAGCTTCTTCCAAGGCTTTGACGATGGACTCCATATCATTGCCATCTGTGACGACTACTCTCCAACCGAAAGTTCGCCATTTACCTTCAAGGTCACCAAGACTTAATACTTGATCATTGGTACCATCGATTTGCTGGCCATTCCAGTCCACAGTCACTATTAAATTGTCTAGTTTATGAAAAGGAGCAAACATCGCTGCTTCCCAGATCTGACCTTCCTGAAGTTCGCCATCACCAGTGGAAACAAATACGAATCCCGGATCTTTATCCATCTTCTTCGCCAATGCCATACCTACACCGACAGAGAATCCCTGACCCAAAGAACCAGTAGCTGTCCTGATGCCCGGCAATCCTTCATGGGTCGTCGGGTGTCCTTGAAGTCGGGTATTTAATTTACGGAAGGTCGACAGTTCTTCTACTGGAAAATAACCTTTTCTTGCCAGCACACTGTAAAGCACCGGAGAGATATGGCCATTGGACATGATAAAGGCATCTTCATTCTTTGCATCCATTTTAAATTCATCCGATTGGGTCATGACTCTAAAATACAGTGCAGTCATGAAATCTGCACACCCGAGTGAACCACCCGGATGTCCGCTGGAGGCGTTGAAAACCATTTGAAGAATGTCGCGACGCACTTGGGTGGCGATTTTCTTCAATTCATCAATATCTTCTACTTTATCTCTCATATCCTATGGATTAATTAAGGCGCAAAGGTAAGATAAAAATTAGAAATCAGAGGTCAGAAGTAAGAGGTCAGAAGTCAGACACCAGATTCTAGAGGCTAGAAATTAGAGGCAAAATTTAAAATCAGAAGTAAGTGTGGGTGAGGTGAAAATGTAAGGGGTGATTAGGTGTGGAGGTGTGGAGGTGTGGAGGTGAACGGCGAACAGCGAACAGTAAGAGCCGGCTGAATCTCATGGTTGACGCACCAGGCAATTTTAAAATCATATCAACCTGATTATTGGTACTAAGGTCCATCCGATAGGTAGCATTATAGCAGTCCGATGCATAAAATCATGGCAAGTTATTCAGAGCTATTATGTTAAATCAAAATTATTATCTGAATTAATCTAGTTCAATAGCCTTGAATTTCAACTCAGGGCGAATAGCAAAATATCTAGTTTCAATAATTTGCCGTTGACTAAAGTCAACGGATCAATGGATGTCTATATAAGGACTTTAGTCCCAGCCAATTTATTACTGTCATTAAAAAATTTAACATTTATTCTTTTTAATAATCATAATTTTGCCTTATACTGAACTATTAAAATAGTTAATAATAAATATGACCAGGAAATACCTTACTATACTTTTTGTCATGACCATTACATTGGTTTCAGCACAGATAAAAATTGTCAACAAACTCACAGTTGATCACCAAAATGTAGAAGGCACTAAGATTAGCTTAATTCCGCCTAATGGATTTACAAAGGCTGTGAATTTTCTGGGATTTCAAGAGGAAGTATCGGGATCTAGCATCATGGTATTAAATATTCCGGGACCTTTTTCTGAAACATCTAAAGGTATTACAAAAGAAAATTTATTGTCTACTGGGGTCCAAATGATTAGCGATGACCATATCCTATTGAATGGCCTGCCTGCTTTATTAGTGCAGGGAAAGCAAAGTGCATATGGCAATATCTATACAAAATATATTTTGGTATTCGGAACAGAAAAGGAGACTATTATGATCAATGGTGTGTTTCCCGAACACCTGACTAAGTTATCCGTTGATATTAAAAAATGCTTATTGTCCGCATATTATGAAGCTGAAAAACAGGTCAATATTCTTGAAACAGTTGAATATACCATTGAAGTAAGTGGCACAAAATTAAAATTTGCTGGCAATATGTCCAACTCCCTGATATACACCGTAGATGGTGAGTTGCCAACAAAGTCAGATGACAAGACATCTTTGATAATATCTAAATCGTTTTCAAATGCCAATACAGAGGACTTGAAGGATTTTTCAATTAATAGACTTAAGCAAACACCTTTTGAAGTAGATAGTATTAAACGTTCAGCAGATATCGTCATTGGCGATTTATCCGGGTATGAAATAATATCAAAAGGTAAAAACATAAAGACTGGAGTTCCAGAATATCTATATCAGTTGATATTGCCCACTGACAGCAATTATTACATACTTTTTGGCACCACAAATGACATGTCAGAGGTGAGTATCAATGAGATAAAAAAGGCAGCGGAAACATTCAAGTTGAAATAGTATTTTGCACTATTTGATTAGGATAAATTATTGGAACTGAAGTCCGATCAAGAGTTTTATTGTAATCCGTTGGTTAAAACCAACGGCAAATTACTTGGTGGAATATTGGAAATTTAATCTTAAATCTTTATTAATCTCGTTCAATTGCCTTGAGTTTTAACTCAAGGCCAATTATCACTCTAGTAAAATAAAAAAAGCACCCAAAATGGGTGCCTCTTAAGTGTGGTATTTTCTTAAAATACTAATATTAAATAAGGGATTATTGTTAATTAACTTTTATAAATTTCTTCTGAAGCACGATTGATTCATCCACCAATTTTAAATAATAAACGCCTGATGGCAATTCGCTGATATTTAAATTGTTGTTTGAAAGAGGATCCATTTTGAAATTTTTCACCACATCTCCTTTGACATTCAACAACAGCATTTCCCGCATATTATTGGTCTTAAATCCTGAAAATGTAACGTTAGCCTCTCCATGTGTCGGATTCGGATAGATATTCATATCTATGGCATTATCACATTTTACGATGGCAGTAGCGACTCTTGAGTAGCTAATCGAATTGTCAAGATCTATAGCCTTAAGTCTATAATAAACAGTACCTGAAACCAAAGGAGTATTGTCTGTGAAAACATAAGAGTTATTCACAGAGGCGCCATTACCTTTAGTTTTTACGGAACCTATTGTTACAAAGTTTCTACCATCAACAGACTTTTGAACTTCTGCACGGTCAAAGTTTTCCTCACTATACGTATTCCATGTGACATTTACTGATGAACAATCATCTACTTTGGCGTTAAACTCACCTAGTTTGATAGGAAGGGGAGCGGTAACAGTGAAGAGTGCCGTGGCAGAATTATTATTCCCATTCGTATCACCGATTCCGATCGCTTCATCAGTAAAGGATGCATTGCAAGATATTGCTCCACAATCCTCGCAACTTACACTTTTACCTATAAAAGGAATAGTCATAGAACATGAAACACCATCGTTCATAACTCCCACCATATTTTTGAGTACAACTTCTGTGTTACCATTAATGTATGCAATGTATGTAACAGCCCATATAGAACCGGACAAATAACATCCATTATCAGAAAAGTTAACAGGAAGAGGAATTTCAATTTCACCTGAGATCGAAAGTTGTACCCGAATACCTCCTATAGGCACAGGTGCATCACCTAAATATCCAACATCAATGAATATCTGTCCTTCTTCACCGACAGCCACCGAGAAAGGTTCAGGGGATACCGCTGCTACTTGAAAATCGTAAGTAGCTTGAGCTTTAGCAAGTGCTGAGCCTAAGAGCAAGAATAAGCAAATGATCAATTTATAATTTTTCATCATTTATAGTTTTTAACTTTTTAATTAAGGTGATTAATTTTTAATAAGTGTATTAGATAATAAATTGTTAGGAGGATTATTTTCTCCACCGGAACCATTAACTATATTCGCTGATGCAGTAATTGTTCCTTTTCCGCCACCGGTTCGTGTAATTCTTAAACCGATTTTTTTGGTTTGACTAGCCCCAATAGATACTCCGACCTTAGATGTGAATACAATAAATCCACCGCTAAAAGTCCAGGTAAAGTCATTGTGATCAAATACATAAGTATCTCCACCTATTGTCACATCAGCATCCGGATGAATTGCTATAACTAAACCACTTGCAGGTGTATAATTTGTCACCCTAAATGTGATTGTACCCGTTGTAGCCGCTGTTCCGATATTTCTTATTCTAACCACCTCGTCTATTGTTCCCGAAACAACAATATTGGTAGAAGAGAAAACTAAAGCCGGTGTCAAATCAGGATACACACCTGGTTCTGTGATCACTACGATATCAGATACTGTTTCACATCCATTGTGATCTCTGACAACCATAGAATAGGATCCGGCCTGTAAAAGCATAAATAGGTTAGAAGTCTGCCAGTTGGCCCCTCCATCTTTACTATATTCATAATCCATTGTTCCACCAGTCGCAATAACTGTAATACTTCCGTTATCACAAGCTTGGCATGTTTCATTGGTTATAATATAATTCACTACCGTAAGAACTGCCGGTTGAGTAATTGTCACAGATGTAGATACAAAGCATCCTTTATCATCCGTGGCAGTGACCATATATGTTCCAGCTGCTAATCCACTTATAGCAGGCGTCATAGTCGGAGCAGAATCATTCCATAGATAATCAAAAGTTCCTGTACCGTTGACAGCAAGAACACTTGCAGTTCCATTACTTTGTCCGTTGCAAAGAACACCTGTATTCGTCAAAATTGAAATCGTAGGTTGCGGATTAACGGTCACAGTAGTATTAGTAGTATTAGAACACATTGTAGCTCCAGTAAAACTATAAGTAATTGTATATGTGCCTGGTGCAGTAGTGCTTAAATCTATAGCTCCTGTTACAGTATTAAGGGAAGCACTTGCCGGCAATATAGAATACATACCACCTGCCTGGCCTGTTTGAGTCACTGTCGCAGTGCCTATCGCACAAAATTCAGCCTGAGCATAAGCTATTGTAGCTGTAGGCAGTGGATCTACGATGATCTGCTGAGGATATGTAGCAGTACATCCACCATAACTTACTGTTACTGAATATGTCGTCGTAGCAAGCGGACTTTCTGTTATAGAAGCAGTAGTAGCTCCGGTTGACCACAGATACGTCGAACCAGCCTTAGCACCTGAAATTGTTAAGGTCACTGATTGTCCAATACAAATGGTTCCATCATCATTGGCAACTCCACCAGTTTCGGTTACTGCCAATGTAGCTGCAGCAACTATGACATCAATTCCGCTAGGGCCATCCAGCCATGGACAGAAATCGACATCCACAGATACCAATACTCCCGCACCAGTGCCCACTGTACCCGGACCGGAATCATCACCATCACCCCACCAGTTGTGTTTTGCATCTACTTTAATACCTGTTACATTCAGTACCCCGTACTCAACAAGGCTGAAGTTGTTGTAGTTGATGACTACTGTACCTGCACCCAGGTTACTTTCTACCTTAACAGCTACTGCTGTAGGTACACCTGTAAGGTGACCAGTCACATTATTAATTGTGTTTAGCGAAACAGCTGCACCCGGCGTATTGCCTTCAAGGCCGATACCGTGCGCCCAAAGGCCATCCAGGGCAGTGATTGTATTACTACTAATTACAGGTGATACAATTTTTCCTGTGCCCGTGGCACCCAGGTCTAATAAAAGACCGTATGCTCCTCTTCCACCACTAGCCCATGGTGTATTCACCGCACTAATGTTCGTTATTGTATTGCCACTGATCGTCAGAGCAGTTACATCAAAGTTATTAGGTTCATAACCTACTGTGATGGCACTTACGCTTCCGAAATTACCACCTGTTAAGTTATCTATTGTATTATTCGTAACCGCAATAGTACTAACTGCATTTCCAGTACCGGAGATGCTGATAGCATTTACCGGCTGGCTTACTAATGAAGCTCCACCAACATTGGTGACGTGGTTACCCGTGATCGTAATATTGCTGTTGTTGTTTGTAAATATTGCATTCTGACCATTTGGATTGGTCAAAGTCAAGTTCTGAACCGTCACACCACTGCTTGTGATGCTTATAGTCGGAACAGCAGGATTGGCACTTGCTATGCTTGACAAGGCTGCACTGTTGCGCGATGTCAAGGTCAATGGCAAATGAATAGTCAGACTTTCAGTGTTTGATCCATCAAGTACCTCTACGGTATTAGTAGCATTTGCATCATCAATTGCTGATTGAATGGTACAGTAATATAAGTCTTTCTGCACGTTGTAAGCTACCGGTGCTGTAACTGTCACTGAAGTAGTAGTAGTCGAACTACATCCATTTACATCAGTGAAACTATATGTTACTGTATAAGTACCAGGTGTGCTGGTTCGTAAGTTAATGTCTCCTGAAACTGAATTGATACTCAACCCCGCTGTGGATGTATATGTACCACCTGTTTGGCCTGTTTGAGTCACTGTAGCTGTGCCTTCAGCACAGTATGGTGAGCCAGAATATGATATCGTAGCCACTGGAAGTGGATTGACGATGATCTGCTGAGGATATGTAGCAGTACATCCACCATAACTTACTGTTACTGAATATGTCGTCGTAGCAAGCGGACTTTCTGTTATAGAAGCAGTAGTAGCTCCGGTTGACCACAGATACGTCGAACCAGCCTTAGCACCTGAAATTGTTAAGGTCACTGATTGTCCAATACAAATGGTTCCATCATCATTGGCAACTCCACCAGTTTCGGTTACTGCCAATGTAGCTGCAGCAACTATGACATCAATTCCGCTAGGGCCATCCAGCCATGGACAGAAATCGACATCCACAGATACCAATACTCCCGCACCAGTGCCCACTGTACCCGGACCGGAATCATCACCATCACCCCACCAGTTGTGTTTTGCATCTACTTTAATACCTGTTACATTCAGTACCCCGTACTCAACAAGGCTGAAGTTGTTGTAGTTGATGACTACTGTACCTGCACCCAGGTTACTTTCTACCTTAACAGCTACTGCTGTAGGTACACCTGTAAGGTGACCAGTCACATTATTAATTGTGTTTAGCGAAACAGCTGCACCCGGCGTATTGCCTTCAAGGCCGATACCGTGCGCCCAAAGGCCATCCAGGGCAGTGATTGTATTACTACTAATTACAGGTGATACAATTTTTCCTGTGCCCGTGGCACCCAGGTCTAATAAAAGACCGTATGCTCCTCTTCCACCACTAGCCCATGGTGTATTCACCGCACTAATGTTCGTTATTGTATTGCCACTGATCGTCAGAGCAGTTACATCAAAGTTATTAGGTTCATAACCTACTGTGATGGCACTTACGCTTCCGAAATTACCACCTGTTAAGTTATCTATTGTATTATTCGTAACCGCAATAGTACTAACTGCATTTCCAGTACCGGAGATGCTGATAGCATTTACCGGCTGGCTTACTAATGAAGCTCCACCAACATTGGTGACGTGGTTACCCGTGATCGTAATATTGCTGTTGTTGTTTGTAAATATTGCATTCTGACCATTTGGATTGGTCAAAGTCAAGTTCTGAACCGTCACACCACTGCTTGTGATGCTTATAGTCGGAACAGCAGGATTGGCACTTGCTATGCTTGACAAGGCTGCACTGTTGCGCGATGTCAAGGTCAATGGCAAATGAATAGTCAGACTTTCAGTGTTTGATCCATCAAGTACCTCTACGGTATTAGTAGCATTTGCATCATCAATTGCTGATTGAATGGTACAGTAATATAAGTCTTTCTGCACGTTGTAAGCTACCGGTGCTGTAACTGTCACTGAAGTAGTAGTAGTCGAACTACATCCATTTACATCAGTGAAACTATATGTTACTGTATAAGTACCAGGTGTGCTGGTTCGTAAGTTAATGTCTCCTGAAACTGAATTGATACTCAACCCCGCTGTGGATGTATATGTACCACCTGTTTGGCCTGTTTGAGTCACTGTAGCTGTGCCTTCAGCACAGTATGGTGAGCCAGAATATGATATCGTAGCCACTGGAAGTGGATTGACGATGATATAATATTGTTCTGTTCTAGTACATCCATCAGTATTAGTAACAGTGATGTTGTACGTTCCCTCAAATGCTTCTGCTGCAGGGAAGCTGACGGCAGGATCACCAACTGTACCGGTAACATTTGTATTCGGCCCTGTCAATGTATAATCATTAGCAACTCCTGTTAATTGCAGATTTACCATATCACCTTCGCAATATGTCAACGTCTGCAAGTGTCCTACTGGAGAAGCATTTGCCATTAATGTAAACTGTACCGGCGTAGAATTGAGATTATCCCAATAAATATCGTACGTCACACCTGCTGGAGTATTGTGTCCTTGTAGGATCACGTTGTCCAGATGTGTAGAGCCATTGACCCCGTGAAGAGATGTATTTTGCGACACTTCGGATGTTGTTGTTTTCACTGTATATCTGAATTCTCCACTAGGCAACAATTGAATCCTTAGTTTCACCCATTGATCATAAGTAAAACCTACAGGAAGTCCCATATCCAACCAAGATCCATCTCCCTCATATCCACGGAATCGTGGAGTAGCATCAGATGTGAATTCTATGATCGGATATCCTGATACTACATGTGCTCCATCATGTGCTGTAGACCATAATCCGGCCATTCTTCTGCCTGAAGTTGCCCAATCCGCCGGAACAAATAGTTCGATTTCTGTTTCAACACTTCCCGGATGTAGCATATATGCCATTCCTTGTGTATTGTAAAATGCAGTCGCCTGACCATCTGCTGCCGCAATACCATGATGTAAGGTATTTATTGTCGCATCTGGGGCTGTAGATTGTGCTGCAAAGATCGCAGGTACATATCTATCTTTTGACCAGATTCCTATGCCTGGTGTAGCTCCTAATTGCAATGCACTGCTGAAGTCAACCAGTCCACAAGACTCTAATACCTGAACTGAGTAAGTAGATGTAGTAATACATCCCAGTGCATTAGTTACAGTCACTGTAAGTTGCAGTGGACCCGGCGTGCCCGAAGTATATGTTATGTTAGGTGTTCCTTGACCTAAATCGATCGTACCATTTGAAATTCCCCAAACGTAGGTACTTGCCCCGCCTGCTGTGCTTGCCGTATTTCCTGCTGTCGCCTCCCAAACTGCATAACTGGCAGTAATAGTCGATACAGGAAGTGGATTGACAATGATGTCCATTGTTATAGAATTATCACAGCCATTGCCATCTGTATATGAGTAAGTAATCGTATGAGTACCAACACCAGCTGAAGCAGGATCAAATAACCCACCTACACTAACTCCTGTGCCAGAATAAGCACCACCCATAGGTGATCCTGCAAGTTGGACCGCTGCATCATTCAAGCATAATGGACCTACCGCTGGTAAAGTTAAAACTGGTAATGGATTAACTTTTACAAGGGTGGTAGCAAAATTAATACATCCATTAACATCTGTATAAGTATAAGTAATAGTATGATCGCCAACACCGGCTGACGCAGGTTCAAATGAACCTGCACTAACTCCTGTTCCTGAATAAACACCACCTGTTGGCAAACCACCTGAAAGCGTTACCGATGAAGCATCCACGCAGAAAGGGCCAATGGCTCCTAAAGTGACAATCGGTAGTGGATTGACAATCAATTCATAGTTAAACACCTGAACGCAGCCGTATTGGCTTGTGATTGTCAACTCATACATTCCGGCATCAACAGGGGCAGCAGTAAAAGTGTATGAATCACCCACATTGCCTCCTCCCACGAGAACATTATCTTGTTTCATTTCAAAAGTACCTCCCGGAGTTCCTGTTAAATTAACAATAACTTCAGAACCAATACATACTTGCTGCACAGAATTATTTGTAATCGGACTTGCATTAAAATTAAACACATATGCAGGCATAGGATAAACCTCCATATATACCTGAGCAAAGTTGCTGCCCGGATCAGGGTCAGTATAAGATGAAAGTAAATCGAAACCACCATTAACAGTAATGCTTACATCATCCATCCCATTACTATGCGTAATAGCAGTGAAAGGAAATAAAAGAATACATGTCCCCCCTGCTGCCAATAAGCCTCCTGTGTTTTTTATAACAATTTCCGTATTATAGTTATCAAAAACAGAATAAGTAATAGTCCAAATGTTACCGCAATCATCCGTTACAGTTGGTGCCGGAATAATAGAGGGAAACTGGATCTCTCCTGAGATGGATAGTTGAATTCGGATATTGTTTGCTGTGACAGGAATAAGTTCCGGATTTGACACAACAAGTTGTATGTTACCTTTTTCACAGACGGCTAGATTAGTAGGAATTACAGAGACAGTCGGGATTTGAAGATCCACCTCCTGAGCCTGTATGGTACTAACCATCAACAATAGTGCTATTATAAATAATGCTTTGCTAAATATATGTTTCATAGAAAGTTCGATTAGGTTGTTCATGATTGATGCTTAAAGTTTTGTGATAATAAATGTTAGACCATTATTTGAATTGGAGGTATCTCCTCCACCTGTACCTGACTCAATATTGACTGAGACATTTTGAGTCCCTTTCCCACCTCCGGATCGACTTAGAATCATGCCTATTTTCAGTACACCACCTGGCGCGATTACGACAGCTGGTTTAGAGGTAAATTTCCAGAATAAACCATCTGATACCATATCAAAGTCATTATTATTGAGTGTATAGTTATCACCTAGTATCGTGACAGAAGGAGCTAAATTTTGTGTATTTGTCATTCCTCCAGATGAGAATTTAGTAGTTCTGAAAACTATTGGTGCTGATGTCGCTCCTGTTCCAATATTCCTAATAAATATCACCTGATTTTTAGAGCTAGGATTAATGAACTGTGCAGAAGATATGATGTTTGCCGGAGTAAGATCCGGATAAACACCTACCTCTGTGATAATCACCTGTTCAGGCGCTGTCATACATCCATTGGCATCTTTGACCACCATTTGGTAAGTCCCAGCTATTAAGTTTGTAAACAAACTATCTGTCTGATAAGTAGATCCACCATTCTTGCTGTACATATATGGTAGAGTTCCACCATGTGCATGAACTATAATGGTACCATCATTGCAAGGCTGACACGTTTCATTGGTTAGACTATAGTTAATCACCGACAATACCTGAGGTTGCGTAATATTATAACTGGCAGTAGCTGCGCATTGATTTGCATCCGTCACTGTAACTGAATAAGCACCAATTATCAAACCACTATTGATTGCAGTAGTCGGTCCATTACTCCAGATATAACTGTATGCTGCAGGTCCTACTGTTCCGACCACTTCGATCGATCCGGTACTTCCGCCATTACATAGTACATTCTGAAGTGATACTAAATCTACAACCGGTACAGGATATACTGTGATCGTATTAGTTAATACAGTAGAACATCCACCATAACTAACTGTCACGCTGTATATAGTAGTCGAAGCAGGATTGACCATGATGGAAACCGTTGTAGCTCCTGTAGACCATAGATACGTCGAAGCACCATTGGCACCTGCTACTGTAAGCGTTACACTTTCGGAAGCACATATAGATCCGTCATTGTCAACAGGTCCTCCTGTTTCAGCAACAGTAATTGTTCCAGGAGTGGCACTTACAGGCATTCCTGTAGGAGCAAAATCATTTAACCAAGGACAGAAATCAACTAATGGACTAACATTGACGCCTGTACCTGACCCAACTGAACCAGGTCCTGAATCATCTGTATCATTCCAATAGTTGAGCGTACCATTCACCACATTTGATGATAAGTTCTCTATACCGAAGTTTGAACCTGAAAGGTTGTTATTAGGAGAAGCTGTTACAATACCTGTATTTGCTGCTACCTGAATATCTACCACGTTTGTTGTAAAGTTATTGCCCATGACAGTCGCTGTGGCGTCACTTCCGACGATCCAAACACCTACAGGACTTCCTGTAATAGTATTGGTATTGCCGACAGTGGCAGTTACAGTTGCACTATTTGAATTGGATGGATTATCATGAACTTTGATACCCGCTATGGAAGCTGATGTAATGGCTGTTCCAGTGATCGTTGCTGCAGTATTACCCGCATTTGATCCAGCTGAAGGATATCCTTCAAAGTTGTTGACATTGATACCAATTTCAACTCCTGTGATCGTTCCACCACTGATCAATGGCGCTGATAGATCATTCCAAACAGATATACCCGTCTTAGGAATAGTAATCGCAGTCGCATTAATATTATTATTAGAAACCGTGTGGCCACTTAGATACAAGGAAGAAAGTAGGATTCCAGTCCAATTGGTTGTTTCATTTATATCGTACTTACCTGTGATCGTGTTATTATCCAGCGCATAAGATGAAGCCGTGCCATTGAACAAGTTGTGGAATATACCCAATTTCCTTGCTTCTATGGTATTGTCGCTTATTACTTGTGATGCTATAGTGCCCGGATTAGCCCTTTGGAAATTACCTGTTTGTATACCGATCCTTACATCTGTCATGCAGTTGTCTGTAATGGCTGCATATTGGCTGTTGTACAATAATACTCCACCACCCCAGTTAGGGATAGTTGAAGTGACATCATACGTTCCAAGGTGCCAGAATTTGTTATTAGAGATCACATGACCTGAAGTAGCCGGTGCACTAAATGAAGCTCCATAAAGCGTAACTCCGAAATAAGATAAATTCTGGAATATGTTGTTCTCAACCGTTAGGTTGTTTCTATTATCTGTATATGTAGTAATACCTTCTGCAGCATTTATGTCAGCACCATTTGTACCAAGGAAACCACTAATTAAAGCAGGATTATCACCATCAATGGTAAATCCTGAGATCGTGACATTGGAGGCTTTTACTTGGATCATCTCTAATGTCGCAATAGCATTGGTAGCTGGAACAATGATTGCTTCTGGAACTCTTGTAACACCACATGCATTAATAGCAGCGTTCGGACCATTGATCGTCAATTCTTTAGTTACAGTGATATTTTCAACATATGTACCTGCACCCACTGTGATTACGTTCCCGTTGACAGTATTTGCATCATCGATTGCTTCCTGAATACCACAGAATTGCTCTCCTGTATTTGTATTGGTCACTAGATTACCACTAGGGCAAGAACAAGCTCCTGCCTGAGGCGTGAACCCTACTGCACCCATATCGCTATCAGTACCAATCGTAAGGAATGGACTATACCGTATAGAACCTGTTCCACCTACTCTTGCTGCAACTTGTCCTGGATTATTTGTACCGTACCAGTTACATTCTGCATCGACACGATTGGTGACTGATGGAATCACATATATGTAGTTCTCAGCATCAAATCTTTCCAAATAGTTTTCATTGATAGAAACATTATTTGGATTAGAAGTAGCTGCAACGCCTACTCTGATTAAATTGTAGCGATCCTTATTTGCTGGAGGTGAATAAGACCCCACTTGCACAACTTTGTTGTTATGGATCATTATATTATCACCACTGTCATCGATGCCTATACCAATAGCAAAAGCAGAATAAGCTGTTCTTAGTTCTGTATTGATCTCATTATGGTGGATCTCTGCATTACTTACTTTTAGTCCTCCCGAACCTATCGCTATACCGCCTGATAATGTATTAATTATATTACCTGCCACTTCCACGTTCTGTGTACCATATAGATAAATAGAACCATATGCACTTGTGGAACCGGAAATATCATTGTTCAATATCTTCTGGCCATTACCTTTCAACGGAATTATATTTCCTGAAGACATTGTAATACCATCACCAATCGGATTGAATATGTAATTATTGTGGATACTGTTATTGTTTCCAGCTTCCAACTGAATTCCTTCGTCTGTTGAATTAGCTACTATGTTGTTTTTAAAGTCAATGTTATTCTGTGATGTAATGGCTTTAACAGCATCAGCAGTACCGGAACCACCAGATTGTGTGATCTGGAAGCCATTGATAATGACATCATCAGCTTGAATGTTTACTACTATTACATTTTTCGCAGCAACAATTATTGATTCGTCAAGCCCACCGATAGTTCTTGTAGAACTTGCTGAAGGTCTTGGATCTACTCCTTGCTTAGCACCATTTAAAGTGATGGCCTTATTAACTATAAGGTTCTCATTATAGGTACCTGCACAAACATTGATCACATCTCCAGCAGTTGCAGCATCAATCGCAGCCTGAATAGTAGGATAGAAACCAGGTGTAGTAACATTCTCTACAGGAAGTCCAATCACAGTCGCACTAGTAGTAGTTGTGGAAGCAGCAGCATCCGATACCGTGATTGAATATAGACCAGCAGAAAGATTTATAATAGTATATGGACTAGTTACACCAATCGCTGAACCTCCTGTCCATGCAATATCATAAGGTGAAGTACCTCCTGTCCATGTAACTACTATTTGTCCCGGAACAGCACATGTAGCCGATGTAGGAACAGCGCTTACTATTACTATTGGGCTTCCTGCACAAGCTCCTGTAGGTTGGAAGCCAACTCCCGCACCATCAGCTCCACTAACCAGCCATGGTGAATAAGTAACACTACCTGAAATCATAGCAGCAATAGAGCCTGATGCTACAGTACCATACCAGTTGCATGTAGCATTTAAGGTCGATGCGGACTGGTTGTTGATCGCAAACCCAACGTTCCCGGAAAGATCATTGCTATGCACTTCACTTAATGTCCCAGCATCAGCTGCAAGTTGTATTCCGTCAGCCACACTATTGATCACATAATTTTCAGTGATTGTAGCAGATCCATTTGACTGGAGTAATATACCTGTATTGTTGCCATCGACAGTATTACGTGTCAATACTACAGGAAGTGTTCCAGAGAAATTCGAACCCGCAATCCACTGGAATCCTACGTTTGCACCTTGTACGGTGTTTTCGGAGTATGTAGTGGTCGTCGATGCGCTTGAATGTGAAGTCACCCGGAAACCACGTTGCAGATTTGTGGCAGGATCGTTTCCTACCCCTGCATTAAGGAATTGATTATTGCTTACAGTAATATTACTTGTATGTGCATGACCATTTTCCCAGAAACCCAGGATGACCTGTGGATTGGCGGATTGAGCGTTTAGTACATTGATGGTATTGCCTGTGATAGCAAGTCCATCATATATACTTCCTCCGCTTGTATTCGATTGCATAGCTACAGTGCTTGAATAATTGGTACCATCGCTGACACCATCGCCAGGTATATTGAATGTATTATTAGAGATGGTTTGATTCGTACCAAAAGAATAGTGCAACCCAATATTCTGATTGACGTCTGCCGGAGCTGCGGTCGTATTAAGATCGGTAGGAATATTAAATATATTGTTGGTTATCGTGGTATTATTATATGCATCCGTTCCACCGGCTCCATTAAACATACCAATAGAAAGATCTAGACCTGAGTAAGTCATGTTTGACAATGTCCATCCTTGATTATCACCTCCGTCAAAGACCAATCCTCCTTCAAGATTCACACCCGGTAAATCGCCAGGTCCATCTATTGAAGCAGAACCTAAACCTATAGGAGCAGTAAATGTGATGCCATTGAGATTAGCAGGGACGAGAATTGAATAGTCATCACCCGCACTAATTACTCCATCATTACCCAAAGACCATGAAGTAGATGCATTCGATTCTGCCCAGTCAAATGAGCCATTAAGATTAATACTCCAGTTATTTTGAACATAATCTACTGCATTTCGAATACGTGTATAGTCATTGTTGATAGCTGACTGTGCTGCATTGATGTCTGTGACATATGCATTCATTGCTTTTACGGTAACAAAGCCAAGACTTTGATTATCGATCTTATGATCAATCTTGTCTTCCAATGCAAATAATTGAGCAAATGTCATTGCTCCAGGAGAGACGCCACCGAATGTATTGTTCTGTGCGTCAAGATTTACTGCCCATGGTGCCATTGTAGTCACCGGCGCAGCTGTCGGTCCTGTCTGTCCATCGAGATAGATATATGTTCCAATGGTTCCGTCGAAATTATTTTCATTTCCAGCAGATCCAAGTGTGAATGAATTGTATACTGGAGCATCATTATCCCCATTGTAGAATGCAAGACCAATACCACCTGGGGCTCCTGAGCCATTGAATGTATTGTTCGTGATGGTCGCTCCGACTACCGGTGGATAAAATCCACTTGCACTGCTGAATTCTTTTGTATCGACCGTGATGTGTCTGTAAGTTGTTGAGGCAGCTATTGGTGTGAAGCTATTACCATTGATGGTAACATTCTGATAATTCTCCAGACTAATACCCCACTCATGTCCTGTAAATGTATTACCCGCTACAGTAGTAGTTCTTGCCGTGTAATTATTTTTAAGACGAAGTGCATTACTATATGTAGAGCCATCAGCTACGTTAAATATATTGTTACTGATGTCAATACTTCCTGCACCTGCATTAGCATCTCCTATCTCTACGCCACCTTGGTTAAATGTATTGCCAGTAATGGTAACATTGCCAGAGCTTGCAAATCTTACTTGAAGATCCTGATTAAGACCTCTTAAGTTATTGCCAGTGAAAGCACCATTAGATTCATCTGAAGATATCGCTGACCGGAAGATTATCGGATAGACCCCTGTTACTGTATTGTTTAGGAAGTTGATCTGATCTACGCCACCTGTAGCAACTCGATAAGCTGCATAATTGACACTGACTGCATTTCGTTCGCCGTAAGGGCCAGCCGGTGTTCCATAAGGATCGATCAAACTATTCTTAACAGTGATCAAGTCGAGCGTTGGTGATGATGCAATAATTGCACTACGCAATGTTGCAAGATTGACTTGGAAATGAATATTATCTATCGTCACACCATCTACAGAAACATCAAACAATGATGGTTTTCCTGTTACTGCTCCAGTGAAATCGACGATAGGTTGAGTCATACCGACACCTGTAATGGTCACTGATTTGTTGACCAACACTTGTTCGTCGTAAGTTCCTGAGCAAACATCAATAAAATCTCCGTTTGCGGCTGCATTAATAGCTGCCTGAATCGTAGCATACGTCGTACTTGTCGTTGTATTCGTGACCGGTTGATAAAGTATTGTAGCACTTGATGTACCCTCTGAAAGATTCGCATCAGTTACTGTGATACCATATAATGCAACAGCAAGACCTGTAATCACATATGGAGATGTCACCATTGATGCTGAACCACCCGTCCATGCAATATCGTAAGGACCTACACCTCCTGTCCAAGTAACCACTATCTGTCCCAAACCGGCACATGTTACCGGTGAAGCAACAGCACTTGATATTACAACCGGACTACCTCCGCATGCAAATGGTACAGGCTGGAAGCCTGGTGTGCCCGGTGCATCATCTGTGCCACTAGTAAGCCATGGAGAATAATTAGTCCCCGCACCAGCAGCAGCCATTACGTTTGCAGCAGTGGAGCTTCCCCACCAGTTGCATTGTAAATTTTCAGTGTAAGTACCAGCCCCCGTTTTAACAATAGGAGTAGCATTTGCCGTGAAAGAGTTGTTATTGGCAACAAGATTATTCGTGAAACCAGGATTTGCTTCCAGTTCCATCAATTGGTCTGTACCTGTGATAAAGTTATTTGTGAAAATGGTATTGTTGACACCATCACCATAGCCGAAAGTTCCGGTGGTGAAATACCCACCATAACTACCGCTTAGTCCCATTCCATTGACAGTATTGCCGGACATGGTTACAGTAGGAGTTGCTCCTAAAGCACCTGTCGTCGTTAATGCCACATGAACATTGGTAATTGTATTGTTGCTAACTACTGTATTTAAGTAAGGAACAAAGACAAATATTCCATAACTACCGGCACCAGAACCGTTTGTTACTGTATTGTTGGTGATAATATCAGCTGTAGATGGACTTCCATCTCCGTTATTATCTGAATGAATTCCGCTGTCACTGTTGCTGACATTATTACCACTAAAAGTGATACCCAATGAATGATTAGCCGCAATCGCGTCGTTTGCATCTGAAACTATGTTGTTGCTGACAGTTCCTGATGATGCCCAGCTAAATATAGCTATTGAACTTATAGATCCGCGCACATTTGACACAGTATTGTCATGCACGTTCATGTTGGCAGTGTACTGAGGATAAATACCTCTTAAGTAGATATTTGAAATAGTAACATTGTTGATCTCAATATTGCTACGCCCTGAAGTACCATCTGCGATGATACCATTTCTGGCATCGATGTCCTGACCGCCGACTACTACACCACTGGTCAATCCAGGGTTGTTTCCATCAATTGAGAAGTCGTGCAGATGTATATTATTCGCTGCTAATTTTATTACGTTGCTTGCGCCGACACAATCTGAACCAGGGCATCCAGGAGGAGTTGCGCCAACTATAGCAGGCATGATGGTCGTCACACCTTGTCCTGCACCGTATATTTCTAATTGTTTATTAACGAGTACATTTTCCTCATATATCCCTGCTGCGGCAGAAATGACATGACCATCCAAAGTGGTTACAGCGTCTATCGCCTCTTGAATTGTACCATAATAGGTATCAATTGTAACATTGTGGACACGGCCAAGGCAACTTGCATAAGTATCATCTGTACTATACGTACTTAGGATATTGTCACCTGTTCCTGTAGCAATAAGTTGTGCCTGAATTGTTGCATAAACTGAACTTCCATGCCAGTTGCAAGTCAAGACTATATCTGACTGACCGGTATTTATTACTGAATATTTACCGCTTACGAGAGCAGAAAGGTCATTGTTAATAAGTACTGCATTGGATGGTCCCGCTACTGACTCGAATGCAAGCATGTGATTAGGCACAGAAACAGTATTGTTTGAAAATGTAAATCCATTCAGCGTAGCAGGATTTGAATTATAAGAAGGTGAATCGTCCCTTACACTTACACTGATGGCAGGTCTGCCACCAGGATAAGAAGATGTACCAGTGGCTCCGCTATTTGTAATTGTAGAATTCGTAATGGTGATGTTTACGAAATCGTCATATTTTAAATTCAGGTCTATACCGGAATTTGAACCATATGTAGGATCAATTCCACAGTTATTTACTGTGATATTATCAAATGTGGCATTTGATAATTTCTCTATATAAATACCCTTTCTTGAGTTATTATCGAATGTCGTATTTGTAATTGATACATTGTTTAGGGCATCAACACCTGCAGAACTATTTGCTACAGATATTCCTTCGACATTATCTTTTATTATTGAATTACTAATGTTCAAGCCATCAATTGTCGCAGCTGTTCCCATTTTGAAACCTATACCGCTTGAAGATATTTCTGATCCACTTAGAACCACATTGGAAAGATTTCCAGATGTGAAGTTGACACCGTAAGTTGTATTTCCTGTGACTACAAGATCTTGAAGTGTGATATTAGATTGATTGGTAGCAAATCTTATCCCTTCTAAATAATTCTGAATCTTCAGATCCTTAATTATTACATTACTTGCAGCTATTGTAAGACCATATCCTACTCCAGTTCCAGTCAAAGTGCTATTACCACCAGATACTCCCTGAATAGTAAGGGCCTTATTTACCACAGAAACTTCGCCTGTGATAGTCATATCAGCTATTTGCAAGACATGACCTGCTGTAGCAGCATCAATCGCAGCTTGTAGAGTACAATAGTAATTTCCGTTATTTAAATTTTGAACAGCAGAAAGACCCGCTGCTCCACTACCACCAAAGGCAGTAGGCACATCACCCAACCATGGACAGTAAGTAACATTGGCAGTCACTGCTGAACCGCTTCCTGAAGCGACACCTGAAGGTCCGTTCGCTGCTCCCCAATAGTTATAAGAAGCATTAATTACACTTGCGCCTTGATTTTCTATGCCATATGTATCTCCTGCAAGATTATTATTAGGTGTAGCGATGACTGAACCTGCTGTAGCCGTAGCCTGAATATCAGTTCCATTATCATCTACTAAACCGTCGAAATTATTTGTATTGACATTGGCTGTGCCGCTGTTGGTAATGCGGACACCGATTCCATTGTCATAAATAGAATTGTTCGTAACAGTGGCATTTCCACCATCTACATCTATACCGATCGCAAATCCATGTATGGACGCAAGATTATTATTTACAACTGCTGTTGCATCCGATCCGGTGACCAGAATACCTGTGGCAGCTCCACTTCCCACGATACCACAATTGCCTGTGACGGTCAATTGAATAGTAGCATTGTTGGTATTTGACGGACTGTCTTTAACGTGCACTGCAGCTATAGTAGAACCTGTAATGCTCACACCATTAATCCTTACTGCACTAGAGCTGGCATCAGAGTTATACCCGTCAAAATTGCTGGCCACGATACCGTAATTACACCCGGTGATATTTCCTCCTGATACCGTAGTAACAGCAGAAGAAGTGCAATTCCAGAAATCTACTCCAGCATATGCACCTGATATGTTATTATTCAAAACACTAACTGCAACGCTGCCACCGATAGAACTTAGTGATATCCCAAGATGAGTAGTCGCTCCTGCGTAGGTATTTATTGTATTACCGATAATATTAAATGTAGAAGCCGAACCATAAATCAGGTTATGGAATATACCTCTTCGTTTTGAAGTGATTGTATTATTTGATAAATTCCTTGAATTCCCGGGATCCATCTGAGAAAAATTACCAGTCTGAATACCACTTCTGACATTGTTAAAGACATTGTCCAAAATACTAGCATAACAGTTGTTGTACAAAATAACTCCAATCTCGTAAGGTGCACTGGTATTTATCTGATCATTGATGTTTTGAATTTTGTTATACGTAATTGAGTTGCCCGATGTTGCAGCTCCTCCATTAGTATAATTATATAAGTCGATACCAGCATAGGTGATGTTTTGAATGATGTTGTAAGAAATGGCAAGATTACTAACACCATCATAAGCACTAATAGCTTCGACAGCATCATTTCCTGATCCAATACCCGGATTGTCACCATTAAATGATAATCCTGTAAGAGTACTACCCGAACCTGCAGTAGTGATGTACATAATATTAACTGCTCCCGGACTATTATAGTCAGGGTCAGAAGTTGCAGGATATAATATTGCTTCAGCTACTCTCATGCCTGAATTCGGATTAATACCTGCATTCGGACCTTGAATGGTTAGTGATTTATTCAAAGTAATGTTTTCATAATAGTTGCCAGCATCCAATGTGATTGTGTTACCATTTGTGGCTGCATTAATAGCTGCCTGGATTGTACAATAATTATTAGCTCCATTGTGGACCGGTCCTACATTGAGGCCTGTCACTGTTGCACTTGCTGTAGCTGTACAACCGTTTACATCAGTGACTGTCACGGTATATGCCCCGGCAACAAGTCCTGTAGCCGGATTTGTAGTTTGTCCATTGCTCCATAAGTAGGTTACAGCGCCTGCATTCATGGTGACATTGGCGAGTACCTGACCGCTATTTACCGGGCAAGATGCAGGTGTCGCATTGGCTGTTGCCATGATCGTACATGCTGGGCACATCTCTGTCGTTTGGAAACCAGTCGTCCCGAGATCAGAATCTGTTCCGCTTGCCAGCCATGGGCTGTAGTTAACCGGACCGGTTATCGCCGCTGCAATCGTCGCCGGTACAGTAGTACCAAACCAGTTACATGTGGCATTAAGCGCACCTGTTCCACCATGATATATTGCTTTGCCAGCTATAAGGCCGGTTATGCTATTATTTGAAACAGTTATGTCTTTGCCGGTGATATTTTCAGTATTCCTTATTGCCACACCGGTATAACCGCCAGTAATTTCGTTATTTGATACTACAACGGCTCCTGTGAATCCTGATCCATATAGTCGAATAGCTCCTCTGTCGGCCGCTTGAGCGAAATTATTAGCATTGTTTATTTTGTTGTTTAAAACACTTGCAGTGCCAATGACATTAGCAAGTTGTATCGCTTGATATCCAGTACCATCTATATTGTTACCAGAAATGTTAACATTAGGTATTGTTTCTAAAAGAATAGCGCCATAGACAACATTAATAAAAGTGTTATCTGTGATGGTAGCCGTGGATGAGTATTTTACTGAAATTGCACTTACATTAGCAACAGCATTTATATCTTGAAATTTATTATCAGTAATGAGGAGATCCGCCCAAGAGGTGTTAGTCCCCGCAAAAATATTATTGGCATTTACAACTAAGTTTTTACTGAAGGTGACGTCAGATGTTTGTGGAAAACTAGTTTCATTTCCATCATGAATCGGCGAACCACCATCAAACTTAAATCCACTTATCGTAACATCTGTGCTACCACTTTTTATAGTAAACGCTCTTCCGGTAGGTAAATTAACCAGGACTGCTTCGGCAACTCTAGTTCCTGTATTTGGAGAGATAGCATTATTCGGACCTAAAATGGTGAGAGATTTAGTAACATTTACTTGCTCGTTGTAAGTACCCGCAGCGACTTCAATCACATCACCATTCACTGTAGCCGCATCACTTACAGCCGCCTGGATAGTATTGAAATAAGTATTCTGCGTGATATTATGTACCGGAAGTGCCGGAGGAATATTATATTCTAAGGTGATGGAATTTGCTCCATAAGTCACTGTCCAGTCCGCCACATTATAAGGCGCATCGAAGGTAAGGGTAACAAATGCACCACTTACTGTTCCTGTTGTGTTGACGATAGTAAATACGTCATTATCTGCTGGGTTGAAACCCATATATTGCGAAACATGAAGTGTACCTGTAGCAGTGAAATTGCCCGTCACATTGAGCTGGTCGTATTGACCACAAACTGTCGTTCCACCGAGCTCGACATCAAGGGTACTGTTGGTCACATCTCCAATGATGGTAAGGCAGCCCGGTGATGCACCAGGCGCTATGGTACCATTGTTTGTGAATGTTCCATTAATGGTAAGTGTGCCATTTCCTTTTAATGTACTAGAGTTATCTAAAGTCAGATCATCAACCTGTACACTTGATCCAACTATTACAGTGCCATTTGAAATAGATACTTGATCACAAGATTGTGGCACTCCATTGGGGTTCCAATTATTTGGTTCCGAAAAGTCACCGGAAGCAACATTCCAGACATAGGATACGCCTTCATCTATATCGCCATCACAGTCATCGTCCTCGCCATTGCAAATATCTACAGCTCCCGGATGGACTTGATCATTGTTATCGTCGCAGTCTGTATTATTTGCGACACCGCAATTGTCAGGGGCTCCTGCACCATATCCGTCACCATCCATATCAGCATACAATATCTGTGTGTCATCACAGTCGATGCCATTATCTACATATCCGATAGGTGGTGTCAATGAGCATGCCGAAGTCGGATTGTCATTATATCCAAAACCGTCTCCATCTTCATCTATATAATATGTATGTGGAGCTTGAATTCCATTGTTATTGTCATCGCAGTCATTATTATTGGTTACACCACAAGCTATCGGTGCTCCTGCTCCTGCACCATCCATATCGTTGTCGGCATACATCCATTGTGTGTCATTACAGTCATCACTATTGGATACATAACCTACGGGCTGAGCACAAGCTGACTGAGATACGGCAGGATTACCAAAACCATCTGCATCACTGTCCTGATACCAGGGCTGTGAAGGAGTAACGGTTATAACTCTGCATCCGCTCGACCACTGTGCACCACCACAATCAGGTGTGCCTGTAAAGTCCACTAATGCAGCATAAGTATAAGTACCCGCTACATTTTGCTGTGGGAGAGCATATCCGGGGCAACTTCCTCCACCGTCGAAAGTGAGAACAACTTCATCCCATCCCATTGGTACCGGATCTGTTCCGGTAGGGCAAACGGCACTTATGCCTGTGTATCGGTACCAAGTGACAGTTACATCACCTGTGCCTCCCTGAATCTGTGAGTTAGGATCACCGTCCGTATAACAGATATGACCGGGCGTACCGCCTTGACATATCGTTTCATTGGCATCGTTCATAGTACCGTAATTCACAGGGTACAATACCTCAATGTTTACTATTGCTGTTGCATCGTCACAGCTGTTGGTCGCAGTGACGGTATAGTTAGTAGCGGCACCCGGAACTGTAGGAGTTCCTGAAATGATACCCGTATTAACGTCAAGAGACAGTCCTGCAGGTAGCGCAGGATCGACGGAATATGTCAGAGGAGTAGTGGGAGTATTGGAGAAAGAAGGTGTATTGTCTGTGATGGCTGCACCATGACAGTATTGCGCAGAAGAGACTGTATATGAAAGGTCTTCTGGCGCATAGCACGGTGGTGCAGTTGTCGTCCCGTTTGTTGTTGTACCAAATGCAGTTTCAACATTGTCGCCGTTTCTTGCTTTTACTTTAAATGTATAAACTGTACTCGCGGTTAATCCGGTTACAGTTGTGGTGCCCCAAGTAGCGGCGGTTTGCCAAGCTTCAGTAGCACCAAGCGTTCCGTCTGACTGTACATATTGACTTGTGGTGGTTTCGTAGATAGCATATTCAGTTATTGCCGGATTATTATCTCCGATACCAACTGCCACATTTAAAGAGCTTGCTGTGGCACCATTTACTGTTGGCGGTTTAACAACCTTAGCTAATGTATAAAAATTACTTTCGTTGCCATAAAATTTGCCTAAGTTGTTGGTTACAAAAGCACGGTAATAATATTGTGTGTTTGCAGGGAGCGATGTATATGAAGTTGTAAAATCAGCTGTTCCTGTTCCAACAGAATTATTTGAAGTGGGGTTGGGACTTGTACCAAATGATACACCCTTTGCAATTATTGTTCCTCCACCATCAGTTATTGCGGTACCACCCGAGCTGGCAGAAGTTGCAGTAATAGCAGAAGCTGTTGTGGTGGTTACTGTTGGAGCAACTACCACCGCCCACTGTGCATATAATATTGTGGCTGAATTAATTATGATTGGAAAACCATTAATATAAGCTGTGCCGCTGCCATCTGCTGCGGTGTTCCAGTAATCCCATGTAAAGCCGGCTTTTACCAATGATCCATTACCCACCACATTAACTGATGACCCCGCAGGATAAGGACTATCAGGAGCTACCGGTACAGAACCTCCTGTATTGCCATTACCATCGTATGTGAATGGATAAGTGGGTACAGTTCCAGTAACTGAAATATCATCTATCCCCAATCTATCTCTCGACCCGCTAGCGCCCCCAGAAACCCAGTAAATCCATCTTATTTGAATAATAGCTTGGTTATTTGCGCCTACTGGCAGGATTTGACTATAACTAATCCCATTCGCTCGGAGTGGAGTCGAGGTTGTATAAACTGAGGAAATTGGATTGTCAACATTTATCCAAGTACCACTTTCACCAACTCTATATTGAAGGGCAATTGAATTAGTTAAAGAGGCCTGATCTAGAACAGTCCAAGCCACCCAGTTTACATTTATGTTTGTTAACCCTGTAGTGGCTACTTCTAAAATTATTGCACCAGCGGATTGAGAACCAGAAGCAAGCAAAGAAATGCCGTTAACTCCACTTGCCCCTTCAAGGAGATATCCACCAGAATTGTTTGCCCCTGAAACAGGAAGATCTCCATTTCCATCAGAAGTTGTTCTTGTTGTAGGAATAGCTCCTGAAGATGTACCAAATCTATGAATAGCAATAGTTGAGGGTACAGAAGCTTCGCCTGTAAAAGAAAAAGGTATAGAACCTGTGGTTGGGTTGGTCTGTCCCCAGCTCACTCCACCACTCAACATCATCACCATCATCAATGCGACACTCACTATCCATCGTCTGGAAGAGTGATTTATACCTACAATAGCGCTCATCAAGGACTGACCGAAGGTCGTATCAGATGGCATAGCGGCACTGTGCATAGTAGTAAAAGTGTTGGTGTTCATACACTTAGATTTAGAAATGATTGATGTATTTGCTTGGGTGGGCAATAGGGAAAAGGGGAAAGGTCTTAACATGATAAAGAAGTTAAATGCTTAAAAAAGAAAAGTGTGTTTCAAAAAATTGAAGTTTGCGAAAGTAATGCGCATTTTTTCGCGCTTTGCGCCAATGTTACATGACAGGCTTTTTTTGATCATTATGGGCTAAAAAAAGATAATTAGGGATTTTAGGCATTGATAATCAATACATTGCTGATTTTAATATATGTGGGATGTCAGTGGTCAGTGGTCAGTGGTTAGTAGGCAGTGGTCAGAGGTCAGTGGTCAGAGGTCAGTGGTCAGAAATCAGAGGTTAGAAATCAGAGGTTAGATGATAGACACTAGATTCTAGATGATAGATCTTTGGGGGTTTGGGGTTTGGGGTTGGGGTTGGGGTTGGGTGGAAATTCGGACGGATTTCTAATTTTTTGATTTATTTTAAATGATATCATTTGATGAAATCAATCACCGAAGTTATATTCTGACTTCTAATTTCTGACTTCTGACTTCTGACTTCTCCTATTTAAATAAATTTAGTAGGCTGATAGTCAGATAATTGTAATGCATGTGGATAAAAGACTCCCCCTACCCCCCTCAAAAGGGGGAAATCTACTCAACTGCATTTGCGTTGAACATTTTACACTTCAGGTTATCTTTACGATTTTGGAAGCAAAGCAATACAGGTAGACTAATTTTTGTTTGAGGGTTGGCTTTGATTATGATATTGAGCTCGAATGATAGACTATTGTTATACCTTTCGAATAGTTTCATTTATATTATTGAATATAAAACAGTTTGCTCAATTTCTAATTTCTTAGATTTATTTAAACTATCTCATTTGCTAAAATCAATCATCGAAGTTATATTCTGATTTCTGACTTCTGACTTCTGACTTCTGACGTCTGACTTCTGACTTCTGACTTCTAACTTCCAAACCAATAGCTACGTAAATATATTCATGTGTTGAAGCAAGGTTTTTTTGTATTTCTTCGACAATGGAAGTTCAATATTCTCAATAAATACTGCTTCTGAAGTGACTTTGGTCAGATGGTCTATATTGACAACGTAGCGCTGATGGATCCGTTGGAAATTCTGTGCAGGCAGGTAGTGCTCGACATCTTCCAACTTATTGCGCAGCGGAATTTTTTTAGTTTTTGTGATCAGAAAAACATATACATGGTCACTATGGACATACATGATCTCCTCGAAATAAATTTTCACAATTTCGACACCCGATTTAAAAAATGCATAATTGCGTTTGAGTAAAGTAGGGGCTTTTACATTATTTAATTCCGGGGTATTGTGTTCAATAATTTCGGCTAAGCCGCTTTAATGGATGTTCATATTTGCGTTATTTTTTAAGGTTAATTGAATCATTTTTATTAATTGATTTATTGTAAAAGGCTCATAGATGGTGTTGGCTGGGTGATATTTTGATAGTTTTTCAGCTAGAGTTTTGCTTTCATTCTTGATATAAAATAGGTAAGGAATGTCTAAAGCATTGCTGCTGATAAAATCAAGACACGACATTATATGCGCACTTTTCTTTTCAATCAGGAATAATATCATATCTCCGGGACTAGAATTACAATGATTTATAAATTCTAGATGATCATAGAAGACACTTACCTGATCGTACCCGGACAATTTTAATTCTTCCGCAAGGATATTAGCAGTCTTTGATTTGAGGGTAACAAGCGAGAGATGTATCAATTGGTTTGGTTTTGGTGTTTAAAAATATACATAGATAATCGAGATGAAATTGTAGTTACAACTTCTTCAAAAATATTTATGGTTCAAAATTAGTACTGGAAAAGTCGGTGTGAAATATAACTTTAGTTACATCTACCGGGTGTCTGTTATGTGTCAGATATTTTCATGATTAAGTATGTTATTTGTATGTATGAATTAGTGTAAAAGTGTATATAAGTAGGTAGTATGGACTAAAATATTGTATTTTAAAACATTATCAAATTTTGACGCAGTTGCTAAAATAAGATGCTAAGTTTTAAAACATTAGTATATGTTAAGATCCGTTTATTATTAGTTAAGATAAGATTGCTATTTGTTATTCTATTCACTTTTTTTGCAATTAAAATAATTTATAATTATAGCCTCTTTTGTAAAATATTTCAAAGTGTCTATTTTTAAATTTCCGGTTATCTGGGCAAGTCACTTATGCCTTTTTCCGAGAATACAATTATGATAATTTTATCCTAATTAACCTGTAATAAACTGGTTTAAACTGAAATAAACTGATATTGGAAATTATTAACATAGCATATGTTACTGTATATCTGCTGATTATGCAAAAAGAGTAGCTTCGTGATTTTTATTACTTTTTATTGATTTTTATGGATTTTTATGGATTTTAATGAATTTTAGTTGATGAAAAATTGTGTTTTTGTGCAGATCGAATGTGTTTCTGATAAGTATTGGGGGAAAAAGTGATGAGATGTGGGTTATTATATAGTGTTATTTACTCCTGATTGCTGATGGCTAATGGCTGATGGCTGATGGCTCTGTTGTGGAAGGGAGAGTGATTTTTCTAATTAAGGGTGAAATGGGGATGGGGGGAGGTATCACAGAGTTTCACGGAGGTTGTTGTTTTCCGATTTAGATGGAAGTATTCACTTTGCTAAAGGACATTTTTTGGGAGCTCGGAGGGATTTGTCTTGCAGACTAATGAGGGCTGTATCACAAAGTTTCACAAAGGAAGGGAAGTTTCACAAAGGGGATGAGGGGGGGGTATCACAGAGTTTCACGGAGGTTGTTGATATTTGATTTTCTGGAAGTATCTCTAGTTTTTTTAATTCACTTTGCTAAAGGACATTTTTTGAGAGCACGGAGGGATTTGTCTTGCAGACTAATGAGGGCTGTATCACAAAGTTTCGCAAAGGAAGGGAAGTTTCACAAAGGGGATGGGGGAGGGTATCACAGAGTTTCACGGAGGTTGTTGATTTCCGATTTTGAAGAAGGTAGCCACCTACGGGGCATGTTACACCTCCGACTTACTTGGTTACAAACATTTAACACCTAAAGGCGCCAGGTTTGAGATTATTTAGTCTCTCATTTCCCCCATATATTTTATGAAAATAGGAGTGCAGCGTTTTGGGCCGTAGGTCCTTCCTGTTTGTAACAACGTCTCTTGATATGAAAACTTGCCCCGTAGGTGGCTACCTCACAGAAAGTACCTAGCCGGACAGTTCATGTCGGAGTAATGTAGAATAATCTCGTTTACGCCATGTTTTTTAATGACAGCCTTTTCGAAAACGGCAGATGACTTGAAGGCATCAGCCGGCGCTCCGTAGCATGTTCTTGTTCACACCATCCGACGTATCATTACCATCATATTTCTCAACTCACAAAACAGAGATAAGCTCAAACTTTGGGTCGTCGGATGTTTGCGCGTGCAGACAATGCCAGATTCAACGAAAACGTCAGATGACTTGAAGGCATCAGACGGCGCTCCGTAGGATATTTCTGTTGTCCACGACGGCTCATACATTCTCCAAATCTTTTCGATCAAAAATCCCATTATTTCCAAACCAATAGCATACCACACTCCTTTTTTTATTATGTTTACGTTATACACGAATCAAGATGCGCCTCCACCTGCTGTTCTTTTTATTGTTTTTCTCCAATTATTACCTGTCTGCGCAGATAGT
>ERZ724527.167-NODE-167-length-33292-cov-11.627764_pt1 | contig 33292 bp, 23 predicted proteins | sample MGYA00376060_ERZ724527 | MGnify/ENA primary metagenome ERZ724527 (study PRJEB28724, sample SAMN07190886) | activated sludge metagenome | isolation source: activated sludge of sewage treatment plant in Hong Hong | place: USA: Christiansburg, Virginia | collected...
GGTTTAGATTGTGCTATGTTAGAAATTAATCCATTGTTTAAAACAAGTGATGAAAAAATTATAGCTGTAGATTGTAAAATGGGATTGGATGAAAATGCTTTAATGCGTCATCCTGATTTAGCTGCATTGAGAGATGTAACAGAAGAAGATCCTACAGAAGTTGAAGCAGGACAATTTAACTTAAACTTTGTAAAATTAGATGGTAATGTAGGTTGTATGGTGAATGGTGCTGGTTTGGCAATGGCTACAATGGATATGATTAAATTAAGTGGTGGAGAGCCTGCAAACTTTCTTGACGTAGGTGGTACTGCCAACGCTCAAACAGTAGAAGCTGGTTTTAGAATTATTATGAAAGATCCGAATGTTAAAGCAATCTTGATTAACATTTTTGGAGGTATTGTACGTTGCGATAGAGTTGCTGCTGGTGTAATTGAAGCTTACAATAAAATTGGCAATATTGATATTCCAATTATTGTACGTTTACAAGGAACCAATGCAATTGAAGCAAAAAAATTAATTGACGAAAGTGGTTTAAAAGTACAAAGTGCTGTACAATTAAGTGAAGCTGCCGATTTAGTTAAAGCTGCTGTTGCTTAAAAAAGTAATATGTAAATGTTTAAAAAGCCATCGAAATTTTCGATGGCTTTTTTGTATGGCATATTTTTTTTGTCATTTTTCTAGCCATTCTTGGTCACCAAATTATCAAATACAATTGCTGCTTCTGTTGTATCTTCTGAACAACAGGAATTGAATGCTTTTGCATCACATAAAAATATAATGTAGCCTAAAACAATTTATTTAACTGAGCATAGTACAATTAAGGAAACATTACTGAAAAAGAAAATTGGTTTACAAAACTGATGGCTTATTTTACACGATATTTCTGAATCACTGCAAGCGATGCAGGTCAATAAGTTATATTGAGATTAATTAGTAGATTACAGCATTAATCTGTTTATTTATATTTTAAAATGTTGAAACCAAAACTAACAGTCCATGGAAATGTTTGAAAAGTTCATTAGTGCAGCCAATGCTATTATTTGGAGCAATGCTCTTATTTTTCTACTGCTAGCTATTGGTATTTATTTCTCTATTCGGATGCGATTTTTTCAAGTGAGGTTAATTAAGGATATGGTTAAATTGTTGATGGATAGTGATAAATCGAAAGCAGGTATTTCTTCTTTTCAAGCTTTGGCAGTTTCATTATCTGGTCGTGTAGGAACTGGAAATATTGCAGGTGTGGCTACAGCCATTTTCATAGGAGGTCCTGGTGCAGTATTTTGGATGTGGGCAGTAGCTTTTTTGGGTGCTGGTTCTGCTTTTGTTGAGTCGGCTCTTGGACAAATTTATAAAACAAAAAAAAATGGTGAATATCGTGGAGGTCCAGCTTTCTATATTGAAAAAGGGTTTCCCAATAAAAAAATTGGAAAAATATATGCCATCGTTTTTGCCATTGCAACTATTCTTGCTACTGGCTTTTTGTTACCTGGTGTACAATCAAACAGCATTGCTTCGGCAGTAAAAAACACCTTTGCAATTGATCATGTTTGGACGGGGGTTTTGTTGGTAATTTTATTGGGTCTAATTATTTTTGGTGGAATAAAATCAATTGCCAATGTTGCCCAGTTTGTTGTTCCTTTTATGGCAACTGCTTATATTCTGGTAGCTATTGTAATTCTTGTAATGAATTTTAGCAGCATACCAGGCATATTTTCATTAATCATTTCTAGTGCTTTTGGTGCCAATGCAACATTTGGTGGAATAGTTGGTGCTATGATTACCATTGGAGTAAAACGAGGTGTGTATAGCAATGAAGCAGGACAGGGTACTGGTCCACATCCTGCTGCAGCAGCAGAAGTAACACATCCTGCTAAACAAGGGCTGGTGCAAGCTTTTTCTGTTTATATTGATACACTTTTTGTTTGTTCCGCTACTGCCTTCATGATTTTGTTGACAGGCATGTACAATGTTAAAGGAGGAGATGGAAAGTTGGTGGTTGATCATGGTGTGTATTATGTGCAAGATGGCGAAAAACATGTGGATGGCAGTGCTACATACACACAAGCTGCTATAGATAAAGCGTTTAGCGGTAAGGAAACTTTTGAGGAAGGATATATAGGAGCTGGCAGCTATCTTGTTGCGGTTGCATTGTTTTTCTTTGCTTTTACTACTTTAATGGCTTACTACTACATTGCAGAAACCAATGTTGCTTATTTAACGCAAGCAAAAGGAAGTCCGCCATTAATGCTATTATTGAAAATAGGCATATTGGCTGCAACTTTTTTTGGTTGTGTACGTACTGCAAAAATTGCTTGGGATCTTGGTGATATGGGCGTAGGTATTATGGCATGGTTAAATGTAATTGCCATTATTATTCTTCAGAAACCAGCTTTGGCTTCTCTTAAAGATTATGAAAGACAAAAGAAAGAAGGAAAAGATCCTGTATTTAACCCAGTAACACTTGGAATAAAAAATGCCGATTTCTGGGAAAAAGAATATCAAGCACCAGTTACTGAAAAAAATACCTAACACAAACAATTAAATCTTTTAAGCATTTGTTGGTATTTTTTTCCCATACAAAATCATCAATTATAACCGTTGGCCTTGTTGTGTCTTTTGACCAACAGGATTTTTGAATTGTTAATTAGCTGCTTCTATAATTTTCACTTCAGCTATTGGGCTAAATAAATATTGCAGTCCTGTTTTTAATTCAACACAGATATAACGTTTTCTACGTTGATTTCCTTTTTTAAAAACCTTACCATTTTCTGTTTGAAAAATGGAATTTTCTGGTAAAGACTCAATGGTTGTAAAGCCAGGTTTTTGATGGCTGTTGTATTTTCTTAATACCAACAATAAATCAGTTTCTCCATTGGCGGTTGCAGCAGGATTAATGATTGACTTTTGTAAAGCTTGTTCAATATCGGCAGGAAAAATTTGCTTTTGTACAAAATCAATCAGCAGTTTGCTATATAAATTTTTCCATTCTTTTCCATGTGCTTCTACTTTGTTGTTATACTGCTCATACGTAAGTAAATGGGCAAGTTCGTGTAGTAGTGTAATTAAAAATTCGTACTTATTTAAATTGCCATTTACCGTTATTTTATGGTTTCTATTAATGCCAGCATGTAAGTAATTTCCTAAAACGGTTTTGCGTTTTTTGGTTACCGTTAAATGTACTTTAAAATGATGAATGTATTGTACTATAGGCTCAAAACTTCCTTCAGGTAAAAAATGAGCCAAAGCCTGCATAGGATGCTCATTTACGGGCATTGGATGGTTGTTTTTTGTTCAGTTTTAATGCAATTTTTAATTCAATTGCCATATAAATTAAATAAATAAACATGGTAACAAAAATGGCCCATTTGCTTTTGGTTTCTTTTGCCATTTTTACATAAATAAGTACCGATACTGCAATTAAAATCATTTTTAAAAATGTACTCATCATAATACTTCTCACCAACACATTTGGATTCTCTTTTTTACTAGCACTCATGTGCAATTGCAGAGAAATCATTGCCAGCAAAAACAAGAGTGCATTGCCAAAAATTACTACACTATGATTTACTTTTATCGAGTCCAAATAATCTGCCCAAACAAAAAAAACTAAGTTTACTATTGTAAACAATGCAAATAAGGGCATTAAGTTTTTGCCAAATTTCGAGGGTGTTAATATCATTTTTTACTAGTGTCTTTTATTGCTTTAATTAATATACCAATTAATAAAATAATTGGCAAAATCCATGTAAACAAAGGCTTGGGAAAATCTTTCTTTTTATCTAACCACATGCCAAGCCAAGTAGTTACTCCTAAACCTATAATTATTTGTGCAGCCAATCCAGCATAATGAATTAGCAAATGATTGTTCTTCTTTTCCATAATTAAAAGGTAGAAATTTCTTTACGCTCAACTTGTATGGGAACTGTATCTCTTTGGGTTGGTGTTGTGCCATTCAATACTTTTTTAACGCTTTCTAAGTATTGGTCTTTCATTTTAATAGATTGTTCCAACGAGTCGGTTCTCATTTTCAACAATTGTAAATCGGCACGACTTTGTCTTGTCCCATAACCTGGTATATAATATTTTAAGGGCGTAAATGCAATTAATGCAATGGTAAATCCAATTACTACAACCATCATAGTACTAACACCAATGTAAACACTCAATCTACTCAATTTAAATGTTACCAATTCTTCATAAGTATCATCGTTCATTACCACCAAACGATACCTATTTCTCAATCTTTTTAGTGTATTTTCTGTATTTATGTTACTCATCTTGTTAAATCAGCATTAAAGGTAGTAGTAAGGGGCAAAACTGCAAGGCAAAGTTGTAAAATACTTGTACTTTTAAACACTTATGTTTGTTATTGGAAGTTATATGAATTGTATGATATTGTATTTCAAGAAAATATTATTGTTGTTTATTGGTTTTAGTTGTGCAAACGCTTTGTCTGCTCAGCCCAATACAGAAGTGGCTATTGAAAAAGATAAACCAAAACAGTACGAAACAAGAAAGTTGGGTTCTGAAAAAACCGGTGAAAAAAAGTTTACTTTACTTCGCCGAATTACCCAAAATACCTATACACATTATAATTATTATTTTAATGCAAGTAATAAATTAAACGATGTTATTGAACGTGCAAAAATTAGCCATAAAGACGATTATACCCAACTACTTCCTTTTTACAATTACAATTTAGAAGCCACATCAAAAAGTAAAGACGATTTAGATTCTATTATTTACAAATGCACTGCTGGTATTTTGTTGCATGATTTACGAAATGATTGGATTGATAATTTATACATTCTTTTAGGGAAAGCATATTTGTATAGAAAAGATTTTGATAGTGCTGCAGGATGTTTTCAATATGTAAATTATGTATATGCACCCAAAGATGAAGGGTACGATGTTCCGTTAGGAAGCAATGCTAGCAATACAAAAGGTGTATTCACCATTTCTACCAACGAAAAAAGAAGTTTGTGGAAAAAAATTACTACAAAACCACCAAGCCGTAATGAAAGTTTTATTTGGCAAATAAGAAATTATTTAGAGCAAGATATGTTGGGTGAAGCTGCAGGATTAATTGGTATTTTAAGAAGTGATCCTCTATTTCCGAAACGTTTAAAAACAGACTTGCATGAAGTAACTGCTTATTGGTTTTATAAACAAGAAAACTATGATAGTGCAGCTTTTCATTTACGCAAATCGTTGGATAATGCTGAGGATAAATCTGAAAAGTCTAGGTGGGAATATTTAGCAGGACAATTGTATCATATTGCAAAAAATGATAGTTTGGCAATTAGAATGTATGAGCAATCTATTAAACATTCTATTGATCCTTTATTGGAAGTTTATGCAAGACTAAATATTGTTTCTTTAGCATCAGGAAAAAAGAAAGATGCATTGCAAGAAAATTTAAACGAGCTGTTGAAACTTGCTAAAAGAGATAAATATGTAGATTATAGAGACATTATTTATTACGCTGCTGCACAATTAGAAATGCAACGAAACAGTTACAATGCTGCTCAAAATAATTTATTAAAAAGTGTAAAATATAGTGTAGACAATCAACAACAAAAGTCTACAAGTTTTTTGGCTTTGGCAGATTTGAATTATGATTTGGGCAATTATATTGAGGCCAGAAATTTTTATGATAGTGTACAAATTGAAGCAGTAAAAGGCTTGCCAGGAAATTATAAAGAAAGAATTACTGCAAGAAAACCGGCATTAAAAATTATTGCCGATAATTTAATTTTAATACGTGTAGAAGATAGTTTACAAAGAGTTGCTTTAATGCCTGAAGTTGAAAGAACTGCGTATGTTAAAAAGACTTTGAAAGCATTGCGTAAGGCAAAAGGGTTGAAAGGAACTGATGAAGGCGAAGGCTCTTACAATACTGGTGTTGTTGATACAAAAACAACAGATTTGTTTAGCGATACAAAAGGAGAGTGGTATTTTTTAAACAACAACTTAAAGAGCAAAGGATTTTCTGAATTTAAAACTCGTTGGGGCAAAAGAAACAATGTTGACAATTGGCGAAGACAATCGGCTATTGATAAATTGGCAGGAGCTTCTGCAAAAAAATCTCCAGCAATGAGTGATATTGATGATGTTGGCGATACTAAAAAACCATCCTTAGATGCTGGTGGAAAAGAAGAAACTGCTGTTGAAGAAGAAGATTTATCTTTTGAAGGACTCATGAGTAAACTTCCTTTAACTACTGAACGTTTAGATGCTTCTCAACAAAAAATTCAATTGGCATTTTTTAACAATGGAGAAATTTTTCAAAATAGTTTAGAAGATTATTTACCAGCTTCTCATTCTTACGAAAAATTATTACACCGTTTCGATACATTTCAAAAGAAAGAACCAGCATTGTTTAACTTGTATTATTGCTATCAAAAATTAGGGCTCGAAGGCAAGGCTGATAGTGTGTTGAATTTGCTTAAATCCGCATTTCCAGATGGTAGTTTAACCATTAAAGTAGAACAAGGAAACAAAACCCCTGATAAAGAAAAAAATGAAACGGCAACCAAAACCTATGAAAATATTTACAACCTTTTTATAGAAGGAAAATTTGAAGAAGCCATTGCTTCTAAAAATAAGGCGGATGCAATTTTTGGTAATAAATATTGGACACCACAGTTGTTGTTTATGGAGTCGGTTTATTACATTAAACAAGGAGACGATTCTACTGCTACAATTAAACTAACAGAGTTAATTAAACTTGTTCCAGGTACACCTATGGCAGAAAAAGCTACCAACATGATTAATGTGTTGAAGCGAAGAAAAGAAATTGAAAAATACCTTACAGATTTGAATGTTGAAAAAGCAGAAGAACCTGTTGAAAGACCAATTGATTTAACTGCACCAACAACAGAAGAAGAAAAGAAAGAAGCGAAGAAAAATGGTACAGCAAAAACCAATGATAAACAAAAAGCAATTGATAAAAAGGTAGACGCAAAGCCTACTGCTACTGCACCAAAATCGGCATTTAGTTTTGTGGCTGCCGATGCTCATTTTGTACTATTGGTGATGAGTAATGTAGATGCTGTTTTTGTAAAAGAATCTAGATTGGCTTTTGATCAGTACAATGCATCTAAATTTTATGGTCAAAAAATAGCATCAGATATTTATAAGTATAGTGCAGATACAAGTTTTATTTTATTGGGATCATTTATCGATGCAGGAGCAGCTGTAGATTATGTAGAAAAAGTTCGCCCACAAACTCCATCTGCAATTCTATCTTGGATTCCAGCCAATAAATATCAGTACACAATTATTAGCAATGCCAATTTAGAATTGCTAAAAACAAACAGGGAATTAGAAGCATATATTAATTTAATTAAGCAAACATTAATTGGCAAATTTTAGTAGAACTGAATAATTTGTCCACCCAAATTTTTAATTTATTTCAACAAATGAAAAAAGCTGCAAGTATTATTTGGAAAGTAACATTTATAGGCTTAGGCTCTTTTATACTTTTTTTATTGCTATGTAATTGGGGCGTTTTTGGAAGTATGCCTTCAATAGAAGATATACAAAATCCATCAGCATCACAAAGCAGTCAAGTATATGCTCAAGATGGAACTTTACTTGGAAAATATTATTTACAAGATAGAGTAAATGTTGAATATAAAGATATTGCCAAGCCAGTAATTGATGCATTGGTAGCAACAGAAGATGAACGTTTTTACGAGCATAGTGGCATTGATTTGCGTTCTATTGGTAGAGCAGTTGCAGGCTTAGGAAGAGATGGCGGTGCTAGTACCATTTCTATGCAAACAGCTAAAAATTTATTTACAGAAAATTGGGCAACACGAAATTTTTTGGTTCGTGGAATTCAAAAATTTAAAGAAGCCATTATTGCTGTTAAGCTTGAACGAAATTTTACCAAAGATGAAATTATAACTGTGTATTTAAATACAGTTGCCTTTGGCGATAATGTTTTTGGTATTCGAAATGCATCAAAAACATTTTTTCAAAAAGAACCCGATCGTTTAAATGTGGAAGAAGCAGCAGTACTAATTGGTATGTTAAAAGGTGCTACATTATACAATCCTAAACGCAACCCAAAATTGGCTTTAGATAGAAGAAATGTAGTAATGGGACAAATGGTAAAAAATGGAAAATTAGATAAAACAACTTTTGATGGATTGAAAATTTTGCCCATTGTTTTAAACTATAAAAAACTAGATGAGAATGCAGGATTGGGTCCTTACTTTAGAATGATTTTAGGAGAGGAATTGAAAAAGTGGTGTAAAGAACATGAAAAATCGGATGGAAAAAAATACGATTTATATAGAGATGGATTGAGGGTTTACACAACCATAAATCCACGTATGCAATTGTATGCTGAGGAAGCTGTGTCTAAGCATATTAGTGAAATGCAAAAATATCTAAATGCTCAATCCAATATAAAAAATGGATCGGTTTGGAAAGGCAGAGAAAATGTTTTAGAATCTGCCATTAAGCAAAGTGAACGTTGGAAAAGCATGCAAAAAGATGGAGTAAAAGAAGATGAAATTCGCAAAAGTTTTGATGTTAAAACCAACATGAAAGTATTTGCTTGGAACACCAAAAGAGAAACAGATACAGTAATGACGCCTTTGGATTCTATTAAGTACAGTCGCCAAATGTTGCAAGCTGGTTTTATGGTAATGGATCCTTTAAGTGGAGAAGTAAAAGCATGGGTTGGTGGTATAGATTTTAAAACATATAAATACGATCACGTAAATTTTAATACCAAACGTCAAGTTGGTTCAACCATAAAACCATTGTTGTATAGTTTGGCTATTGAAGAAGCAGGAATGACACCTTCGTCAATGGTACAAGATATGCAACAAAGTTTTGGACAATATGGGTTAGTACCTGCTACAACTACATCTTGTACAGGTGGTACAATGCCTATGTCTCAAGCGTTGGCACAATCTCGTAACTGTGCATCTGCTTATATTATGAAGCAGCTAGACAATACAGGCAATAATGGAGCAAAACGTTTTGTAGATTTTTTAAAACGTTGCGATTTTAAAACCAAGCTTGACGCATATCCAAGTATGGCATTGGGTGCTTGTGAAATTTCATTGTTTGAAATGATGCAAGGTTATAGCATGTTGCCAGGTAGAGGCTTTAATGTACAGCCTATGTTTATTACAAGAATTGAAGATAGAAATGGAAATGTAATAGAATCATTTACGCCTAAACGCAAAGAAGTGATTAGCGATGTTACGGCATATTCTGTTATAAAAATGATGCAAGGTGTAATGCAATTTGGTACAGGTAGAAGAATTTGGAACTATGGCGTTACTGGAGAAGTTGCAGGCAAAACAGGAACTACCAATGACAATAGCGATGCTTGGTTTATGGGTTATACACCACAATTGTTGGCTGGTACTTGGGTTGGTTGCGATGATAGATTTATTCGTTTTAATTCAACCGGAATTGGTCAAGGTGCTTCTGCAGCTTTGCCTATTTGGGCCTACTTTTATAGCAAAGCCTCCAATGATCCTGCTTGTGGAATTGATGTTAAAAGTGTGTTCTCAAAACCCGATGCTTTAACCAATGATATTGTAATTGATGGGATCAATGGATTTGTTCCAGTGCTTGGTGGAGAAACAGAAGACAATGGTGCAGGAAGTAGCACAGAATATGGCGATGGTGAAGAAATGTACGATGAAGCAACTACACCAGAAACCAAAACACCAGTTGTTGTACCTGCTACAAATGACAATAAAAATCCTGCTAAGTCTCAACCAAAAAACAACGAAAAAAAACCAGCAGTACTACCAGCACCTGTTCAAAAACCAAAAGCAATTTTACCTAAAACAGGAAAATAAAAAATCAAATATTTTTTCAAGCACTTTAAGCTCTGTAATACCCAATACAGAGCTTACTTTTTATAATGAATGGTTGTTAGTTTATCATCAATTTTTCGCTGTAATTGTTGTACTTTGCACCACTTTTAAAACAGAGGGGCACCATTTTTTTGGAGCTTTAAAAAGACTTTATTTAAAACATTTTTAGAACAATAATTTATGGAAAGTAAAGAACTTAGAAGAGAACAAGCATTGGAATATCATGCACAAGGAAGGCCAGGTAAGATAGAAGTTGTTCCTACCAAAGATGCAAAAACACAAAGAGATTTATCATTGGCATATAGTCCAGGCGTTGCAGAGCCTTGCAAAGAAATTCAAAAAAATCCAGAGGACGTTTATAAGTACACTGCCAAAGGGAATTTAGTAGGTGTAATTAGTAATGGAACAGCAGTATTGGGTCTAGGTGATATTGGTCCAGAAGCTGGAAAACCAGTAATGGAAGGTAAAGGAGTGTTGTTTAAAATATTTGCCGATATAGATGTTTTCGATATTGAAATCAACGAAAAAGATCCCGTAAAATTTGTTGAAATTGTAAAAGCATTGGAACCCACATTTGGTGGTATTAATTTAGAAGACATTAAAGCTCCTGAATGTTTCTACATTGAAAGAGAATTAAAAAAGTTGATGAAAATTCCTGTGATGCATGATGATCAACATGGCACAGCAATTATTAGTGCAGCAGCTTTAATCAATGCATTAGAAGTACAGAAAAAGAAAATTGAAAAAGTAAAAGTTGTAATTAATGGTGCAGGTGCTGCAGCCATATCTTGTTTAAAATTATACATAGCTGTTGGTGTTAAAAAAGAGAATGTAAAAGTTTTTGATAGCAAAGGTTTAATACATAAAGGACGTACAGATTTAGATGAGCAAAAACAGTTGTTTGCTGTTGATGGAAAAGATATGAAGTTGGCTGAAGGCATGAAAAATGCAGATGTATTTATTGGATTGAGCAAAGGCAATACTGTGTCGAAGGAAATGGTAAAAAGTATGGCAAAAAATCCAATCGTTTTTGCCATGGCAAACCCAGATCCTGAAATTGGTTATGAAGATGCATTAGAAGCCAGACAAGATATTATTATGGCAACAGGTAGAAGCGATTATCCTAACCAAGTAAACAATGTATTGGGCTTTCCATACATATTTAGAGGAGCATTAGACGTAAGAGCAACAACCATTAACGAAGAGATGAAATTGGCTGCTGTAAAGGCTTTGGCAGCAATGGCAAAAGAACCTGTACCAGATATTGTTACATTGGCTTACAACCAAAAAACAATGACCTTTGGAGCAGATTATATTATTCCTAAACCGGTTGACCCAAGACTATTGTCAACTGTTGCACCTGCTGTTGCAAAAGCTGCAATGGATAGTGGTGTTGCAAAAAATCCAATTAAAAATTGGGATGCTTATAAAGATCAATTGCAAAAACGGTTGGGTTTAGACAATCAGTTAGTAAGAGCAATTGGAAATAAAGCAAGAAAAGCACCAAAACGTTTGGTATTTTCAGAAGCCGACAATGAAAAAATATTGAAAGCGGCCAGCATTATTTATGATGAAGGAATTGCATATCCAATTTTATTGGGTATTGAAAAGAAAATTAGAACTATTGCAGAGGAGAACAATATCGACTTAACCGATATTCCAATTATTAATCCAAGAGATGAAAGCAACGATGCAAAAAGAGAACTTTTTGGGCAATTGTTTTTCGCTAAACGCAGTCGTAAAGGTGTTAACCAGTATGAAAGTACTAAAATGATGAAAGAAAGAAATCATTTTGGGTGTATGATGGTAGAAACTGGTGAAGCAGATGCTGTAATAAGTGGGTTAACACGAAATTATTCTGAAGCAATAAAACCAGCACTTCAAATTATTGGAACTGAAGAAGGAGTGAAGAAAATTGCTGGTATGTATATGCTAATGACCAAACGAGGCCCCATATTTTTAGCAGATACAACAGTTAACTTTAATCCAACTGCAGAAGAATTGGCAGATATTACTTTATTGGTTGCAAGAGAAGTTAAAAACTTAAATGTTATACCTAAAATAGCCATGTTAAGTTATAGCAATTTTGGGAGCAGTAGTGGAGTAGAAGCTAGGTTGGTAGCTGAAGCAACGAAAATTGTAAAGAAAAAAAATCCTTCATTAATTGTTGATGGAGAAATGCAAGCATCGTTGGCATTTAATAAGGAAGTTTTAAAAGATAATTATCCTTTTAGCGATTTAGTTAATCAAGATGTTAATGTATTAATTTTCCCCAATTTAACAGCAGGGAATGTTGCTTATAATTTACTAAAAGAAATTGGAGGAGCCGATGCAATAGGCCCAATTTTATTAGGTTTAAATAAGCCTGTACATGTGTTACAATTGGGTAGTAGTGTACGAAATATTATAGATATGGCATTAATTGCTGTAGTAGATGCACAGCAAAAAAGCAAACTAGATACAGAAGCTGAGATTCAAAAAACCTCTTGGTGGAAACGCATGCGAAAAAAGAAAAAATAATATTCGTTTTGTTATAATATGTTTTATTTCTATTAGTTTCGGCAAACGTAGATTTGAATAATTTTCAATTAGTAACTTTAGAATTATGTTGAGAACTTGTACTTTTTTTATTGCACTATTGGTATTTAATTTTATAGCCAATGCACAACCAATCGTTAAGATGCGTACTGGTAATGTTGTAAATATTTTGCCAGAAGCCAATCCTAGCAATAGTTCCATGTTTAACAATTGTATATACAATCAACGTTATTATGTTTGGTTACAATTCAATTCATTTCCAACAGAAGCTACTAAGCAAGCTTTAAAAAATCAGCAAGTAGAACTATACAATTATCTTCCTGATAAAACATTCATTGCATCATTTCCTGTTCAGTATAATTTCAATCAATTATACAACAACCTACAGGTTTATGGTATTATCGCTCCATTGGCCCAATACAAAATTGATCATTTACTACTAGATCCTTCTTCTATAACTTGGGCAGTTGAACAAGATAGCTTAAGAAAAGTAAATGTAAGTTTTATACCTACAGTTTCAAGAGAACAATTAGCAACAATACTATTAGAAAGTGGAAAACTATTTACACGTTTACCCAATGAAGCTGGAGAAGAGTTGGTAGTAAAAGCAAGTATGCAAACTTTGCAAAAAATAGCTCAACATCCATTGGTAAATTATATTGAACCAATTGGTGCACCTGCTCTAAACGAAGATTTACAAGGAATAACAAATCATAGAAACTCTTTAGCATTTACAAGTGATAATTGGGTGGGTGGAAGAAAGTTAAATGGAGAAGGTGAAGTAATTGTAATTGGCGATGATGGATTTATTGGTCCACACATTGATTTTACTGGCAGAATTGCTTCAAATGCAAATGATGCAACTCCTGCAAATACACATGGCGATCATTGCTCTGGTATTATTTTAAGTGCTGGAAATTTAAACCCAAATGTTCGTGGACAAGCACCTGCTGCAACCCTAAAAGCATTTGATGATTATAACGATTTTAATCAATTTCCATCATTGTATACGATTGATAATGCAAGAACAACTTCACACTCATTGGGTCAAACTTGTAACTCTGGTTACAATAGCAATGCAAGAACAAGCGATCAACAAATTATTGCATACCCATCTTTAATGCACGTTCATTCTGCTGGTAATTCTGGTACAACAAACTGTGGAGGTTTAACTGGTGGATGGAAAACCATTACAGGTGGTTTTAAATCTGGCAAAAATGTAATTACAGTTGCCAATTTATCTAAATCAGATTTTATAGATGCAACAAGTAGCAAAGGTCCTTTGCCAGATGGAAGATTAAAACCAGATGTAAGTGCTGTTGGGGCAAGTGTTAACTCAACACAACCTGATAATAATTTTGCAGTTTTTTCTGGCACATCAATGGCTTGTCCTGCTGTTGCAGGAAATGTAGCAATATTAAATCAAGCATATAAAAAACAAAATTTAGTTGAACCCAATAGTGGATTAATTAAGGCAATCTTAATGAACACTTCAGATGATATGGGTAATGAAGGTCCTGATTTTACCTATGGCTTTGGACGTATAAATATGAGAAGAGCAATTGAATGTATTGAAGGCAATAGATTTTTGAGTGGTTCTGTTGTACAAAATGGGTTAGGTACACATACCATTCAAATTCCTGCAAATGTATTTAAAGTTAAAGTAATGGTTTATTGGGTAGATGTTGCAGGATCAGTTGGAGTAAGTCCAAGTTTGGTAAACGATCTTGACGCAACTCTAATTGCTGCCAATCAAACAATTTTTAAACCTTGGCAAATGTATGCTGGTGCAGTACCAACCAACGAAAGTTGTAATACACCCGCAATTAAAGGAACCGATACATTAAATAATGTTGAACAAATTGAAATAGACAATCCTAGTAGTGGAGCATATCAATTAAATGTAAATGGCACTAAAGTGCCTAGTGGTCCACAAAATTATTTTGTTGTAATTGAATATTTATACAACAATGAAATTGTTGTAACACACCCTTTTGGTGGTGAATCTTTTGTTGCAAGAGAAGTTCAAAGATTGCGTTGGGATGCAACTGGAACAGCTGGAAATTTTGATATTCACTATTCAACAGATGCTGGTAGTAGTTGGTCTTTAGTTACATCAAATGTTAGTGGCTCGCAAAGATTTTATGATTGGACAGTGCCAACTGGAACATCTGATATGGCAAGAGTAAGAGTTACTAGAAATGGGTTTAGTGATATGAGTGATACCAATTTTATTATACTTGGTGTGCCCAATATTACAAGTATAGTTGAAGCTTGTGCAGGTACAAGTACTGTAACTTGGACACCTTCTGTTAACGCCACCTACTATGAAGTATTTAAGTTGGGTTCTAAATTTATGGAACTTGTTGCAACCACCACCAACACAAGTATTAATGTAAACGATTTAGGTACAGGCATTAATTGGATTGCTGTAAGAGCAAGTTTTGGAGCAAGAAAAAATGGTAGAAGAAGCCTTGCAGTAAGCCATACAAATAGTTCTACAGCAGCTTGTTCATTACCAGTTCAGTTGATGAATTTTAGTGCAAGTAAAAAAGATCGTACTGCAATTTTGCAATGGCAAACAGTTCAGGAAATAAATATTCAAAAATATATTATTGAAAGATCTACAGACCCTTCATTTGACAATTCAATTGAAATAGGAACGGTAACTGCTAAAAACACCAGTTCATTACACAACTATAGCATTACAGATGCTAAAATTATTGCAAATGGTACTTATTATTATCGTTTAAAGATTGTTGAGTTTGATAAAGCAACTTATAGTAATGTGCAAAGCTTAAACTGGAATTCTATTAAAAGTAGTTTTGTAGTTTATCCAAACCCTGCAAAAAAAGTGTTGTACATAACAACCAACGAAAATATTGGTGCAGTTCAAATTGAATTAATCAATGAAATTGGAATTCGTGTGTTGGCAAAAACTTCACTTTTAGTTAGTGGAAAACAAGAAACGCTACAAGTAGCAGGTTTGCCAGCAGGAAATTATTTTTTAATGATTCGTTCAGGAAAAAGCAATCAAGTAATTTCTAAAGAACAAATTGTAATTGTTCCATAATAAAAATTGCTATTGCATATATTGTGTAGTAGCAATTCTCTTTTTAATGTCAGTCAATTTTTTAAAACAATGAGTTTTTTTACACATTTTGGACGATATATTTTAATGCTAAAAGGCATGTTCTCTAAACCAGAGAACCATAAAATGTATTGGAAAGAATTTATGCACCAATGTGTTGAAATTGGCGTTGGTGCATTGCCCATTGTAATTATTATTTCTTTGTTTTTAGGAGCTGTAACAACTGTACAAACTGCTTATCAGTTGGTAAGTCCGTTGGTGCCACAAACTACCATTGCTGTTATTGTAAGAGATAGTATTATACTCGAATTAGCACCAACTGTATTAAGCATTGTATTGGCAGGCGTTGTAGGCAGTAAAATTGCAAGTGAGTTGGGCAATATGCAAACTACCGAGCAAATTGATGCTCAAGAAATCATGGGCATTAATACAAGGAATTATTTAATAATGCCTAAAATATTGGGTGCTTTGGTTGTAATGCCTTGTTTAATTTCTTTATCTGCCATATTGGGAATTTGGGGTGGACGTACAGCAGGTGCCATGAGTGGAATTATTGCAACCGATATTTTTGATACTGGATTACGTCAAGGTTTTACACCTTATAATGTATTTTTTGCTTTAACAAAAGCCTATACTTTTTCGTTTATTGTAAGTAGTATTCCTGCATATTTTGGCTACCATGTAAAAGGTGGAGCATTAGAAATTGGGCAAGCTAGTACCAAAGCTGTAGTAGTTAGTTGTATCTTAATTTTATTGGCAGATTATGTGTTGGCTGCATTGTTATTATAATACTTCAAACAAAGTTTTGAAAATATATTATTGGGTATTGAATATTTTGCTCACAACTTCTTCCGCAAAAATGGGTGTTAAAGCAACGCCCATTCCATTGCAAGCAATAGCATAATAAACATTCTCTGAAATTTTTTTACATACTGGGGTTTTGGTATTTGTAAAAGCCATAATGCCACTCCATTTATGCTCTATTGTGTATTGATATGTAGAGCTGATATGGGTTTTTAAAAATAATTCTAATTCATTTTGTATAGTTATAGAAGTAGTAAGTTCTGTAGTTTCTTCTCCTGCAATATCTTTATTTCTTGCACCACCTAACAATATTCTATTGCCTAAATTTCGCCAATAATAAAAACCTTCATCAAAATGAAAACTGCCGTTGAGTGTAAGATTTTCGATGGGCGATGTTACAATAACTTGTCCTCTTGCTGGAACAATTGCATCTTTATTAATTAGCTTGTTCGTAAAAGCATTGGTGCAAAAAATTAGCTGCTTGGCTGTAATGGTATTTTGGTTAAATGAAACTTTAACTGTATTGTTTGCATCAACGCAGTGATTTACCTCTACTCCATATAAAATGGTTATGCCAGCTGCAATAACTTTTTGTGTTAAAGCCTGAACTAATTTTCCACTATGTAGTGTTCCTTCTAAATTGTTTTGTATAAGATAGTCGAATCCTGTGAGTTGATTCTTTTCTAACAAATCATTTTCTATTGTAAAGCATTTTGGCGAACCAACAATTTGACTCATGCCTTTATTCAACCAATCCAATTGTTCTAAAACTTGTTCATCTTTATTTAGCAAACATTCAAAGCCTCCACATGCTGAATAATCAGTAACAGTTGAATGGAATGTTTTTTTTATTTTTTCAATTCCCTTATACCTTTTTTCTACCAATTGCCACATGTTATTTTCGCCCATAGAACTTGCATCACTCAACAATTCTGTTGGGCTTCCAAAACAAGCAAAACCTGCATTACGTGTTGATGCTCCTAATGGAGTTGTGTTTTTTTCAAGAATGGTAATGCCCAATGTTGGCATTTTTTGATGCAAGGTTAAAGCAGTCCATAAACCCATTAATCCAGCACCAACAATTACAACATCTTGTGCTTTATAATAGGTCTCTATTTCCCAAATGGAATTGTTTGTCATACAACTAAATTAAGCTATGTTAAGTTAGTTCTCAAAGTCCGACTCTAAAAAACTACTTTGATTGGTTTTGGGTTTCATTGTTTCTTTGAAGGTAAATACTTGTTCTCCATTTTCTTTAATTGCATAAATGCCTTTTTCTGCAACAAAACAAAATTGCTTTTCTATATCGTTTGTAATAAAAGAAATCCAAAGGCAAGGTTGTTCAGTTCCGTCAGTGGTAATGTTTCCATAGCTTGCTTTAATATTGGTAGTTATTCCATTTAGTGTAATGGTGTTTTGGGTTTCTGTATTGCCGCTTGGTAGTGTAATTAGTTTTAAGTTGGTAAACGTATCAATTGTTTTTTTCTCTGCTGGTTTTGTTTTTGTAGCAGCTATATTTTTTTCGTAACTAAAACCAATGAGCTTTAAATCGTTGTTGTAAATTGAAAGTGTGTAACTAGCATTTTTGCCAGTTACACTGCTCAATAGTTTTGCATTGGTGTCGTCCCAATCAATTACATTGGCTTTTGTTGTAGCCATTTTTTCAATAGAGATTTTGGTAGTTTTTTTTGTTCGTTCATTGTTTAAAATTGTAATGCTGCTATTGCATAAATAGTTTAATGAACTATGCATAATTGTATCTCCAATATTAATAAGTTGCAGTGCTGTTGGTGGTTTCGGTAAGTTTATTTTGCCATACTTTTTTTCGTACTGTTCAGCTGTTAATTTTTCAACCAATTTGTTGGCTGCAAATTTTCCTTGAGTAACTTTATTATTGACATCTGTAATTAAACCATAGCCTTGTAAACGATAAGTTTTTTTATCAAAAAAACCTTCTTTAATACTACCATCAAGCAACCAAACTTTACCTGCAATTAACTTGTTGTTTATACTATCAATTAAGCCTTCTTCATAATATCCTGTTGGTAGCAATCTTTTAGCTAAACCATGCAATTGATTGTTGATGAAATATCCTGCAACATGCAAGCCATCTATATTGTATTCTTCGCCAAAGCCATGATAATTGTTGTTTAAAAATTCCCCATTGTACCAATTGCCATTTGCATAATTGTATATTCCTTTGCCGTTCATTAAACCGTTTTTAAAACTGCCTACAAATACATTTCCATTTTTATAGTTATATGTGCCAATGCCTTCTTGCAGATTATTTTTTAAATCTCCAGTATAAGTATCACCATTTTTGTATTTGTATGTACCAACACCTTCTAGCATATTGTTTTTAAAGTCTCCTTCATAAATATCCCCATTAGAAAACATCATTTTTCCTTTGCCATCCATCACAGCCATTTTCCAATATCCTTCATAAACATCTCCATTAATAAACTCAAATTTTCCATAACCATTTATAGTAGCATTGGTAAAATTGCCAGTGTATACTTCTCCATTTTGGTATTTCATTTTTCCACTACCATGAATCTTGTCTTGATTCCAATTTCCATTGTATTCACTTCCACTTGGAAAAAGCATTTTTCCTTGTCCTTGACGCAAGTCATTAATCCAATAACCTTCATAACGTTCATTTTCCGCCCAAGTTTGTACACCAAATCCATTTCTTAGGTTGTTACTCCAGTTGCCATCATACTCAATTCCATCAGCAAATTTTTCTTTCCCTTTTCCTTGTTTCATACCTTGTTGCCAATAGCCTTGATAATAAGCTATACCAGATGCAGCCGTATAGGTTCCATAACCTTCTTGTTTGCCATATTTAAACTCACCATTATAAGTTGCTCCACCATACCAAGTATATAAACCTTGTCCTTGAATTTGATCATTGTAAAAATCGCCTTCATATCTATCGCCATTGGCTACAAGAAAAATACCTTTCCCTTGTCTGTTGCCATTGCTAAACTCCCCTTTAAAAACAGTACCATCTCTAAATGTTCTAATCCCATAACCATTCCATGCATCGTTTCTAAAATTACCTTCATACGATCCACCTTCAATAAAGGTCATTCTACCATTGCCTTCTCTTATACCTCTAACAAAATTGCCTTCAAATTGATCGCCATTTTTCCAACGTAAAATTCCATAGCCATCAAATTTATTCGATCTAAAAGAGCCTTCATATTTTCTGCCATCAGTAAAAACAAATATGCCATTGCCTTCTGTGTTGTCATTCTTCCAGTCGCCATCATACCAACTTCTATCATTCCATTTCATGTAACCTCTTCCATGGCGTTTGTCATTTTTCCAAGAACCACTGTAAGTACTTCCATCTTGCCATTTCATATTTCCTTTTCCATCTCTTTCATCATTAATAAAGTCTCCTGTATATTCATTTCCATTTTCATATCTCAATGTTCCTTTTCCATTAAATTTTGCATTTAAAACAGCACCCATATATCGTTTGCCATTTCTCCAAGTAAACTCTCCGTTGCCTGTCATTATTCCATTTACAAAATCGCCACTATATTTATCTCCATTGTTAGAGCTTAAAACACCTTTGCCATCCATTTGGTCATTTCTCCAACTACCATTGTATGTATAAGCATTTTTTACAGTTAATTCCCCTCGGCCATTTTTTGTAGCTTCTAAAAAATCACCAACATAAATATCTCCATTTCTATACACCATTTTACCATAACCTGTTATTTCATTGTTTATCCAATTGCCTTCATAAAAATTTCCATTGTCTAATTTGGTTTTTCCAAAACCATTGGCTTTGCCTGCGTTTGATTGACCAACATAAATAATTTTAGTTCCATTGGTGGAACGACTAGAAAACTGAAGTGTATCTTGAGCTTGAACATTTAGTTGTATTAGGGCAACCAATAAAAAATTTATGCGTAACATGGGGTACATTTTATTGCTTAAAGGTAATGCAACAAAATATATTTCTGTTGTGGCTATTGGGTATTATTTGTGAGTAGGTGAGTATTGATTAAATAGGATCTACATTGGGAAGAATTGTAACACTGCGATAGGTTTTATTGCTATGTATGATTACAATTTGTTGAAGAATTTCTTTTTTACATTGATGTATAAATGCAACATCTTTTGGTAGCTTTAACAGTATTTCCCAAATGTATTGATTGCGTATTCTATCTACAACTGGTTGTGCAGGGCCACTAATATAATTACTAAAATGTTGGCTTAAGCCATGCGTCATGATATTGGCTGCTTCTTCTGCAATGTGTTTTTCTTTGTGTTTAAATGTAACAGTAATAAGCCTTGAGAAGGGAGGATAATGGTATGCTTTTCTGCTTTCAATTTCAAACTCAAATAGTTTTTTATAATCGTGTTGTTGTACAAATTGCAATACAGGATGATAGGTATTGCTCACTTGCACCAATACTTTGCCAATGCCATCTTTTCGTCCAGCACGGCCACTTACTTGTTCCATTAATTGAAAAGCTCTTTCGTTAACCCTAAAATCGGTAAAGTTTAAAATTCCATCTGCATCTATTATGCCTACTAAATTTACATGCTCAAAATCCAATCCTTTTACTACCATTTGTGTACCAACTAAAATATCAATTCTTTGTTGTTCAAAAAGTTTAATTAGAGTATCGTGATCGTGTTTCCCTTTAACTGTATCATAATCCATTCTTGCAATTTTGGCATCGGTAAATTGTTCAGCCAACAATTCTTCAATTTTTTCTGTACCAAAATTTTTTTGTACAAAATCATGGCTGCCACAGGCTGCACATGTTTGTAATAAAGGATAAGATGTACCACAATAATGACAGCTTAATTTGTTTTTTGCTTTATGATAAGTGAGGGTTACACTACACTGATTGCATTGAGGAATCCAACCACAAGTTTTACAAATGGTGTAAGGACTGTAACCTCTTCTGTTTTGAAAAAGTATGACTTGTTTTTTATCTGCAAGCGATTGTTGAATACTTGAAATAAGTTGTGGCGACAAAGCAATTTTTTCTTGTTTGGTGTATTGTTTTGTATTGGGTTCTGTAGGTTGTACAACTACTTTTTTTAAATCAATTAATTCTATTGTTGGCATAGCAACATCGCCATAACGTTCATTCAATTCTACTAAACCATATTTACCCTGTATTGCATTGGTATAACTTTCTAAAGAAGGCGTGGCACTGCCTAGTAGAACTTTTGCATTAAAAAGAGAAGCATAATAAATTGCTGTATCTCTTGCATGGTAACGAGGTGCAGGATCTTGTTGCTTATAACTTGCGTCATGCTCTTCATCGGTAATAATTAAACCTAAATTTTTAAAAGGCAAAAACAAAGAACTTCTTGCACCCAACACAGCTTTGATGGTTCCATTTTTTACTTTGTTCCAAATTTCAACTCTTTCGTTGGGGTTGAATTTTGAATGATAAATAGCAATGTTGCCCCCAAAATGTTTTTGCAAACGCCTGATCATTTGTGCTGTTAAAGCAATTTCTGGAAGCATGTACAAAACCTGCTTTTCTTCTTTTATTTGTTGTTCAATTAGCTGAATATAGATTTGAGTTTTTCCACTTGCAGTAACTCCATGTAATAGTGTTACATTTTTTTCTTGAAAGCTTTGGTTAATTTGTGCAAGAGCTGTTTGCTGTGCATTTGATAACACAATATCTACTTCACCATTTTTTAAAAAAGGTTTAATTCTATCAACACTTCTTTTTTCTGATAGTAAAATATTTTTTTCAACTAAGCCTTTTAACTGAGCTACAGATGTGTTGCTTTTTTTTAACAATTTGGCTTGCGTAACTTCTCCTTCTGTTTTTTGAAAATGTAAATAGGAGAGTAGCAACTCCATTTGTTTTGGGGCTTTGGTCCAATTGTTTAGCAAATTGGCTAGCTCTTCTTCTTTAAAATAAGTAGGATGAAGTGTAATATAAGTTTCAGTTTTTTCCTTATACTTTTCTTTTAATTCTTCCCAAACAAAACAAACTTTTTTTTCTATTAATTTTTTAATAATTGGGTACACATGATTTACGTCAAGTATTTGTTGTACCTCACTTAACTTAAGTTCCTTTTTTATTTCCAATGCTTGAGCAACCAAATATTCTTCATCGCTAAAAATGCTGCCATCGTTTAAATCAACTTCATCTTCATCGTTCCAAATTAATATACTTTCACTGCTTAATTTTAAATTGGCAGGTATGGCAGCTTGCATAACTTCTCCACTAGTACACATGTAATACTTACCAATCCATTGCCACAATTGCAATTGCTTTTCGTGCAACAATGGTTCATCATCTAACACATTAATAATTTCTTTTGGCTCAAAAGCTTGTGGCTTTTCGTGTATAATTTTGGCAACAATGCCTGCATATTTTTTATTGCGTAATTGTACTTCAACTCGAACACCAATTTGTGCAGCTTCAACAAAACGTTTGGGAATTAACCATGTATAAGTAGTTGGCAATGCCAACGGAATAATAACTTCTGCAAATACCAAATTTTCAACAGTAGATTTAAAAAGGATGTTATCGTTTTTAGGTTCTTCCAATTCTTAGCTTTTACTATTTAATCGCAAATTTTGATACTTCAACAATCCTGCTTCCATAATATTGTACACTTGTTGTTTTAATGTAGCAAGATCCTGCATGGTTAAACCATTTACCTCTATGGGTGCTAAGAAAACAACAGTATTGGGTCCTGGTGTAAGCTCAAACAAACTTTTGTAATGCAATCTATGAATGGCATCTATAAACAACAGCGGTTTAATGGGTGTTTGTGTTTCAATGGCAATTCTAAATGCACCATCATAAAATTCTTTCAAAGGTTTTTCTGTTTCATTAAATGTTCCTTCGGGAAAAATAAAAATTGAAATACCTTGTTTAACTGCAGCTTTTAATGCTCGTACACTTTTTGATCTTCTTTCTGCATCTCTTCTATCAACTAAAATTACTGTTGCTCTATAAATCCAACCAAAAATGGGAACTTTTACCATTTCGTATTTTCCCAAAACACGAATGGGTTGCTTGGCTGAACAAACAATTGGAGGAATATCCATATAAGAAATATGGTTGGCCACAAATATATATTGCTGTTGATTGTTGTGTGGCGTTTCGAAAATTTCTTTGTGTTGAATACCAACGAATAAGTACCAAGTTCTAGCCCAAATTTTACAAACAATATAAATAAAATTGCCACCTTTTATACCAAATGGCACAGCAATCATAATAAAAGGAAATGCCAATAACATAATTATTGCAAACAATAAAATTGCATATACACAATACACATATTGTAAAAGTTTAAGTAGAACTTTTGCCATGAAATAAAGATAAAGCTGGGTGAACTAGGAAAGAAATTTTTTGTTTGCTGAACGACTATTTTCTATTGAGTGAAGCTATCTATTTTTTGCATGAAGTGCTTACTACAAAAGAATAATTTCTTGTTTATATGAAATGTAAATGAATTAAAAATGGAGTAAATTTTTAGCAAAGCTTATTCAAAAAATATACGAACTGTTTGGTATACCCATTTATTTTGAACAGATCTACCGTGCTTGTGCATTTTTTCATTAAAATTTTCTAGTCCAAATAAGCTAGCAATATTGCCTTTGTTAATGGAAAGTTCTAAATAACCTGCGGAATTAAACCACGCTAAATATTCGCCTTCATTGGCTTTAGAGTAATTGGTACTGATTGTATTAACTACTTCGTTGCGTTTAAAAATGATTTTAAAATTTCGGCCTTTTCTTTCTTCTTCAAATTCAGCTTCTGTTATATTGATGATCGCATTTTCAAAATTATCAATAAACAAAATTTGACCTTCAATCCAATCGTTTCCAATCATTGGTCTAAGCCTTGCTTTTTCAACAATGGCTAAACCTTGTGTGCCAATAGATTTCATGGCTTTGCCATTAATTAATTCAGCAATGGCATTTGTAAGAATTTGGGTAATCTCTATTAATGTTCTTGCATTAATAATTGGAATGGTAACTGTTTGTTCAGGAACTGTGCCTGCAATGATACTGAGTATGCCATTGTCTGGACAAATGATACATTGGTTGTTCACTTTTGATAAAACAAAATGCCCAGTTTTAGAATCGAATGCATTAATTAAAACCAAATGAAATGTATCGTTGGGATAATATTTAAATGCATTGCCACAAATGTAAGCTGCATGTTCAAAATTATCTTGAGGTAAGTAATGGGTAATGTCTGCAATTGTTAGATTGGGAATTGCACTCAATAGCTGCCCTTTAATAGCACCAACTATATAATCTTGTTGGCCAATATCTGTTGTAAGTGTTAGTAATGGCATTGTTTATATAACGAAAAAAAGTACGGTTTGTTATTTAATCAACTTGCCATTTTTAAAGAAATAATTTCTCGTAAAACGATCGGCAAGTTTTGGAAATAATTTATTTAACCAAACTGCTCTTATGCCAGTAAAAGTTAAAATTAACGTACGTTTTCTTTTTTCAATTGCTTTCATAATATGTTGTGCACAATCTTCAGCACTCATCATTTTGCCTTCATCCATCGAGGTTTCTCCATGCGATTCACCTTTCTTATTCAGCGATGCTCTACGAATATTAGAAGCAGTAAAGCCAGGGCAAACCCACATTACGTTTGTGCCACTATCTAACAGCTCTGTACGCAAGCTTTCTAAAAAGCCATTTACTGCAAATTTAGATGCACTATAACCTGTTCTTCCTGGTAATCCTCTAAAGCCAGCAATTGACGATACGCCAACAATAGTTCCATTATTTTTTGTAATATAGGGCAATGCAAATTTGCTACAATTCACCGTACCCCAAAAGTTAACATCCATTACTTTTCTAATGGCGTCTAATTCTACTTCTTCAAACATGGCTCTCATAGAAATGCCAGCATTGTTTATTAGAATATCAATGGTTCCAAAATTTTTTACTACTGCTTGTATAAAATTTTCGCAATCTTGATCTTTACTAACATCAGCAGTATGAATCATTAATGGTTGTCCAGAATAAGTTGATTGTAACTGGTACAATTTATCATAATTTCTTCCACAAGTGGCTACTTTAGCACCAACTTGCAAAAATGCTTGTACCATTGCTTTTCCTATACCTTCTGAACCACCAGTTATAACGACTACTTTATTTGCAAAAACCGACATAATAAATTGAATAATGTGTTGCGAAAATAAGTGTTAGAATTGGGTATGTAGATAAATTAAAAAAATAAAAATTTAAAAAAGATAAAGAAAAATTTGGTGAGAAATTATTGCTCCCTATTTTTGCACTCCTAAAACAAAAAAGAGTATCTCTTATTTGAATTGGGAAAAGGGTCGATTTGGTAGCTCAGTTGGTAGAGCATATCACTTTTAATGATAGGGCCCTGGGTTCGAGTCCCAGCCAGATCACAAGGTTGTTAGTTTACACTAGCAACCTTTTTTATTTACTCCAATTAGTACCATGAAACAATATTTACAACTATTCGACCTTAAACAAAAGGTAAATTATAAAACAGAAATTTTATCGGGATTAACTGTTGCCTTGGCTCTTATACCAGAAGCTATTGCATTTGCATTTATTGCAGGATTATCGCCACTAACAGGTTTATATGCTGCTTTTTGTATTGGGCTTATTACTTCAATTTTTGGTGGCCGACCAGGCATGATTTCTGGTGCAACTGGTGCAGTAGCAGTAGTATTGGTTGCATTGGTTAAAATGCATGGCGTTGAATATGTTTTTGCAACTGTTATAGTGGCTGGTTTACTACAAGTTGCTGCCGGACTTTTTAAACTTGGAAAATTTATTAGGTTGGTTCCTCACCCTGTAATGTTTGGGTTTGTAAATGGATTAGCCATTATTATTTTTATGGCACAACTAGATCAGTTTAAAACAACAAATGCCAATGGCACTTTAAATTGGATGCAAGGAACACAGTTGTTGTTAATGGTTGGCTTAGTATTGTTAACTATGATAATTATTTGGGGTTTGCCTAAATTAACTAAAGTTGTTCCATCATCATTAGCTGCTATTTTAGTTGTATCGGCTATTGTTATTGGCTTTAATATTGATACAAAAACAGTAGGTGATATTGCATCTATTAAAGGTGGATTTCCTCCATTTCATATTCCTCAAATAAATTATAGTTTTGAAATAGTTCAAATAATTTTTCCATTTGCATTGGTTATTGCTGGAGTTGGATTAATTGAGAGTTTATTAACTTTAAATCTTTTAGATGAAATAACTGAAACTAAAGGCAATAGCAATAAAGAAGCTGTTGCACAAGGTGCAGCAAATATTGTTACAGGCTTTTTCTCTGGCATGGGTGGTTGTGCAATGATTGGACAAAGTTTAATTAATGTTTCTTCTGGAGCTAGGGCAAGATTATCGGGTATTATTGCTGCTATTATGCTTTTGGTATTTGTAATGTATGGAGCATCTTCAATTGAAAAATTACCAATGGCTGCTTTAACAGGATTAATGATTATGGTATCTATCGGCACATTTGAATGGGCAAGTTTTAAAATGATTGGTAAAATGCCTAGGCATGATATTTTTGTTGGCGTATTGGTGGCAGTAATTACTGTAATTTTTCACAACTTGGCTTTGGCTGTTTTAACGGGAGTAATTATTTCGGCATTGGTTTTTGCTTGGGAAAGTGCAAAAAGAATAAGAGCTAAAAAATATGTTGATGAAAATAATGTGAAACATTATGAAATTTATGGGCCATTATTTTTTGGTTCTGTTGCTGCGTTTAATGAAAAGTTTGATATAAACAATGATCCCAATGAAATTATTATTGATTTTAAAGATTGTAAAGTTGCCGATATGAGTGGCATTGAAGCTTTGAATAAGCTAACTGAACGTTATTTAAAGTTGAATAAGAAATTACACTTACGTCATCTTAGTGAAGATTGTAGAAAATTATTATCCAATGCCGATAAAATAATTGATGTAAATATTATTGAAGATCCACATTACAAAGTGGCTGTAGAATAATTCTATATTTCATGGGTCTATCTATTTTCTAAAAACATCATAAGCAAAACGTAGTAATGTTCCAATAACTACAATTAAAAAGAAAATCCGAATAAAATGATTTCCTTTTTTTATGGCTAATTTGGCTCCTACAATTCCACCTAAAGCATTGCAAAATGCCATGGGGATGGCAATACTCCAAATAATTGAACCTTTTAGTAAAAAGAAAACAATAGAACCTAAGTTGGTTGCAAGATTTACCATTTTGGCATTTGCAGAGGCATGTAAAAAATCGAATCCTAAAATTGTAATAAATGCCATTACTAAAAAACTACCAGCACCGGGTCCAATAAAACCATCATAAAATCCAATACCTATTGCAATTAACATTGCATAAGAAAGTTGTTGTTGAAGTGAAATGTTTTTTTCCTTATGCTGACCAAAGTTTTTTTTACTGTATGTATAAATTGCAACAATTACCAACACAACCAATAAAATGGGTTTCATAAAATTGTTGTGCACTTGTGTTAAAAAGTAAGAACCAGAAAACGATAATGTGAACGCTAAAACCATCATGGTTATTAGTAGTTTCCAATTCATGTCTACTTTTTTTAAGTACTGTTTTGCAGCAAAAAAAGTTCCGCTAAATGCAGGAATTTTAAGTGTGCCAATAACCGTAGCTACTGGTAAGTTGGGTAGTAAAATTAAACCAATAGGTGTTTGTATTAAACCACCACCGCCAACAATTGCATCTACAAAACCAGCTGCAAATGCTGCTAAACAAAGCCATACAATTGTATAAACATCTACTGCCATAGTTATTTAATTAGCTTATTTGGGTAGTTTTTTTCTTTACAAAATTGGCCACAACCAAACCGCCAATAATTAATAAACTACTTGTTAAATGGACCGTAGTAAATTTTTCATTGATAAAAAATACAGCTTCAATTGCACTAAAAATGGGAATTAAATTGGTAAATAAAGCAGTTCTGGCAGCTCCTAAATATTTGATGGCTGTGTTCCAACATAAAAATGAAATAACAGAATTGCCAATTGCCAAATAAGCAAAAGTAAATACCAAATTACTGTTCCATTGTACAGGAGTAGATACACTTAATTCATAAATGTAGAAAGGCACTAAAACCAATGTACCAATAATAAATGTACACAGTAAAAAACTTAACGAAGAAATGGTGCTTGGTTTTTTACGTACTAAAATATTATAAACAGCAAACGAAAATGCACTAATAAACATCAATACGTCGCCTTTTTCAAAATGAAAATTGCTGAGCCTTTGCCAACTACCTTGAGACAATAAAACCAAAATGCCTACAATACAAATTAGCATTCCAATTATTCTAAATAAAGTGAGTATTTCTTTTAAGAAAATGGCAGCAAGAATAATGGCTATAATTGGAGCTCCTGTTGTACCAATTAGTGCAAGATTTATAGCTTTTGTATAATGCCCAGCTATGTAAATAAATGTATTGAAAATACTTACACCAGTAAGTGCTGTAAAAAACAAATAGGTTTTGTGTTGCAGTAAAATTGGTAAATCTTTTTTAAAAGATTTATACGCCAATGGCAACATTACCAAGCATGCAAAAAACCATCTGTAAAAAGCAACACTAATTGGTGGCACACTATGTATAATTCCTCTTGCAATAACATAGTTGCCACTCCAAATAATTACTGCTATTAGTGCCAATGCAATGCCAACAAAAATTGGGTTACTTGACTTTATTTTTTGAAGCATTTATACAATATAGTTAATGGGCAAAATTTAATTCAAAGTTGCCATTGATACGTTCTATTGGCGGATTAAAGTAGCCAAATTTTAAGGTAGGAAATTCTTCACGTAGTAAGTCCATCATTTGTTTAACGCCCATCATTTCTCCAGTTTCGCCAACACCAATTAAACCCAAATACCAATCGGGGTCAATATTAAAATTTCTCCACTGTATCATTTTTACATCGGTATCAATAATCAGTTTTCTTAATGCTTCATATTCGGCTACAGAATCTGTCATTCCTGGGAAAACAAAATAATTAATGCTACTCCAACCACCACAATCTCTAGCAACTTGTAAACTCTCAATCACATCTTCAAACGTATAATTGTTGGGGCGATAATATTTTGTATAAATATCTTTTCTAGCACTGTTTATACTAACACGAATACTGTTTAAACCTGCATCAAACAATACTTTTACAGCATCCGGCTTAGAGCCATTTGAGTTAATGTTTATGCTTCCTTTATCGGTGTGTTTGCGAATTTCAATAATTGATTCTTTAATGGTTTCCCACATTAACAAAGGTTCTCCTTCGCAGCCTTGTCCAAAACTAACAATCGGGAAGGGTGCATTCATTAAATGTGGTACAGTAAATTCTACAATTTCTTCGGCTGTTGGTTTAAAAGTTAATCGATCTTGTGGCGATGTAATTTCTTCTTCTATTGGTTGAAAAGAAACACAACCTATACAATTGGCATTGCATGCAGGAGATGCAGGAACAGGACATTCCCAACGGCTCATAGCAAAATTTCTTGCAGCAGGACAATTATACGTCATGCAACAAGTTTCCATTAAATGTTTCACCAAACGATTGTGTGGGTAAGCTTCTAATAATTTTTCAGAGCCTGTTGCAATTACATCATCATTATAACCTGCACACTCCTGACGGATGTCGTTTTCTATTCTTACAGCCGTAACAAAAGTTTTATTGTTGTACCAGCCAGCAGCAGTGTAACAAAATAAAGGCAATGTTGGAGCTTCTGGCAAAGCTTCATAAGCTGCTAAAAATAAACTAGTATGTGCAGGAGGAATAAATGCTGCAACAGCCCAACCTTTTTCACACAACCTCATTTCTCCAGTTTCTACATCAATACCAATGCCTCTTCTGCTTGGCAATTCATATAAATTTCCACCATCGGGCAATTCAATCCAGTTTTCTAAAGATACTTCAAATGCATCCCATCCTGCACGACCTAAAACAAATAAAGAACTGTCTTCAAAAATATTTCCATTGCCATCTGAGTATAATAAAAAAGGTGATTGTGTAAGCATACTTATTTTTTTTGTTACCAGCTATATAATATGAATTCAACTTTCTCGGCGTCGCACCCTTCAAGGTTTAGCCAATAATTGAGCTATTCATTTACCGTATTGCTAATAATTAATTTGTGGCAAAAGTCGTTAAATTCTGCCTGATGTTGTTCATTTATTTCGTTGGTAATAATTGCTTGTAACAATTTATTGTTCTTAAAATCCAATGTTAGTAAACCATCTTTTAAAACAATATTTTGAAATTGATTCCATTGATATTTAGAAGGCAACGGTTGCGACACAGTTATATCTGTTTCACCAATAACAATGGTTTTATTTTTAGTTACTTGTTTGCCCAACCAATCTATTGTTATCAACAATAAACCAACCCACCAATAGCCAAGTTTAATCCAACCAATTGCAATAATTACGATTGCTATGTTGTTGAGTAAAATACTCGATTTCTTAGAAAAAATATTGAAAATGGCTACACCCAGTCCAATTGTAGCAGTAATAAAAGCCCATTTTGTATGGGCTAATTGAGTGGCAAAAAATACAAACAACAATCCATTTACAGCCAATAAAATATTTGAAAGAAGTTGCAATTGTTTGGCTTTCGTATTCAATATAATAAACTCAAACTTTACCATAATGCTGCAAATTTAATTGTCATTCTTCAACATTAAATTACACATACGCCATAAAATTCTTGCTGCAACATTGCTATCCCAATCATGTTCACCAATACCACTTTCAACCAAATCAAAGCCAATAATTTGTCTGCCAGATAAACGCAATCTTTTAAATAAATACATCAACTGATCTACTTCAAAACCACCAGGCACTGGAGTTCCAGTATTGGGGCAAAGTTTTGGATCTAGGCCATCTACATCAAAACTAATGTACACTTGTTGTGGTAAATAATCTATAATTTGATCGGTAATAGTTCTCCATGTAATTCCCTCATACATTTTTTCTTTAATGGTTTTATCTGTATAAGTAAATACTCTATCGCCTGTACTTAAAATATAATCGTATTCTTCTTGACAGTAGTCTCTAACCCCAATTTGCATCAATCTTGTTACTTGAGGTATTTCTTCCAAAACATTGTACATAATGCTTGCATGGCTGTATTTAAAATCTTGATAGCCTTTTCTTAAATCGGCATGAGCATCAATTTGTAATATTCCAAAGTTTTCGTATTTCTCAGCTAGGGCTTTTATGTAACCAAAGGGAGTACTATGATCTCCACCAATTAAACCTACTAATTTATTGTTGGCTAAAAGATTTCTGGTTTTTTCGTACACCCAATTGTTTAACAATCGTCCACCTTCATTTATTTCTTTTATTCCATTGCACATAAACTTATTGTTTTCTAAAATTTCACCTTTAGAAATATAATCTATATACAATTCTGCTTCTTTGCGTAAGTAATCGCTTTTCATTAAAATTTTGCGATCAATTGGCATCATATAAATACCTTTTTTCCAAGCCTCATTGCACTCTGCATCAAATATGTCAACTTGCAACGCTGCATTAAAAATATGTTCTCCAGCCCTTGCTGTACCTGCATTGTAGCTTACAGTAACTTCCCAAGGCACAGGAAATAATATTAAACTTGCTTCTTCTTCGGTAAATGGTAAACCAAAAATATTGTTATTTGGATTACTTACTTGGTTGGGATTAAATGAAGATAAATCTGCCATAAAATAGTTGTATTAACAATGTATTGCAATAACTTTTGCACTAAGGCAACGCAAGTTACTGCAAATAACTATTGACCTCATTTTTTTAACAAAAAGCTATAAAGTATATGAATTTTTTTGGTAAGAAATGTGAAAAAGAAGGTATTCAACTTACCTTAAATGTACCAAATATCGGCAGTGTCTACAGTTAAAAAAACACGTTCTCCTTCGGTTAAATCTGTTCTTAATGTTTTTACTCTAATCAATTGGGTGTTTACCAACACATCAATGGTAAAGTAGCTACCCCAAAAAGTAATTTTTTGAATGGTGTCTTTTTGAAAAATATTGGTAGCTCTTTCAATTTTAATATGTTCTGGGCGAAGCATCATTTTTTTGTAGCTATCTGGTTTTTGTGGCAATCTTGTAAAACCTGCAGCATTGGTACTGTTAACAATATTGTATTCACCCAACAAACTAGCTATATATTCATTGTTGGGTTTTTGATATAGCTGTTTAGGAGCACCTTGTTGTACCAAATTCCCCTCTTGCATAATGAGTAAGTTGGTAGCCCAACTTAAAATATCTGCAGCTTCGTGAGAAATCATAATACAAGTTATGTGCAGTTGTTTACCAATATCGGCAATTACTTGTTTCATTAAATTCTTGTGAACCATATCTAAGTTAGAAAAAGGCTCATCCAACAATAAAAGTTGGGGCTTGGTTGTTAATAATTTTGCTAAAGCAATGCGTTGTTTTTCGCCACCAGATAATTCAGATGTTTTTCTGTTTAATAAATGCTCAATTCTACAAACTTTATAAATGTTGTTGGCTTCAGAAATGTGCATTTGATTGCTCATGTCTAAAATTTCGTTGACTGAATAATTATTTCTAAGCTCAAAATGCTGACTTAAATAAGCTATTTCTGGAATGCCAGGTAAGAGTTTATCGTTTGGGCCTTTTACTTTTTTAGTATTAAAAAAAATGCTTCCTTCAGTTGGTTGTATCAGGCCTGCAATCATTTTAAGCAATGTTGTTTTACCCGAACCTGTAGCACCTGCAATTGCAATGTTTTGTTGTTGCTCTTGCGAAAAATTGATATTGTTAACAATAGTATTATTGTTAATTTTTTTCGATAAATTTTGAATACTTAACCACGCCATGCATCAAAAATAGGATGGTAGCGTTTATGGAAATGAATTTATTGGAGTTGGGGGAATTTTTATTTGTGAGAAGAAAATATACACGTAGTAATAAATGCCTGTTAATAATCATTTATTGATGAAGGATATAGATTTACCTTTATC
>ERZ724527.168-NODE-168-length-33138-cov-10.545597_pt1 | contig 33138 bp, 28 predicted proteins | sample MGYA00376060_ERZ724527 | MGnify/ENA primary metagenome ERZ724527 (study PRJEB28724, sample SAMN07190886) | activated sludge metagenome | isolation source: activated sludge of sewage treatment plant in Hong Hong | place: USA: Christiansburg, Virginia | collected...
CGTCATTTTCCATTAACAAAAATTCATCAACGTAGCCAAAAAGCTGCTGAAGCTGCTATTTCGGCTGCTCAAGATGAAAAGTTTTGGGAAATGCACAATGCATTGTTTGAAAATAGAAGAAACTTAGGCACTACCACATTAAAGCTACATGCTAAAGCTGCAGGTGTAAGTCGTAAGCTAATGTTAGAAGAATTGGTTAACAGTACGTATGGTCAAAATGTACACGATGATATTGCTTATGGCAAAAAATTAGGAGTTACAGAAATACCAGTATTTTTTATCAATGGCGAAAAGCATGTTGGTAAAAATACTTATGAAGCATTGAGTAAAGAAATTGATGAAGCTATTAAAAAGGTAAAGCCAAAGAAAATTGCTAAATAATTTTCACTAAATAAATGAATTTCTAAAAGCCAACTGCATAAGTTGGCTTTTTTAATGCTCAATAAACCAAAATCTATTTTTTTTCGTTTATTCCATTTCATCATAAAGTATTTTGACATGATTGGTACAAATAAGGAACAATATCGCTTAGCAGCAACCAAAAGATATTTAAAACTAGATTTGAATAGTGAGCAAAAGTTAGATGCTTTGGCCATGTTGGCTTCTACAATTACACAAACACCTGTTGCATTTATTACTTTACTAGATAAAGAAATTCAGTGGATGCGTAGCTGCCATGGTTATCAAGTAGATCAAATGCCTGTTGAAACGTCATTTTGTAAACATACCATACAGCAAGATGAAATTTTTGAAGTGTCTGATACGTTTGAAAATCCTCAATTTAGCCATTATCCAGTATTGCATACAAATCCAGCAGCTCGTTTTTATGCAGGAACTCCATTAAAAAGTTATGATGGTTATAATGTAGGAACTTTATGCGTTATGGATATTCAACCAAAAGAATTAAGCGATGAACAAAAAAAATGTTTAATGGCTTTGTCTAAACAAGTTGCTACAATTATGGAGTTAGATTTAGGAAAAAGTTTACTGGAAGAAACAGTAACCCAATTGGAAATAAAGAATAAAGTTGTTCAAGAAAACAATTTAAAATTGAGAGAAATTGCTCAAATACAAGCCCATGAATTTCGAGGTCCATTGTGTTCTGTAATGTCTATTATGGATTTAATCAAATCTGAAGATTATCAAGTGAGTAAAGAGTATATGGAAATGATGGAAGAAGCTGTAAATAATTTAGACCATAAAATTTGTTTAGCTGTAAAAACTGCCAATCGTATTGTAGCTTAAAACGCAAAATTGCTCATTTATTTGGCTTAAATCAGCATAAAAAAGAATTTTTGTGCATTTATTTGTTTGTTTAAATTGTAAAGCATAATTTTCATCATTGTTTTAACCTAAACACATTTTATATGACCAAAGCTTTACGTTCAAAAATTATTTTATTTGTAGGTGTATTCTTTTCTATGCTAAGCCTACAAGCACAAGTAACAACCAATAGTGGTTCTGGGTTAGCTGCAACTTATGCAAGTTTAGATGCAGCAATTACTGCACTTAATGCAGCAACTATTACTAGTCCTGTAGTTATAACTTTAACAGCAGCAAACCCACAAACTGCACCTGCTGGTGGTTATGAGGTAAGAGCAGAAGGCACAGCAACCAATACCATAAAAATTATTGGTAATGGAAATACCATTACTGCTTCAAGCAGTTTAACTTCTGGTGCATTAAACGATGGTTTGTTTAAAGTAATTGGTGGCGATTATATTAGCATAGAAAGTTTTATATTAACAGAGTCTGCTTCAAATACAATTACTGATGCTGGAACTAACAATATGACAGAGTGGGGAGTTGCAGTTTTATATGCTTCTCTAACCAATGGAGCACACAATGTCACTATAAGAGATTGTACCATAGATTTAGATAGAACGTATCAAAATACTTTTGGTATTTATAGCAATTCAAATCATAGTGCAACTGCAGTAACAAGTGCAGCTCCTGCAACATCTACAGATGGTAACAATAGCGGATTGAGTATTTTTTTAAATTCAATAACCGATGTAAATATTGGTATTGTAGTAATTGGTTCAACATTACCAGGTATGGAAAATGATGGTGTTATTATTGGAGGATCATCAAATGGAGCCAATACAATTACCAATTATGGAACAACCAATGCTTTTTCTGGTTATGCAAATGTTTCAGGAACTGTAAATGGAATTTTGATAAGATGTTCGAAAAACTTTAGTATCTCTCACAATGCCATCACAAGTTCAGATGGTGGAGTTACACTAGGAAATTTAAGAGGTATTTATTGTGCAGCTCCATCTAATCCATTAACAGGTTCTTTCACCAACAATATTTCTAATAATACCATTTCATTAAAATCTGGTAATGCTATAAGTACCTCAACTTTACAAGGAATTTTTGTTGAAACAACAACTGCCAATGCAACTGCATCCATCAATATTAACAACAATAATTTTACCGATTTAACTTATACCATACCTTCTGCTTCAGTAATTACAGGTATTTTAAATACAGCAGTAGGTAATTCTGTAAGTATTAGTGGCAATACTTTTACCAACTTATCAACTTCTACAACAGGTAATTTTATTTTTATGCAAAGTAGCATTACACTACTTGCAGGTGGAATACAAAATGTAAATGACAATTCTATTGTAACTGGATTTACAAAAACTGGAGCAGGTGGTACTGTAACATTGTTTACAAGTACATCAAATTCACCAATAGGGTCACTATCTACTTATAACAACAATAATTTTTCAAATATTACTGTAATTGGTGCAACAATTATTGCTGGCTGGATTAGTAGAGATGGAGTTAGTACAATTGTTGGTCCTACGAAATCGGTTAACAACAACACTTTCTCCAATTGGACAAGTGAAACAGGTTCAATTACAGTACTCACAGAAAATGCAGGTGCATCTGGAAGTTCTACAGTAAGTGGAAATACAATATCTAATATTTCTGGTGGTGGTACAATTTTCGGTATTGCCTTGTTGGGCAACTCTAATGCAACTGTTTCAAATAATTTAATACACAGCCTTACTGGTACAGGCGGTTTTGCTGTAAATGGTATTTCTACTTCTGGTACTTTTAACAATACCAACGATATTAAAATAGTAAAAAATAAAATTTACAATCTTACCAATACCAATATTTTTGGTACTGTAAATGGCATTATTGCTAGTTCTGGAGGTACTGCAGCAGCAACTGCAGCAATTGTGTTAATTGCCAACAACTTAATTGGCGATTTAAATGCTCCCATTGCTAGTAACGATGTTAACGATGTAATAAGAGGTATTAATATTACTGCAACTTCTGTAACATCAAACATCAATGTATTTTTTAATACAGTTTATATTAATGCAACATCAACAGGTGCACATTTTGGTACAACAGGGGTGTATCATGCAAATAGTCCAATTTCAACAACTGCAACTTTAGAAATGTCAAACAACATTATTGTAAACACTTCTACTGCAACTGGTTTAGGACAAACTGTTGCATACAAACGTTCTGCTGGCGGTTTTGATAATTATGCTGAAGCATCAAATTTTAATATTTTTTATGCTGGTGTTCCATCTACAATGAATTTAATTTATTACGATGGCAACAACTATTCAACATTAGCAGATTATAAAGTAGTTGCTGGAGTAAGAGAAACTTTGAGCAAAACTGAAAATGTACCTTTTGCAAGCACAACTGGTAGCGATGCTAGTTTTTTACACATTAATACAGGTGTAAGCACACAAGCCGAAAATGGCGGGGTACAAATTATTGGAATTGCAGACGATTTTGATGGAAATGTAAGAAGCGTTTCAACGCCTGATATTGGTGCTGATGAGTTTACAACTGTATTACCTGTTGCATTGGTAAACTTTACAGGAACTATTAAAAACAATGTACATCAGTTAAGTTGGACAACACTTACAGAAACCAACAACAGTGGTTTTGAAATTTTAAGAAGCAACAATGGAATTACATTTAATAAACTTGCATTTGTTGCATCAAAAGCAAATAATGGCAACAGTTCCAATTCATTACAATATACATTTACCGATGAGTTGCCTTTAGCTGCAAACAACTACTATCAATTAAAACAAGTTGATAAAGATGGTAAAGTTACTTTTAGCAAAATTGTATTGTTAAAAGCTTCTAAATCTGGTGGGTTAAGTATAGTATCTGTGTATCCAAATCCTGTAAAATCTGTATTCACTATTTTAGTAAACAATACTAAAGAAGAAACAGCCTCTTTACAAATAACAGATTATGCTGGTAAAGTAGTTTCAAAGCAATCAGTACAATTAATCAATGGTTCAAAAACCATTCAATTAAATGCTGCTAATTTGCCACATGGAAATTACAATGTTAGCATCACTGTAAACAATGCAATGATTACAACCAAATTCATAAAACAATAATTAGAATAGAATAGCTTTTACTTAATTGGGGTTACAAATATTTATTTGTAACCCCAATTTTTTTTAAAGAGAAACTCTTTGAAGATAGAACAAAAAAAAGAGGCACTCATTGAGTACCTCTTGTAAAACAGATTTCTTTATGCTACTACCAACGACTGTTGTTATTGCTGAAAGAACGTTTGTTGTTGTTGTTGCTTTTCTCTTCACGAGGTCTAGCTTCAGTAACATTAATGTTACGTCCTTCAACAACACCACCATTTAATTCTGCAATGGCTTTTTGGCCTTCTGCATCATTTGGCATTTCAACAAAACCAAAGCCACGGCTTTTGTTAGTGAATTTGTCTGTAATAATCTTGGCTGAAGATACTTCTCCGTATCCTTCAAAAAAACCTCTTAAGTCATCGTCTTGAACGTTGAAACTTAAGTTCGAAACATAAATGTTCATTTAACTAAATAATTAAAAATAAAAAATACTTGAGAAAAACGGCTGATTAAATTGATAACTAACTTTTAGCAGAAATATGCTTAGCAGAGAATTAAAAATACAAAATGCAGAAGAACTCAATAATTAACAATGCAAATGTAGTGCTAAAATGCCACATCAACTAATCTATTAATAAAATAATTTGGTTTTAGTACAAAAAAGTATAAAATTTTATTTCAAGCTTTAACTAAAGGATTACTACAATTCAAAGAATTTTTGAAACAATACCAAATACCCAATTGAAAGTAATTAGCTGAATGATTTTTTTGCTATAATTCAACATAAAACAGCTAAATAATACATTAAAATCTATATGCCACAATAAGTACTCGTTCCCTACCTTTGCCCCCTTAATTAAAATTTGGTATGAATACGGATAAGAATACGATTATTGGTTTTGTATTATTGGGAATATTGTTCTTTGGATTTTTTTGGTACAATAATAAGATGGCTCAAGCTTCTATTGAAATTGAAAAACGTGTAAAAGATTCTATTGCTAGAGTAGAAGAAGCCAAAATTACCCCAGAAATGAGGGCCAAAGCTATACAGGATTCTGTAAGAAGAGATTCTGTAAATCAAATTACCAAAGTGGGTGGTTTTTCAAAAGCATTGGGCAACGAAAAATTAGATACAGTTGAGAATGAAGTAATGAAAGTTGTTTTTAGCAATAAAGGTGGCCGTATTAAATATGTTCATTTAAAGCACTATAAATCTTTTGATAGTTCTTTGGTAAAATTGGGTAGCGAAAAAGATGAATTGGGCTATAAAGTAAATACAGGTAATAATGTAGCTACATCTACCAACGAATTGTTTTTTCAGGAAGCCGCTATTGAAAAAAATACAGATGGTTCTTTTGCTGTAACGTATATTTTACAAGATTCTGCAGGCAAAAGCATACAACATAAATACACAATTAAACCTCAGGAATATTTAATTAATTGGGATATTACGTTAAACGGTGCCCCGCAATTAATTAATAGCAATGCTCTAAATATTAATTGGCATGCTCAAACTATGCAACACGAACGTAGTGCTGTGTACGAAAAACAACAAATGAGCAATATTTGCTTTTTGGAGAACAATGAGTTTGATTATATAATGACTAAAACTGAACACAAATTCGAAAAATCTACACAATGGATGAGCGTTGTACAACAGTTTTTCAATACTACATTAATCGCTAAAAATAATTTTACTACTGGTAATGTTACATGGGCAAGAAGTACATCTGATTCTAGCAAAGTATTGGCAAATATCGAAGCTGCATTTCAAGTAAATGTGCCAGCAGCAAGCACTGTAACAATTCCATTTCAATTGTATTATGGTCCAAACGATTATAAAATATTAAAGAAACAAGCTCCAGAAATGGATAGAATTGTGAACTTAGGAAGAGATATGTATTCTTTTGTTCGCCCAATTAACCAATATATTATAATGCCAGTATTCAACTTTTTTGCTGGCTTTATTAGCAACTATGGTTGGGTAATTCTATTACTTACATTATTTATTCGTTTGGTAACTGCACCTTTAACATATAGCAGTTATTTGAGTGGGGCAAAAATGAAAGTACTTCGTCCAGAGTTAGACGATTTAAAAAAGAAGCTTGGTGCCGATCAGCAAGGATTTGCAATGGAGCAAATGAAACTGTTTAGAGAAGCAGGCGTAAATCCTTTAGGCGGTTGTATTCCTGCATTGTTACAAATTCCAATTTTCTTTGCATTGTACAGTTTCTTTAATAGCAATATTGCATTACGTGGTCAAGCGTTTTTATGGAGCCACGATTTGTCATCTTATGATACAATTTTTACATGGAAAACAGAAATTTGGGCAATCGGAAATCACGTTAGTTTGTTTACAATTACGGCTGTATTAACCAGTTTCTTAATTTCAATTTATAATATGAGTATGACGCCAACGCAAGACAATCCTGCATTGAAGTATATGCCATATATTTTCCCTTTTATATTGTTTTTTGTATTCAACAAATTGCCATCTGCATTAACATGGTATTATACCGTTTCTAACCTTATTACATTGGGGTTACAATTTGTAATTCAAAACTATATCATTGATCACAGTAAAATTTTAGCCAAGATTGATGAGAAACGAAAAGCTCCTAAAAAAACAAGCAAATGGCAAGAAAAATATTCTCAAATGATGGAAAGCCAAAAGAAATTGCAAGACATGAAAAATAAAAATAAAAAATAAGTCAAATAAAAAAGTTCAGCAATATTGCTGAACTTTTTTATTTACATTGGCACGAAATTGTATTACTACAATTGATAAATAGGGAATAATGAAAAATAAGTTAATCGTATTAATTGGTGTATTAATAATTGCACCAAATTTATTTGCACAAACAGTTCGTGTTTTAGCAGAATGTACAGTAACCTATACAGTTAGTTTTGATGAAGCAACAACCGATAAAAACACAGCATTGTTGTTAAGTGCAACATCTAAAACTGTGTACATAAAAGGCAACAATAGTAAAGTAGAATTGGCAAGCCCATCTTTTACGCAATCTGTAATTTACGATAAAGCAACAGGCAATGCAGTAATATTAAGAGAAATTGGCAACAATAAATTTATGACCAAGTTAGACAATGCCAAATGGGTGGCTCAAAACGCCAAGTTTCAAAATGCAGTTTTTACACCAACAAGTGAAACTAAAATTATTTTAGGGTATGCTTGTAAAAAAGGAGCTCTACAATTGACTGATGGCAATACATTTACCTTGTATTATGCAACAAACATTGCTCCATCTGTAAAAGAGTTTGAGTATCAATTTAAAGATGTTCCAGGCTTTGTTTTAGAATATGAGTCTCAAGAACAAGAAGGAAAAAAAGTAAGATACGTAGCCAACAAAATAAATCTAAGCCCAGTACTATCAACTAAGTTTGATATACCAGTAAGTGGTTATAGAATTTTAAACTAGAAGTTTGAAGGAGAAGGCGTTTTAAACTTAGGAACCTTAATTTTTGCCTTGTAAGGATAAATGAAAGTAGTATTACCACTTTGCATTTGTAAATGATTAATAGAATTCCCTGTAGACATGCTACCAGCAGGAGTAACATCATTAGCCAACAATTTAGAATTGTATCTAATTGAACTCAACGATAAACCTTTATTGGTAAAACTACTTAAGTTTTTAAGTGTGTATTTACTTTCAGTTTGCTTATTGTTCTTTTTTCCAGTAGTGGTAAATGCAGCAAAAACAAATTGAGCCGCAAATACTAGCAGTATTGCAAATGCTATTTTTTGTATGTGTTTTACTTGCTTCATTTTTACAAAAGTAACTATTTGATGATGATTTAACAATTTTTTGTACGAATGGTTGAAATATAGCTGAATAAATGTTTTTTATAAACATTTTGTTTAAATAATTCTCTATATTGAACTAAAATAAACAAAATAATTTTAATATTTACATACTGTCTTATTAACAAGACGTTAATAAAAACAAAAAGTTACATGTTGATATGAAATTATTTTAATCTTACATTAGATAAACCAATGTACGATGAGAGAACAAAATCCCTTTCACGAAGACAGAGAAGAACTTAAAGAAATTTTAAGGCACTATCACAATCTTAAAAATGGTAGGCAACATCCATTTATAGAAGAAGACGATTTTGAACGAATTATCGATTATTTTGATGATCACGATAGTATAACTGAAGCATTAGAAGCTACCGAAATTGGAATGGAACAATTTCCTTCATCGGCTCCATTAATGATAAAAAAAGCCGATTTATTGATTGCCACAAGAAAGTATCATGAAGCTATAGCATTATTAGATTTGGCTGCCATTTACGATAGTTTAGAGATTAATTTATACATCCTAAGAACAGATGCTTTATTGGCATTGGATAGGCAACACGAAGCCATTGAAATTTTACAAGAAGCTTTAGAAATTTTTACTGGTGATGAAAGAATAGAATTGCTATTTGAAATGGCCGATGTGTACGATGATTATGAAGAGTTTGATAAAGTATTTGATTGCTTAAAATTGGTTTTAGAAGATGAACCAAATAACGAAGAAGCATTGTATAAAATTTGCTTTTGGACAGATTTTACTGGGCGAAATGAAGAAAGTATAAAACTACATCAAAAAATTATTGATGATTTTCCATACAACGAAATTGCTTGGTTTAATTTAGCTGCTGCTTTTCAGGGGTTGAAGTTGTACGAAAAAGCAATTGATGCTTATCAATATGCCATTGCAATAGATGAAAAATTTGATTATGCTTATCGCAACATGGGCGATGCTTATTTACGTTTAAGAAAGTATAAAGATGCTATTGAAGTTTTAGAAAAAGTATTGGAACTCTCCAGACCAGAAGATGTTATTTACGAAGCCATTGGTCATTGTTATCATAAAATGGATAATTGTGCACAAGCAAGGTTTAACTATAAAAAAGCAGTGCATTTAAATCCAGAAGATAGCAAGCTACATTTTAAAATTGCCCAAACTTATATTATAGAAAATCAATGGCAAATGGCTATAAAGCAACTAGAAATGGCCATGCGAATTCATAGAAATATACCAGAATATAATTTAGCAATGGGGCAATGTAAAATGCAGTTACAACAATATAAAGAAGCTGTAATTTATTTTGGAAATGTAGTACGCCAAAAGCCTAAAAATAATGCAGGTTGGGAAGCTTTAATAAAGTGTTTGTTTAGTGGCGAATATTATGAAGAAGCCTTAGAACAATGTATTGCAGCATCTAAAGCAACAGATGGTAAACCTATTTTTGTATTTTATTTTAGTGCTGCATTGTTTTATTTGGGCAAAAATAAAGAAGCATTGTTGCAGTTAGAAAAAGCCATGGAACTTACCCCTAAATTATTGAAAAAATTCATAGATCTACATCCTGCAATTTTGCAAAACTCATCAGTTGTAGATATTATAGCAAGACACAAAAAAGGTAAGAAATTTAATTAGCTTTTAAATAGCTTCAATACTTACACCAACAGAATTGCCACCATTGCCTTATTTTTGCAAATCTAAAAAAATGAGCAATGAATTTCAACTTAACGCAAATACCTACACGTACTCCCAAGCCTCGTAACAATGGATTAACAATGGTTATGGATAAAGGCTTAAGTGTTAGCGAAGCAAAGAATTTTTTAGAAGTTGCAGGTCCACATGTAGATATTGTAAAACTTGGTTTTGGCACAGCTCACGTTACACCTAGATTAAGAGAAAAAATTGAAGTGTACAAAGAAGCAGGTATGAATGTTTACTTTGGTGGAACTTTGTTTGAAGCTTTTTTAATTAGAAATCAATTCGAAGACTATTTAGCAGTGTGTAAAGATTATGAAATTGATTACATGGAAGTAAGTGATGGTTCAATCACCATTCCGCATGCTGAGAAGTGCGGTTACATTGAAAAAATGACTAAATATGGTACCATTTTAAGTGAAGTAGGTAGTAAAGATGCTGCACATATTATGCCTCCCTATAAATGGATTGAATTGATGAGAGCTGAATTAGAAGCTGGAAGTACTTATGTAATTGCAGAAGCTAGAGAAGCAGGCAATGTTGGCATTTACAGAGGAACTGGTGAAGTAAGAGAAGGTTTAGTACAAGAAATTTTAACCCAAATTCCTGCCGAAAAAATTATTTGGGAAGCTCCTCAAAAAGCCCAACAATTGTATTTCTTAGAATTAATTGGTTGTAACGTAAATCTTGGAAATATTGCACCCAATGAAGTAATTCCTTTAGAAGCCATGCGTATTGGTTTACGTGGCGATACATTTAGACTGTACCTTGATACAGATAAAGCTATTTACTAATGAAATTATATGGTTTAATAGGTTTTCCTTTAACACACTCTTTTTCAAAGAAATATTTTGACAATAAATTTGAAAAAGAACAAATAACCAATTGCAGTTTCAACAATTTTGAAATTGCTGAAATAGAAAGTTTAACCAATTTAATACAGCAAAACCCTGCATTGCAGGGTTTTGCTATTACAATACCACACAAGCAAAAAATTTTACCTTTTTTACATTACCGTTCACATGACGTAAGTCAAATGTTGGCTTGCAATTGTGTAAAAATTATAGATGGGAAATTGTATGGTTACAATACCGATGTTATTGGATTTGAAAAATCATTTAGTGAGTTGTTGAAACCTCATCATAAAAAAGCATTGGTTTTAGGTACAGGTGGTGCTGCACAAGCTGTAATATTCACCTTAAATAAATTAGGTATTGAGTATTTAAGTGTATCGAGAAGAGAGCAAAAAAATGCTATTACTTATGCAGCAATTACAGAGGAGTTGATGAATGAGTACACTGCAATAATTAATTCAACCCCATTGGGTACTTTCCCAAAAGTTCATGATTGTCCTGCAATTGCCTATGAGTATTTAACGCCAGAACATTATTTGTTTGATTTGGTGTACAACCCTTCAGAAACAAAATTTTTAAGCAAAGGAAAAGCAATGGGTTGCACTATAAAAAATGGGTATGATATGCTTACAATTCAAGCAGAGGAAAACTGGAAAATTTGGCAATTGGAAGATGCAGAATAATTTGGATTAAACTATAAATAAGACTACCGAAGTTTATAGCTTCGGCAGTCTTATTCATACTCAAAAATAATTTCAATCCATTAATTTCAAATGAGTAGCTGCGTTAAATTCTTACTTTAATTACCAACTTTCTTATAGCTTGATCATCTACATTAATCATTGGGCTATGCACATCTTCTGGGTAAAAAATAACGAACTGATTATTGGTTAAACCAAAGTACATATCTGGTGCATCGGCATAAAAGCTTACATCTTTTTCTGGGTTGTATTCTCCTTTTGGGTGAATGCAAGTACCACGAGATTTCCAACCAATGGTTTCTTTACCACGAATACAAATTTGTATGTCGATATTTTTATTATGGCATTCAAATTTAGCATCACTTTCGGCTGCTGTAACACCATTTTTATCGCTAAAAATCGCTTTTAAGCCATCGGCAATATCGTACTTTCCAATTTCAATATTGTTTAAATCTGTGCTTTTTATATAAGCAATTGCTTGTGCAAATAATGGATGCAAGCTTGCGTATTTTTCTATATTGTCTAAATGATCTAGTATCATATTTGAATGGTTTAATAGTTTATTATTTAATTGGTTTATTTGTGGGTTGCTGAAATGAGTTATGAACCTTGAATGGTGCGACGCCAGTAAAGCTAAATATTTGTTCTGCTGCTGGTAACACAAAGAAAAAAATCCGCCATACTAAAATTAGCAGACGGATTTTTAACTCTTAATTATTAATTTATTAATTCTTAATTAACGTTGAACACGTCCACTTCCGTCGCCTTTAACCAATTCTTTTACTTCGTTTAAAGTAGCATGGTTTAAATCGCCTGGAATAGTGTGTTTTAAAGCAGATGCAGCAACACCAAATTCAGCAGCATCGGCCATTGGCATACCTGTTACTAAACCATAAATTAAGCCACTAGCAAAACTATCGCCACTACCAACTCTATCTACAATACGAACATTGTATTCTTTAGTGTGGTAAAAATCTGTTCCATTGTACACCAATGCACTCCACCCATTATCGCTAGCACTGTGACTTTCTCTTAAAGATGAAGCAATAAATTTGAAACCAAACTTAGCTTTCATTTGTCCGAAAATATCTTTAAAACCGTCAAGGTTTAATTCGCCTTTAGTAACATCTGTATCAGCAGCTTTAAAACCTAAACAAAGGTCAGCGTCTTCTTCGTTACCAATACAAACATCTACAAAATGACAAAGCTCAGTCATTACTTCACGAGCCTTTTCTTTTGTCCATAATTTTTTACGGAAATTCAAATCAATACTTGTTGTAATACCTTTTGCTTTAGCAGCTTTTAAAGCAGCCAATGTAAGAGCAGCAGCTTTATCACTTAATGCAGGAGTGATACCAGTTGTATGAAACCAATCGGCACCATCAAAAATTTTATCCCAATCAAATTCACTTGCATCTACATCAGAAATAGATGCATTTGCACGATCGTAGACAACTTGAGATGCTCTCATAGATGCACCAGTTTCTAAAAAATAAATTCCTAAACGATCGCCACCACGAGCCACAAACTGAGTATCTACACCATAACGACGTAAGTGGTTAATGGCACTTTGACCAATTGGGTTGTTAGGAACTTTTGAAACAAATGTTCCATTTAAACCATAGTTACAAAGTGCTGCTGAAACGTTTGCTTCTCCACCGCCATAGGTAATGTCGAAACTGTCTGCTTGTACAAAACGTTTAAAATCTGGCGTTGATAAACGCAACATAATCTCTCCAAGAGTTACTACTTTTTTAGACATTGTTAAATGCTTTAGAATTAAATAAATAGAAATTGTGGCAATAGTTAAGCAGGCAAGGCTGCAAAAATACATGTAAAATAGAATCGACCAACAGTTAAAAAAAAAATCAATGAAAACGATTGCGGAATGTGATATAGTTTGATAGCCTATCAACGCTTATAAACCTTGACAGCATTTTTTTAAAATACGTATTTCTTGGTATAGGTATTGGTTGAATTAAGCCTTACTTAGCAAATAAATAATGAATGAAAATTATATGAAAAAAATAGTTGCTTCTTTATTGGTTCTACTAACGTTACAATCAAGTATATATTCCCAAAATGCAATACCCATTTATTTTTCTAAGTTAGGTGCTTATGTATTTGCTGATATAGTTACCAAACAACCCATACAACCAGTTATACAGTTTGATAAAGCTGTGTATTTGGGTTTTGGTTTTTGGGCTGTAGACAATGGTTCAAGCACTTTAGATAATCGACAAGCATTTTTTAATTATAAAGGAAAACAATTGACAGATTTTAAGTACTCCTCCATTTATAGTATGTACGAAAAATCACCAATATTAAAGTTTGAAGAAGATAAAAAATTTGGGTTAATCGACAGCTTTGGTAAAGAACTGTTTGCAGCAAAATATCAATTTATAGACATAAACCCAAAAGAAGGAATACATAAAGTAAAAATGAACAATAATGATGGTTTTGTAAATAATGCAGGAAAGGAAATCATAAATTGTAAGTACATTAAAGTAACTGATTTTTCAGATGGATTGGCTTTGGTAGATGAAACTAAAGAAGGAGAAGAATTTAAATCGGTTTATTTTATTGACAAAACAGGAAAAATTGCTTTAAAACCTTCAATTAATAATATTGAAAATATTGGAAACTTTAGTGAAGGTTTAGCAGCAATTGATTGTTATTGGAAAACAAACAACTACGGTCTTTATGGATTTATTGATAAGAAGGGAAATATGGTAATTGAACCTCGATTTACTAGCATTTTTCCAACCGAAAACGCATTCAAAAATGGATATACCCAATATGGTTCATATGACTATGACAAAGTATCACAAAAACATAAATCTGTGAATGGTATTATTAATAAAAAAGGAGAAATAGTTATTGAAGCAAAATATTCATATATAAATTTTATAGGCAATGATATGTTTCGTGTTAAAAAAGATAGTTTATATGGTGTAATTTCTAGCTCAGGTAAAATTATTGTTCCGTTAAAATACAAAGAAGTTTGGCTATACTCTTACGATAAAAAACAATTTATTGTACATGATAATAACCAACATTTTATTGTTGATTCTTTAAACAATACAATAAAGACTTTTAAAAAGCAATACGACCGATTAACTAGAGTAGCTGAAGGTGTGGGTATTTACAGAGTTAAGCAAGGTAAAAATGAAATGTTTATTAATGAGCAGGAGGAGGTGATTGTTGAAATTGAAAGCCATCCATTTAGAAATGAAATTACGTTTAATACTGATTTTATAATTGTAAGACAAGGAAGCAGAGAACGATACTATGATTTAACTGGAAAAGAGTTTAGAGAATAATGAAGAACCCATTTAAAAAAGATACTAAAAGTTTATGAAAAAATTAATCATCTGCTTGGCAGCATGCTTTACATTATGCAATTCTGTACAAGCCCAAACAGTTGTTCCTTTTTTACAAAAAAATGGAAAATATATTTTGGTAGATGCTACTACCATGAAGCCAATAGCCAATACAAAAGAATTTGATGAAGCAGATGAATTAGAGGGTGGCTTTTGGCAATTGTGCTCTAATGGTAAATGTGCTTTATATAATAAGTTTGGCAAAGAATTAATGAAACCTAAAGAAATCTTTTTCAAGACAAAACTTCAAGGGAATTTATTTATTACTTCTATGAGTAGTAATCCAAACACACTTGCAGGCTATTATGGTTTAGTAGATACAACTGGAGTAGAATTAATACCACTCAAGTATCGATATTTATGGGATTTGTCAGATGGATTAATACGCTTTGCAACAGAATCTGGCAAAATTGGATTTCTCAATCAAAAAGGTAAAATAGTCATTCAAGAAACAAAAGATAATATTAATTTTTTTTCAGATGGGCTTGCTATGGTTGAAAATAAAGAAACTTATTATATAGATAACAAGGGAAAAACCATATTAAAACCTTTATTGAAAGATGTAGAGCGGTATTGGCATTTTTTTGAGGGATTGGCAAATTTTAAAACTAAATCCACACAACTGATGGGCTTTATAAATAAAGCAGGGAAAGTGGTTGTGCAGCCCAATTTTCAGTATGTTTCTGATTTTAATAATGGATTAGCGGCTGCAAAATTGAACAACAAATATGGCTTTATAGATAAAAAAGGTAATTTTATTGTTGCCAACGAGTATGATGATGCTAAGGATTTTGAAAATGGATTAAGTGTTGTAAATAAAGGAAATCAATATGGTGCAATTGATGCAAAAGGTGCGGTAGTTGTACCACTAAAATATAAAGACTTGTATGAGTTTAAAGACGGGTTACTCATTTTTGATAATGATGATACCTATGATTTTTACAATACAAAAGGAGAAAGCCTTTTTTCAATAACTATTGGTGATGATGATAATGTTGGCAGTGTTAACAATGGTTATGGTATAATTAGTTTGGCAAAAGAAACGATTTTTATTAATGCAACAGGTAAGCAAATTAAAATAGCTAACCCTCCCAATGATGGGGTTCTTTACAAAACACCCAATTAGATTCAAGTAAAATACCCTGATGGAAGTGAGATTAAAAACTATTTTATTGCTACAAATGGTAAGGAGTTTAAGCAATAGTAACTATTTTCTTTCCATACACAATTCTACCAACACTCCATTTGTTCCTTTAGGATGCAAAAAGCAAACCAACTTATTATCAGCACCCAATTTGGGAGTTTCATTTAATAAAGTGAAACCCTCATTTTTTAAACGTTCCATTTCTGCATAAATATCCTCAACATCAAAAGCAATATGGTGAATGCCTTCTCCTTTTTTCTCTATAAATTTTGCAATTACTCCATTGGGATCTATGCTTTCAAGCAGTTCAATTTTAGTTTCGCCTTGTTTCAAAAAAGCAGTATTTACTTTTTCGGTTTCAACAACTTCTTGTTTATAGCAGTTGGTATTTAATAAGCTTTCAAAAAGTGGTATGCTTGTTGCAAAATCTTTCACAGCAATACCTATATGCTCAACTTTTATCATAATGCGTTGTTATAATGGTTAATGTCTCTTTCGATATATGGAAAATTGGAATTATAAGCCCTTTGAAGCCCAATTTATAGTATCGAAAACAGTATTTTCGCAATCAAATTAATCACAATTAATTGAATAATATATGTTGAAGTTACCTATTTACATGGATAATAATGCTACTACTCCAATGGATCCAAGAGTATTAGAAGCCATGTTGCCTTATTTTACGCAACATTTTGGAAATGCTGCTAGTCGTAATCATCCATTTGGTTGGGAAGCTGAAGAAGCTGTAGATTATGCTCGTGAGCAAGTGGCTAAATTAATTGGAGCCGATGCCAAAGAAATTATTTTTACAAGTGGAGCTACTGAAGGCGATAATTTAGGAATTAAAGGTGTGTTTGAAATGTATGCTTCTAAAGGCAATCATATTATTACAGCTACTACCGAACATAAAGCTGTTTTAGATACTTGTAAGCACATTGAAAAGTTGGGTGGAGAAGTAACTTATTTAGAAGTTAAAGAAAATGGATTAATCGATTTGGCCGAATTAGAAGCTGCAATTAAACCCAACACTATTTTAATTTCTATTATGTACGCCAATAACGAAATTGGGGTTGTACAACCGATAAAAGAAATTACTGCACTTGCCAAAAAAAATGGTATATTATTTTTTACCGATGCTACTCAAGCTGTTGGTAAAATACCTGTAGATGTAATAAAAGATGGTATAGATTTAATGACTTTTACTGGTCATAAAATGTATGGGCCAAAAGGAATTGGAGCTTTGTATGTTCGTCGTAAGAACCCTCGTGTAAAAGTTACTGCCCAAATGGATGGTGGTGGCCATGAAAGAGGTATGAGAAGTGGAACATTAAATGTTCCTGGAATTGTAGGTTTTGGAAAAGCATGTGAATTGTGTCGTTTAGAAATGGAAGAAGATGCAAAGCGTATTTCTGTTTTAAGAGATAAATTAGAAACAGAATTAATGAAGTTAGAAGAAGCTTACATTAATGGTACACCCGAATCTCGTTTACCACATGTAACCAATATTTCTTTCAAACATGTAGAAGGTGAAGGTTTATTAATGGGCTTCAATAAAAATATTGCATTAAGTTCTGGCTCTGCTTGTACAAGTGCATCTTTAGAACCTAGTTATGTTTTAAAAGCTTTGGGTTTAGGAGATGATTTAGCACATAGCAGTTTGCGTTTTGGGTTAAGTCGTTTTACAACAGAAGAAGAAGTAGATTATACAATTAAAGCCATCAGCGAAACTGTTTTGAAATTGAGAGATATGAGTCCGTTGTGGGAAATGTATAAAGAAGGAATAGATTTAACAACTATAGAGTGGGCACACCACTAAGTAATAATGTTGAATGTTTAATTTTAAATGATGGAGCCAGGAAAGAAGAATATAGTTTTAGACAAAGCATTTGAACTGGCACTGAAAATTATAACATTAACAATAGAATTAAGTAAAAGAAACAGAATATTGGCTGACCAACTTTTAAGAAGTGGCACATCGGTAGGGGCAAATTTAAATGAAGCACAAGCTGCTTTAACTAAAAAGGAGTTTATTGCTAAAGTTTCAATTGCTGCAAAAGAAATAAGAGAAACAAAATATTGGTTAATGCTTTTAACAGAGTCTAATTTGATTGTTCGTGATAATGATTTAGAAATTTTAACTGATGAAATAATCAGATTAACTACAAAAATCATTAAAACATCACAAGAGAATTAAATTCGTAAAATAATTGCAGCAATCAACATTCAACATTAAAAATTAAAAATTATTCAATCATGGCATATTCAGAAAAAGTTATCGATCATTATAGCAATCCTAAAAATGTAGGTACATTAGATAAGGCAAGTAAAAGTGTTGGTACAGGATTGGTTGGTGCTCCAGAATGTGGAGATGTAATGAGACTTCAAATTGAAGTTGATGATGCAACTGGCATTATTAAAGATGCAAAATTTAAAACCTTTGGTTGTGGTTCAGCTATTGCGTCATCTAGCTTAGCAACAGAATGGTTAAAAGGAAAAACTGTAGATCAAGCAATTGCAATAGACAATATGGATATTGTTGAAGAATTGAATTTACCTCCGGTAAAAATTCACTGCTCTGTATTGGCTGAAGATGCAATTAAAGCAGCTATCAACGATTATAGAACCAAAAATGGTTTAGAGCAATTGGTGTTTGAAGAAAAAGGAGTTCATTAGTAAAGTCAAAAGTAAAATTTCTAAAATAAAAATTTTGAGTTTTTACTTTTTAATTTTGATTTGATATGGTAGCAACAGAAAACAGTATTTATGTTTCGGATAAAGCAAAAACCAAAGTTATTAAACTGATGGAAGAAGCTGGTGTAAGCAATGATGCCAACTATTTTTTAAGAGTAGGTGTTGTTGGTGGTGGTTGCAGTGGTTTAAGTTATAAGCTTGATTTTGACAATGAAGTAAAACCAATGGATCAGGTGTTTGAAGACAATGGCTTGAAAATAGTAACTGATTTAAAAAGTTTTTTATACTTGGTAAATACAGAACTTAATTTTAGTGATGGCTTAAATGGAAAAGGATTTTATTTTGATAATCCTAATGCAAGTAGAAGCTGCGGTTGTGGCGAAAGCTTTGCAGTTTAAAATATATTATAACTTAGTTTATTGCATTAAAAAACCCTCACTATTGAGGGTTTTTTAATGCAATATTGTAGTTCACAATTTGTGATTTTTTAATCATAATTTTTATTAGATCCTGCAGCAACCCATTGTGCATTGGCAATCCCTTTTTTTGTTTGGTTATCATCATAAACTACAAAAGACAATACTGGCATGAGCTTTACAAAAGGTAGTGGTAGAATAATGGTATCTTATGGCAGACAAAGAGAAGGTTTGTTATGCGTTGGCGGCGTATGTAGATTGGTTCCAGCAGCTACTGGTTTAACCATAAATACAACGTTTAATTTTTAAATAAAAAAAGAATTTTTTATAGTTCATTCAACAAATCAATCACACCTTCTTTCTTTAAAATTAAATATCCTAATCTATCGTTACTAATGCCATCTTTTAAATGATAACTAAAAATTAGTTGATCATCTAAAACCTCTGTTTCAAAATATTTGAATTGAATATTTTTATGCTTTTTTAAATCGTCTGCAATTTCATACAAGTGTGTACTTAGTACAAATAAGGCATTTTGCATTTTATGTAAACCTTCAATTACAGTGCTGCTACATTTCATAGCATCTTGTACATTGGTACCTTTAAAAAGTTCATCAATTAAGATGAGCCAATTTTTTTTGTTCGATATTTTTTCAACGGTACTTTTAATTCTTTGTACTTCATTAAAAAAATAACTTTCACCTTTTAATATATTATCCATTACATGAATATTGCTGAGCAATCCATCAAAAAAACTCAAATTCATATTTTTTGCAGGTACGCCAATACCCAAATGTGCCAAATAAACACTTACACCAATTGTTTTTATAAAAGTACTTTTACCAGCCATATTTGCACCTGTTAAAAACAAAAAATTTTGGTCTTTATTTAAACTCACTGTGTAACCAATTGGTTGTTGTAGTAATGGATGATACAAATCTTGCACATCAATAAAAGGGTGTTGACTATGCTGAATTTGGGGAAATGTAAAATTGTATTTTGTACAAGCTATCGCTAAACTTTGATAAGCATCTAACTTACTATACAGTTCAATCAACTCTTTACACTCATGTTTAAAATGATTCCTAAAAAAATGGGCATACTGAATAATTTCAAAAGGTTTTAATTTATGGCTATTTGTATGTTCAAGTATGTTTAATACAATTGGTTTGTTAAGTAGAAGTTCAATTTTATTAAACCAAAAAGTTAATAAATTGCTCGATTTGTTTTGCAGTAATATTTTTATTTTGTGTAAACCTTGTATAAAATTAATAATATGTGTTACTGAGTATTTGGTTAAAGAATAATCAACCGAATTAAATGTTTTATAAATAAATGCATCAACGATGCCTGCACGAGATGGATAATTGTTAATTGGTGTTTCGTAAAATTTTTCTATTACCATGAGAGTGCCATTGGTAATTGTATTAGGCCATTGTTGTGTAAGTTGTTGTAATTGCTGAATGGTTATTTGTGTATCTTTAATGGCTTCTAAACTCTGTAAAGGGTTGTTCAAAATTTGATACAAAAAATCTCTCCCCTGATTGGTTTGTGTGCAATTGAGCAAATGAAAAATTGATTGACTTTCATCGGTACTAAAAATAGATAAATCGTTCTGTGTTGTTTTATCAACTTGCATATTTGCAATTCAATTTTAATTGTATCCTATAAATATATTGCTTTTGTGCAAGCACTAAACTATACACAGTAAAGTGGGTATTTTCTGCTATCTATTAAACACCAATCTTGATCCTTTTATATTTTCATTAAAACTTCCATTGTCATAAACTAAATTTCCATTTACAAAAGTGTTGCTAATACTTGCAGGAAAAGTAAAACCTTCTAATGGACTCCAACCACATTTATACAAAATATTTTCTTTTGCAACTGTATTTTTTTTGTTCATGTTTACTAAAACCAAATCGGCAAAATAACCTTCACGTATAAAACCTCTTTCTTTAATTTGAAAACAAGTAGCTACAGCATGGCTCATTTTTTCAACTACTTTTTCAATACTAATTTTTCCTTCGTTTACATATTGTAACATTAGTTGTAAGGAATGTTGAACCAATGGTAAACCAGCATGAGCAATTTCGTACGGTTCATTTTTTTCGTGCCAAGTGTGTGGAGCATGATCTGTTGCAATTACGTCCAATCTATCATCTAACAAAGCTTCCCATAATGCTGTTTTATTTTCTGCAGCTTTAATTGCAGGATTGCATTTTATTAAATTGCCTTTTTTGGCATAATCGTTGGCTGTAAAATGTAAATGATGTACACAAACTTCTGTAGTAATTCTTTTATCTGCCAAAGGCAACATGTTGCCAAATAATTGCAATTCTTTGGCTGTGCTAATGTGTAAAATATGTAATCTAGCATCGTATTTTTTTGCAAACTGAATGGCTTTAAAAGAACTTTCAAAACAAGCTTCATCACTTCTTATAATTGGATGATCAGCTGCTTCTAAAATACCTTTCTCTTTTTTTAGTTGTTCAAAATTTCTTTTAATAATGGCTTCTTCTTCGCAATGTGTGGCAATTAACAATTCAGTTCCTGCAAATATTTTATCCAATATTAATGGATTGTCTACCAATAAATTTCCTGTAGATGATCCCATAAAAATCTTTACGCCACAAACATCATTTTTCTTGGCATTTGTTTTCATTACTTCTTCATAATTATCGTTGCTTGTACCCATATAAAACGAGTAATTGGCTAAAGAAGTTTGTTGAGCAATATTGTATTTTTCTTCTAATAAATCTTGTGTAAATGCAGGAGGATTTGTATTGGGCATTTCCATAAAACTGGTAACACCACCTGCAATTGCAGCTTTAGCTTCTGTATAAATATTGGCTTTATGTGTTAAACCAGGTTCTCTAAAATGTACTTGGTCGTCTATTGCTCCAGGTATTAAAATTTGATTGCTGCCATCTATCTCAATAACACTTTCATTGCTGTTAATAACTCCACCTATTTTTTCAATACGTTGGTTTTTTATTAACACATCACCCTTAATACTTTGTCCTTCGTTAACGATGGTTGTATCTTTAATTATATAATTGCTCATAGGTAATTTTTTATACAATATTAATTTTTAATAATGCAAAAAATAAAAACAATTTTCTTTTTTTTATTTCTTTTATTGGGGCATCGGTTATTTGCTCAAACATCTTACACACCATTGGGTAATAAAGAATATATTTTATTAGACAGAATAGAAATAAAATCTGGATTGGAAGGTTTCAACGCTTCTTATTTAAAGCCCAATAACACCAAATTATTTGTAAATGAAATTGAGTTATTAGATAGTTTACAACGCAACAAAAACAGAGTTGCTGCCAACATAACTACAATTGATAAATACAATATTACTCGTTATTTAATGGCTCATAAAGAGTACACAAGTTCAACTTCATCTTTCAACAATAAAAAAACGGCCTTTAATTTAATTGAAGTAAATAAGCCTAATTTCTTCATGGCCATTAATCCAGCATTTCAATACCAGTATGGTTCAGAGTCGGCTAGCAATCAGTCTTTGTATTCAATGAGTGCAGGTTTAACAGCAAGAGGTTTAATTGCAAAAAAAGTTGCTTTTAATATTTATGCAACTGGCAACAAAGAAAGAACGCCTTTATATGTTAGCGATTTTACTAAAGCTTTTCATGCAGTGCCAGGGTTTAGCAATTACAATTTTACCGATAGCAATGCAGTTCAATACTACGATATAAGAGCATCGGCACAATGGACTTTGGCTAAGTTTATTGATATGCAAGTTGGATATGATAGAAATTTTATTGGCAATGGATATAGAAGTTTGCTACTCAGTGATTTTGGTGGCAACAGTTTATTTTTTAAAATTAATACTCGTTTATGGAAGTTTAATTTCGAAAATTTATACATGCAGGTAACACCACAATTTGGTATCGTAAACAATGCAAGTGCTAAAAAATATTTACGTATTAATACATTAAGTATCAACGCTACCAATTGGTTAAACATAGGCATTTTTGATGCTGTTGTTTTTGGCAGACAAAATCAATTTGAATTAAATTATTTGCAGCCTTTTACTTTTTTACGAGCAATGGAACAACAAAGTGGTAGCCCAGATAATGCATTGGTTGGGTTAAACTTAAAGGCCAATATTCGTAAGCAATTTCAAGTGTATGGACAGGTGTTGTTAGATGAATTTTTATTGAAAGAAATTAAAGCAAATAGTGGTTGGTGGGCCAATAAATTTGGCTATCAAATTGGTGTAAAATATGTTGATGCGTTTAAGATTAAAAATTTTGATTTACAGCTTGAAAGCAATAGAACAAGGCCTTTTACCTACACACATTACGATTCTGTTTCTAATTACAGTAACAACAATTTAGCTTTAGCACATCCATTAGGTGCAGGATTTCAAGAGTATATTGTAATTGCTCGATATCAGCCATTAAAGAAGTTATTTCTACAAAGTAAAATCATATATTATACGCAAGGAAAAGATACTTCGGGTATAAATTTTGGCAATAATATTTTAAGAGATTACAAAACTCGTCCAACAGATTATGGTTGGCAAATTGGTGCAGGCAATAAAGCCAATTGCTTTTATATGAACATAAATGGAGCTTATGAATTAAGTGAAAATTTATTTTTAGATGCAGGCTTTACCATTAGAAATGTAAGTTTTACAAAAGGAGCATCGCAAAATACAACGATGATAAATCTTGGCTTTAGATGGAATATTACTAAAAGAGAATTTGATTTTTAAGCAGTACAAACAACAAGAATGAAACTACTACAATATATTTTTATTTGCACACTCATTTTAACCACGAATGCAATACAAGCACAAAGTGTTTACTTAACACCTGGTGGAAAAGAAGAATGGTTGTTGAATAGATTAGAAATAAAAACAAGAGCTAAACAATTGTCTTTTTCCAATTTTAAACCATTGAATAGAAAATGGGTAGTAAATGAGGTAGACAAATTGGATAGTTTGTATGCAACAAAAGATTCTACCACAAAGCATTTAACAGAGTTGGATAAATACAATATGCAGCGTTTGTTAATGGCCAATAGCGAATGGAGTAAACCTAAAGAAATTTACATTGCCGAAAAAAGTTTAATCAAAGGTTTATATGTGAATAGGGCCAATATGATAGATAAACGCAACAGCGATTTTATTTTAATTGCCAACCCAATTTTTAATTTTCAACAAGGCTCTAAAGCTGGCAATACACAAAGTACTTTTATTAACCAACGTGGTATAAATGTTAGAGGAATTATTGGCAATAAAATTGGATTCTATTTTTACTTTACCGAAAACCAAGAACGTCAACCAACCTATGTACAAGATTGGAGAAGTAAATTTATAGCTGTACCGGGTGCTGGTTATATTAAAAATTTTAAAATAGGCGGATTCGATTATTTTGATATTAGAGGTGGTGTAACTTGGCAAGTTGCAAAATTTATGGATATGCAATTGGCTTACGATAGAAACTTTATTGGCAATGGTTATAGAAGCTTATTCTTAAGCGATTTTAGTACCAATAATATGTTTGTAAAAGTGAATACTTATTTTGGGAAATTCAAGTACCAGAATATTTTTTCTGAATTGGTTGCTTATAAAAGAGCTGGTGGTGACAGAATTTATCCAAGAAAATATTTTAGAGCCAGTTACTTAAGTTATCAGCCTACAAAGTGGTTAAATGTAGGTTTGTTTGAAGGGGTGATGTTGGGTAAAAGAGATAAATTGAGTTTACCATTGTTCAACCCAATTATGTACACAAGTTTTTCAGATAATAAAAACGATAAATCTTACATAGGTTTTGATGCAAAATTAAACCTAGTAAAACGTATACAATTGTATGGACAATTTATGGTGGATAAATTAAAAACCGATGAACTAAAAAACGATTGGTGGGGCAATAGATTTGGGTATCAACTTGGTGGAAAATATATTGATGCTTTTGGAATAAAAAATTTAGATGTACAAGTAGAAACCAATGTAGTTAGGCCGTTTATGTATGCTTCAACCGATTCGTTTAGTAGCTACAATCATTACAATCAGCCATTGGCACATCCATTGGGTGCAAACTTTAAAGAGTATATTGGTATTGTTCGTTATCAAGCAACTAAGCCACTATATTTTGAAATGAAATTCATGTTGTATAAGCAAGGTTTAGATAGTGCTGTAAACAATGTAAATAAAAATTTTGGTAGCAATATTTTTTCTTTCAACCAAACACGTTCTTTTGATAATGGCTGGAAAACCACCACTGGCGATGTTGCCACTTGTACCATGATTACTTTTTTGGCAAGCTATGAACTGAAAGAAAATTTATTTTTCGATGTGTCTTACATGAATAGAAATTTTGATAGAATGAATAAAGGTGTAAGTAGTGTAAATATGCTTTCTGCGGGGTTTCGTTGGAATATTGGGCGAAGAGAATTTTTGTTTTAATTGGCATCAACATATTTACTTGTTACTCTAACTTTTTAACAGGTTTTTTGTAATATTTGAAATATTACCACATAATTAAATTTTATGAAAATGAGAAAATATATAGTACTGTGCATGGCTATTGCCTGCACTTTTTTTAAACCTGCACTTGCACAAATAGAAAAGGGTAAGTGGGTAGGAGGAGTAACATTATACGGCTCTAATTTGATATATAAGCCAATGTCTGGAGCCATTCAAAATAATGGAAACAAGTTTGACGACTTTAGTATAAATACATCAATTGGAAGAATGGTTAGTAAGAGGTGGTTACTGAGTGCTGGCTTGTCATATAGTTATCGGCATGGTAGTACTTTCAATAGTTCTACTCCTGATAGGAATATTTCTCAAACAGATAATGAGTATGGTTTATCTGTATCTGGTAGTTATTTTAAATCAATTATGCCCAACTTGTTTTTTTCCTCAAATTATTCCATAGGCTATTCTTATGGAAAAACGAGAGTAGCTTCAATAGTAACTGCTACAACTTTTCAAAAAACTGATAATTATTCAGTTATTGCTGCACCAATAGGAATAAGTTATTTGTTTAAAAACAAATTCTTGTTACAACTTTATTTTGTTAGACTAAGTTTTACAAGCATTCACTACAATGATTACGTAGCACCAAGTCCAGACAAAGGCACAATCTACAATAAGTTTGATTACTCATTTAATCCATTTCTAAACGGCATCTCTATTTCTTATATCTTTTAAAAAAGCTACCATTTTAAAATATACTTTCAGTAAACAACAAATAGCAAGTTTAGGCCAAATAACAAAGAAGCTGAATAAAATTTCTATTCAGCTTCCTTGTTTTATAATTACTCTGCCCAACTCATGGTATAATTTTCGTTTTCAATTTCTAGTGCTTGTTTGGTAAGCATTAATGGGTGAAAAGTATCTACCATAACTGCCAATTCTTTTGTTTCGGTTTTGCCAATACTTTTTTCAACTGCTCCAGGGTGTGGGCCATGAGGTATGCCTGCAGGGTGCAAAGTCATCATTCCTCTGGTTACATTTTTTCTGCTCATAAAGTCACCATCTACATAATACAACAATTCATCACTATCAATATTACTATGGTTGTATGGTGCAGGAATTGCTTGTGGATGATAATCGTATAAACGTGGTACAAAACTGCAAATAACAAAATTGTGAGCATCGAAAGTTTGATGCACTGGTGGTGGCTGATGTACACGACCTGTAATGGGTTCAAAATTGTGAATGCTAAAAGCATAAGGATAACAACAGCCATCCCAACCCACCACATCAAAAGGATGATTGGCATAATGCAAGCCATACAATACACCTTTCTTTTTTGTTTTAATTACAAAGTCACCTTGCTCGTCTTTTGTAGTTAAATTTTGCGGTGTTCTTATATCTCTTTCACAAAATGGGGAGTGTTCTAACAATTGCCCATGATTACTCACATATCTTTTTGGATAACGAATAGGGCTAAAGCTTTCAACAATAAGCAAACGGTTTGCGTCAGTATCAAATTCTATCTGATAAATTGTACCTCTTGGTATTACCAAATAATCCCCATAGCCAAAACTAATTTCACCATATTGAGTAAGCAATTTCCCAGTGCCTTCGTGTATAAAAATTACTTCATCGGCATCGGCATTTTTAAAAAAGTAATCTTTCATACTTTCTTGTGGTGCAGCTAAAACCACATGGCAATCATTGTTCACCAAAATAGGTATTCGGCTTTGTAAATAATCTTTAGCTGGTTTAATATTAAAGCCTTCAAAACTTCTATGCTTTAGCATTTTTTCTTCAGCAATTTCTGGAGCAACATTTATAGGCTCATCGGTTTTAATAATTTGAGTTGGAGGGTGGCAATGATATAGTAAAGAATAATCGTTGCTAAAACCTTCGGTAGAAAACAATTGTTCTGAATATAATTCGCCATTAGGTTTTCTAAACTGCACATGGCGTTTTTGAGGAATCTTTCCCAATGTATTATAATGTGGCATTTTAATGTTTAATTAAAAATGAAGAATTATGTTTTGTGTACTTAAGATAGTTTCAATAAAAATTTTGTTTGCAAAGCAAGAAACTATTTTTTAGTAAATAATTTTATTAGGCAATTCTTGATAATTCTAATGTGGCAAGTAAAAAAATGTATTTCCACTTTCGTTTATCAATCCAATAAGTAAAATTTCTTTTCAACGGCATAAACAAAAGTAAAGAATGTAAGTTAGAAAGTAATATACATTTATAGTTACCAAATGAATAAAAAAATAGGCTACCTTTTTTGGGATAGCCTATTTTAGGGGGAGGAATATTTTTAATAATTAATCTACTAAAACTGTTTTTTGAGTAATGGTTTTACCATTTACATTAACCACAATATTGTACATACCTTTTGCAGTATTGCTTGGTAATAATACAGGGTGTAATGATGTAGAACCAGCATAAGTAAATGTATTGGTACTTACTAATTTTCCAATAACATCATATACGTTTACACTTACTTTTCCATTTTCAACATTGCTTAATTGTACGTTGAATAAGTTACCTTTTATAGGGTTAGGATAAATTGTTGCATCGCCTTTTGTATTGCCTAAACGAACGCTAATAACATTGCTATAATCAACAGAATTGTTTTTACTTACAATTTTAATACGATAGTAATTTAAGTTGAATGGGCTTGCATCTTGAGCAATGTACTGATTGCTGTTATTGGCATCAATTGTTGTCATTGCAGTAAAATTAAATCCGTTTGAACTTTTTTCAACAACATAGTTGCTTACATTAATTTCTTTATCAACTGTCCAATTTACTTTTATTACATTGGTCTCAGCTTTAGCAGAAAGGCTAGTAATTTTAACTGGTAAAGCATAACCTACTTCTCCAACTCCAAAAGGAGAAAAACTGCTATAAGTATTGCTTGCAGTATTGGTAGTATTATTTCCAGTACCTGCAACAACGTCCCAAGCAGCTCCATTATACTTACCTATACCTATGTTGTTTCCTAAACCTGAAAAACTTGAACCTTCTAAAGATTCTGGCCAAGCTACGTTTACTAAACAGTCTCCAGCTGCAGAACCTACACGATTAATAGTCCAAACGGCATCAACAACTTTTGCTTTTTGAGGAGCACTCATAGCTGCTCCATTTGCAGTTCCATCGGTTGTAATTCCTTCAAAAACATTTACAGCAAATGTATCTACAACTGTAGGCGTAAGCGTTACAGGCATATAGTTGGTTGAAGAATCAACAGGAAATAATTTAGCCGTATTAAAACCATCAAAACGAACTGTACCAACATTAGCACCTGATTTTTGTAGTGCAATGTATTTAGTGCTGCTAAAAGGAGCACCTGCAACAGTTGTTGCTGAGGTTAGTCTTAAAGTATCTGAAGAACGAACAGTTAAAATACCACTGTTCAACGTTAAGGTACCACTTACTCTTGTTGTATAGTTGGTAGTAACAGGTGCATTTAAAGTTACATTACCAGTTAAAGCATTTGTGTTGCCATCACTTACACCAAATGGTTGTGTTGTAGCAGCATTAATAACATAGTTTGTTCCACTTTGGAAAGATCTAGCACCAGTAGTTGTAACACTACCAGTTATTGGGTTAAAGCCATTTGGGTTAGAAGTAGTTAATGTAGCACTATCACTTCTAAATTGAAAAGTAACTCCACTTGCATTTGTTAATGCAGGTTTACTTAAATAAATAAAACCTGTACCAAAACCAATACAATTTGTATTTGGGCTTAAAACACCAGGAGTTGTACAAGTAACAGCTAAGCCTGTATTGCCAGTAAGTGCTGAAGCACCAGTAACTAAAAATGATCCTGCAGCAAGATTACCAGTTGCATCGAGTGCACTACCATTTGCTCTTGAAGTAAAAGCAGCAATACCCATAATTTGACTAGTACCTTCAAAAGTTAGTTTACCAACTATATTTACGGTATTAGCTACAGTTATACTTTTTTGTAAAGTAACATCGCTATGGTTGGCAACAGAAAATGAACGTATATCTATTGTGCCGGTACCAGAAATTGTTTGTGGAGAACTACCAGCCATATTTATAGAGTTGGTTGTTGCACCAACATTTGAATTTAATGTGCCGTTCACAACCAAATTACCTAAAATAGGCGTATTACCAGTTAAATGTGTACTAAAAGTACAACCTGCATCAATAGTAAAGTTTTCAATCTTATACATTACACCATCTGCAATCCAAGTTGAATTATTTTGAAGATATACATTCGCAAATGTTTTTGCATTAGTCCATGCTGAACTAGAATATGTAGCTACACCATCAATATAACTTCTATTATTACCTCTTATATATAAATTGCTACCAGGCTGAAAGTTTGTAAATTCTGTAGCTTGATTACTACCAATTGGGCTTCTGCCTGAATAGTAGTATAAACTTGAGCCTGATTTAAAAACAATACCACCAGCAACAGAGCCATTAAAGCCAGAACTAGCAGTAGAATCAGTAATATGACAAGCAGAACCTGATTCAAATACCAAACTTCCTGCAGCAGCTGCAGTAATATATGCTCTAGTGTGTACTGAAGTTGATAAAGGACTTAAATAAACTGTACCAAAAATTTGTGCAGTTGCCGAAGCATTTAACACAACAGAAACGTCAAAGTTGTACGATGGACCACCAACAGTTAATGTACTTGTAGCATCCACAATAAAATCTTCTCCAACATCACCATTTATCGTAATTGCTCCACTACCAGCAGTTGCTCTATTGAACGCAATGTTTGCACCATTTCTTACGAATATTTGGCCACAAGCAAATGAGCTAGTGGTAGCTTCAACTAACCCTGCTGAACCTAGAGTAGGTGTAGTTCCACCAAGATTGGTACCATCAAAAATTAAGATATCTGTAGTTAGAGCTCCAGCAACACTTCTTGAATCTCCCGATCCATTTTGTAAGGTATTCCAGTTGCCATTTGCTGTTATGCTATTAACGCCAACACCTGCAACCCAATAATAGGTTATTTGCGAGTAGGAGCATGTGCCAACAATCAATAACATGAGTGTAGAAATTACTTTCTTCATAAATGATAATTTTAATGTAAAAAAAATAGAATTATAATATGCTTTAGAATAAGCATTTGTACACAGAGTGAGCAAGCATGATAAGATTACAAATTTAAAAAAAAAATTGGAGTAGCAAATTATTTTTTTATTCGTTTAACTCCAAATACATTTGCTACGCTTGCACACTTATGTACCGTTTCGGTATTCATAATTTTAAAAATAAAAATCGTATGTCATCTATTGCCCAATTGCCAGTAGCTTATGCTGTGCACCATGTTCAGTATGCTAGTTTTACAACACAAGAATTAAGAGATAATTTCTTATTAACCAACTTGAAAACAGTAAACCAAATTAATCTTACCTATGCAATGTATGATAGGTTAATTGCAGGAACTGTTATACCAAGTAATCAAGTACTTCATTTACCAAATTATGAAATTTTAAAAAGTAATTTCTTTTTAGAAAGAAGAGAATTGGGTATAATTAATGTTGGTGGAGAAGGCACCATTACTGTTGATGGAACTGCTTATACAGTAAACAAATATGATTGTGTGTATGCAGGTATGGGTAGTAAAGAAGTAAGCTTTGCAAGTACCGATGCAGCTAACCCTGCATTGTTCTATTTATTGTCGTCTACTGCACATGCAACGCATCCAACAGTTTTAATGAAAGGTAGCGAAGCATCTCCAGTTACTTTAGGTGCTTCAGATACTTGTAATGAGCGTACTATTTACAAATACATTCATGTGCAAGGTATTCAAAGTTGCCAATTGGTTATGGGTTTAACCGTTTTAGCAAAAGGAAGTGTATGGAACACCATGCCTAGCCATATTCACGACAGAAGAAGTGAAGTATATTTTTATTTCGATGTTGCCGATGATCAACGAGTAATGCACTTTATGGGTAAACCTCAAGAAACTAAAAATTTGGTAATTGCAAATCACGAAGCTGTTTTATCTCCAGAATGGAGTATTCACTCTGGTTGTGGCACAGCTAACTATAGTTTTATTTGGGGCATGGCTGGCGAAAATAAAGATTACAGTGATGTTGATGCTGTACCAACCATTACTTTAAGATAATGTACAAGTCAATTCATAAGTATATAAAAACCATTACTGCATTATCAATGTTGGTAATGGTTTTTGCTTTTTTTCAGCCAGAAAAAAGCAATACAATAAAAGTATTTACTGCCGAAGATTTGCAAACTGCATTAAACAATGCAACGCCAGGTACAACAATTGAGTTGGGCGAAAATATTTTTATTGGAAAATTTGTAGTAAAACCTGGCATTAACGGAACAGCCCAAAAGCCAATTGTACTAACTGGTACTAAAAATTCAATTTTACAAACCAAAGAATCAAATTCTGGTTATGCACTTTGGTTACAAGGCAATCAATATTGGCAAATAAAAAACTTAACCATTCAAAATAGTAAAAAAGCCCTTGTATTAGATAACTGTAAGTTTAACACCATTGAAAATTTAATTGTAAATAATATTGGAGAAGAAGCCATCCATTTTAGAACACACAGTAGCTTCAATACTTTAAAAAATTCTGTTGTTACCAACACGGGTTTATTAAGTCCTGCTTATGGTGAAGCTTGTTATTTAGGCACAGCCATTAGTAATTGGGATAAAATAAGTAATGGAAAACCTGATACAAGCAATTACAATATTATTGAAGGAAATACTTTTGGACCAAACATTGCTGCCGAAGGGGTAGACGTAAAGGAAGGAACAATAGGAAATATTATTCGCAACAATATATTTTATGGGAAAGGTCAGCTAGGTGTTAATGGTGGCGATAGTTGGATGGATGTAAAAGGAAGCTATACCATTATTGAAAACAATAAAGGCTACGATGCTTTGGTAGATGGCTTTCAGGTACATATTAAAGGCGATGGTTTCGGAGAGAACAATGTTTTTATAAATAACTATTGTGAAGTAAATAGCAAAGGCATGGGCTTTTATATTCAGAAAAAAGGAGAATCTGCAAATGGAAATATTGTTTACGAAAACAATGTTGTAAAAAATGCAGAAAAAGGGGTTACCAATATTTTAATTACAACTTCAAAAAAATAAATTTTTATGTTAAATAAATTTAGTTTGGCCAATAAAGTAATTGTAGTTACTGGCGGTACTGGTATTTTAGGAAATGCAATGATTGATGCTATTGTAGAAGCAGGAGGAACTGTAGGTATTTTAGGTAGAAAAAAAGAAGTGGCAGAAGCTAGAGCCAATGCTATTATTGAAAAAGGTGGTAAAGCAATTGCTTTAGTTGCCGATGTAATGAATGTTGAACAGTTACAAGTTTGTAAACAACAAGTATTGGCTGCATTTGGTAAAATTGATGGCTTAGTAAATGCTGCAGGTGGAAATATGCCTGAAGGTGTTTTACAACCTTCAGACGATATTTTTTCGATGAATGTTGAAGGCATGAAGAAAACAATGGATCTGAATTTGTGGGGAACAATTATTCCTACACAAGTATTTGGAGAAGCCATTGTAAAAACATCGGGTAAAGGAAGCATTGTAAACATATCTTCTATGA